>Ga0210403_10002743_pt1 | contig 15728 bp, 14 predicted proteins | sample IncBWC19MmetaG_FD_150863 | JGI IMG/M metagenome (GOLD analysis project Ga0210403, IMG submission 150863) | Forest soil microbial communities from Barre Woods Harvard Forest LTER site, Petersham, Massachusetts, United States - Inc-BW-C-19-M | ecosystem: Environmental > Terrestrial > Soil >... | reverse complement strand
TTGCGCGAGATATACTGTCGGAAGAAGCTCTGCAACGCTGTCTGCGCCTCGATCATGAGCTGCCGTTCTCGGAGATCGACGTGGAGTTTCTGCGCTGGCACGAACTGTTGCAGCCATTCGGAAGTGGAAATCCGCAGCCGATTTTTTTTGCGCGCGCGGTCGAACCGGTCGCGCCGCCGCGAGTCGTAAACGAAAAACATCTTATCTTTCGGTTGCGTCAGGGTGACCGGCACCGTCACGCGGTTTATTTTGATGGCGCAGCAACTGAATTTCCGCCTTCCCCATGGGACATGGCTTTCCGAATTGGGGTGGACGAGTACGAGGGCGAAATTTTGGTCGCCATGCGTATTGAGGCGGTGCGCGAAGCGCAGGCACCCTTGCGGTGACGCATCCAAATCCGGTAGCGCTTATGGTTATCCTGATCGGATCCCGCAGGCGCGGGGAGAAGTCGAAGGATTCCCCGTTGTGCTACGGTGAGTAATGCCACGGGATTCCTCCAGCCTTCGGATAAAGCTACGGCTTGGCAGGCGACTTTGCTCGGAATGACGGGTTAGCAGCATGATCAACGTTTCGACAAATCTTGATGAATTAACCTGGATCCCCCGGCCACGACTGCTCGCCTTGCGACGGCTCTGCATTGAGACCGTAGGAGACTTGCTGACGCATTTTCCCCGGCGTCACGAGGATCGCACTGAGTTCCCGCATTTTCCGCGGGAAGAAAGCGACGTTCCAATCTGTCTTTGTGGCGGGGTTGTTAAAACTTCGCTGCGCCGGTTTGGCGGCTGGAAGAAGATCTTTGAAGCAACACTGCAGGAAGCACAGCCAAATGCCTTAAGCGAACCGCTCGTGTGCCGCTGGTTCAATCTGCATTACGTGCAGAAAATGATCGCGACGGGTCAGCGCATCGTTGTTTTGGGCAAGCCGCGACTTCGCGGAAAGCGGATTTGCATGGATCATCCGGAGTTTGAGGTGATCGAAAACGACGAAGAGATGTCGATCCATTTCCGGCGGATCACGCCGATTTATCCCGCGACTGAAGGTCTTTCACAACGCGTCTTGCGCGGAATTATTTATCGCGTGCTGCAGGACGTTTCAGACGCAGCGTGGGAACCGGTTGCCCCGAGCACTTTGGTGCGCGGCAAGCGATCGGACGCGATTCGCGCGATTCATTTTCCAGAGAATTGGAAAGCACGCGACGCCGCGCGCGAGCATCTGGTGCTTTCAGAATTCTTCACCATGCAAATGCTGATCGCGTCGCGTCGCTTCGAATCCTCTAACCGCCCCGGCCGGGCGCACTGCGGGTCAGGCGCGCTGCTGGAGAAATTCCTGAAGGCCCTTCCGTTCGAATTGACGGGTGCGCAGCGAAGAGTGATCGCGGAAATCCGGCGTGATCTAGCGGCAAATTACCCGATGAACCGTTTGTTACAGGGCGACGTCGGCTCGGGAAAAACAGTAGTTGCGGTCGCGGCGATGCTTCTTGCGGCTGAAGCGGGATATCAGGCGGCGTTCATGGCGCCGACGCAAATTTTGGCCGAGCAACATTACGATGTGTTGCGGCGCTGGCTCGAGCCGCTGGGCTTGCGTCTGTCCTTGCGAACAGCCACTAGGCAGGAAGACAGCGGCCCGTTGCCATTGTTTGAACGCGATACTCTCGTTACTGCACATGCGATTCTGGGGAGCCCGCCCGTCTCGGGTGCTGGTCCGTTTCTCTCAACAGCGCCAACTTTCGGTGAACATCGCGGAGAAAAGCAAAGTTCGTCGTCGCGAGACGCAGGGACCCACACGCGGGGCCAGACACTGCCTTCAGCCGACGAGCCCCAAATCGTCGTCGGGACACATGCGTTGCTATACGAATCAATTTCATTCTCGAACCTCGGGCTCGCTGTGATTGATGAGCAGCACAAGTTCGGCGTGGGGCAGCGCGCCCGACTAACTGCGCGCGCACCGGCGCCGGAGGTACTGGTCATGACAGCCACGCCGATCCCGCGAACGCTAACGATGACCATCTACGGCGACCTCGACGTATCGACCATCGATGAAATGCCGAAGAACCGTGGAAGAATCATCACTGCCGCTCGGGATACTTCGAAGTTAGGAGAGGTACTCAGCTTTTTGCGAACGGAACTAGAAGGGGGACGCCAGCTTTACGTGATCTATCCATTGATTGATGAAAGCGAGAAGCTGGACGTGAAAGCCGCCGCGGCGGAATACGAACTGTGGTGTGAACGCCTGCATCCGTTCCGCTGCGAATTGCTTCACGGCAGGATTTCGGCCCCGGAGAAACAGCAGATCATGGACCGTTTTCGACGGGGCGATACGAACGCGTTGATCGGTACGACTGTGCTCGAGGTCGGTATCGATGTACCGAATGCGAACGTGATGCTAATTGAAAATCCCGAGCGTTTCGGCCTCGCGCAGTTGCACCAGCTTCGGGGACGGATTGGCCGCAGCGAACACAAATCGTATTGCATTTTACTCGGCTCGAACCAGGGAAAGGAGACGGCAGAGAAGCTCGCGGTTTTGGAACGAACGACGAACGGCTTCGAGGTAGCGGAAGCGGACTGGGAATTGCGCGGGCCGGGCGATGTGCTTGGCACGGCGCAGAGCGGCTTGCCGGCGCTCAAGATTGGGGATTTGAAACGCCATGCAGACCTAATGCGGCGCGCGCGTGCCGCAGCGGTGTCCATCTTCGAAATGGACCCTCACTTGGAGCTGCCTGAGAATCAACGTTTCCGACGTTTAATTGTCGAACAACAGGGACAAAGTTTCTCCCACGTTAGTTGATGAAAAATCTCGCAAAATTTTTGCTTTTCGTGCTGCTGTTAAGCGCAGGGATTTCGCTGCTTTACGATTACCGTCTCAAACATGGCGGCCTGAATCTACCTTCTGTCCGAAAACCGGAAAAGTACACACTGGCATCGGAGCCGAGCGTGGATGCAAAGCAAGTGCCATCCTTGGAGGCGTTGAGTCGGGAGCGGCGGGAGCTTGTTAAAAGCGTGATCCCATCCGTAGTGGCAGTAAAAACCTCGAAACGGGTTGGTATCCGGCGCGAGTATGGGGTTGATCCCTTCGATTTCTTTTTTGGCAACTCAGGGCGATTTCGCAGTCCACGGGACGAGGCGCGGGTGCAGAATTCACTCGGCTCGGGCGTGATTGTGACGAAGGAAGGTCACATCATAACCAATACTCATGTAGTTGATCAAGTGGATGAAATTGAGGTGCAATTGAGCGATGGACGCACGACAAAAGCGCGCTTAGTGGGTGCCGATGAACAACTCGATCTGGCTGTGCTCAAGATTGATGTTCCGGGCGTCACGCCGCTGAAGCTGGCTGACTCCGACACGGTACAACCGGGGGATTCTGTTCTCGCCGTCGGCAATCCGTTTGGTCTCCAGGAGACCGTGACGGACGGGATTATTAGCTGGAAGGGACAGCCAAACAGCACGGATTTTCGTGGTGATCTGCTCCAGACTAATGCGGCAATCAACCCAGGAAACAGCGGCGGACCATTAATCAACGTGGGAGGGGAAGTCGTCGGTATCAACGAACAGATCGTTTCCAGAAGCGGAGGTTCAGAAGGAATTGGCTTTGCAATTCCGTCCAACACCGTTCGCACCGTACTGGAAAGCGTGTTGAAGCACGGTCGTATCATTCGCGGTTATCTGGGAATTACAAGTCGCGCGCTGCAGCCGGGCCAACAGACTGCAAATACCGACAAAGGAGTGGTGGTGGAGGAAGTAATGCCAGGATCGCCTGCTGCACAGGCACAATTGCAGCCAGGCGACATCATTCGCAAGTTTAATGGGCGCGACGTTAACAACCTCGTTGCACTCAGGAACATGGTGGGACAAGCCGAGTTGGATAAGAATGTGGAACTGGGAATCATGCGCGATGGGAGGCCGCTGAAGGTGACAACTCAAATCAAAGAACAGCCCCAGGATTATCAGACTTCGAGCGTTTCGCCGAAACGAGGTCCTTCGCAGTCGCAAAATCCAGGGCAGTCGAACGATCAGGAAATTAGTAACGGTCCGCTCGCCTCAATTCAGGTTGGCGAGTTGACTTCGGGAGCGGCACGTCAGCTTGATCTGCCTGCCAATGTGCAGGGCGTTGTGGTTACCGGCGTTGATCCCGATAACGACACGGCGGAATTGCAAAAAGGCGACGTGATTGAAGAAATCAATCAACAGCCGGTCACGTCCGTTTCCGACTATAACAAGATCGCTGCCTCGCTCGACCCAAGCAAGCTGCAAGTTTTATCGGTTTGCCGCCACCGAGCGCACACGTTTGTGGTGTTGCGACCGCAATAAGTTCAGCGCTGCCTGTGCCAAGTACCGTCAGCACGCAATGGCGTGACGCCTGCACACCCCGGAAAGCATTTCCCAAAGCGCATCCAGAACGCGATTCACGGAAGCTATGACTGATTCGGAATTTCGATTGTCCGTGTAACGGCTCAGCATTTCGCGTTCAGCAACGGAATGCTCGCGGTCTGCTTCGAGGTGCACGCTGAAATATTCGTAATGTTTTGGATCACTAAAGCCGTAGTATTTTTTCAATCCCTCAATCTTGGACTCGCAGATCGACGGGATTTGACTCTCATAAGCATAGAGCGCCGCCAGACCTTCCACCGTCGATCCATCGCGGCAAAGTGACCGAAAAGTGTCGATTAAGTTTTTTGTTTCCGGCCACTTTTCCGATTTCCGCGCTTCAAAAGCAGACACGCCGAGACCCTCGGCAAAGTTGAGCCAAAGGTCGGGATGATTCGGCGAACCGGCTTCCTCGTCGATTAAATTGTTGAGCAATGTTTTGCGCGTCGGCTGGTCGTGGCATTTCGCGTGCGCTGCCGAGAGATAAGTCGGGAACGCCGCAACATGCTGATAATACTGCCGTGCATAATCCGCAAGTGCCTTTCTGCTCAGCTCGCCCCGTGTCCACGCTAGGTAGAATGGATGTTTCAAGAGATGTTTCGCTGCGATGTCATGATCGATTTTGTCGAGATATTCGTTCATAGGTTTTTGCCTTCCACAGACTACGCAGATTTATGCAATCTGATTTTTGTAACCTGCGATAATCTGCGGAATCTGTGGATCACTTTCACACAACTTGCAAAATGTGTTTGATCCCGCGAATGGGGATCACGACCCAGCCAGGACGATTATTTAGCTCGTAGCCGATTTCGTACACAGCTTTGTCGAGCAGATATGCTTCCAGCATGATCTGCAGGTCCTCGCTATTTTTCGGGATGAAGATCGCGCCGCGAGTCGCGTTCAGGTAGCTTTGCAGAAACAAACTGCTGGTCTGCCGATACCAGAGATCCGCCCAGCGCTCCAGAAAGGGTACGTCTTCCTTCCGCATCGCCGGTTGCCAGAGGGCCGCGTACGCGGCATATTGGAAGGAGCGCATCATGCCGGCGACATCGCGCAGAGCGGAGCGTTTCAGTTTCCGATCGCTCAGGGGACGCGCCGGTTCGCCTTCGAAATCGAGAATGACAAAATCCTTCCCCGTATAAACTAATTGCCCCAGATGGTAGTCGCCGTGAATCCGGATTTTTGTGCTATTGGTGCGGCGGTCGAGCAATCGCTTTTCGCGCGCCAAAATTTCCTTTTCCGCTCCGAGCACTTCTCTCGCTTCATCGTGAAACTTTGCGGGGACATCCAGCAACTTCTTTTCCAAAGATGTAAATGCGCGGCGCAACGATGTGCGCATGCTTTGGTAAACGGAGCGTTGTGCCATGGCATTGAACGGCTCCGGCGCGAACGCAGGATTGTCGATTCTTGACGCGAGTGCAAGATGAAGTTCACCCGTGCGTTGTGCCAGGAGCTTTACCTTTTCGGGGTACACGCCGCCGACCAGTTCTTCGGGAAGAGCACTGGGCGGTGCTGTTTCATTCTGAAGATCGGCCTTACGCTCCAACACGCGTTCGTAATAGCGGCCGAGCGCGTCCACAGTCAGCGTCCAGACGTCTCCTTCATTCACCACCGCCTCTTGTAGGAGGCAGACGACTGTTGGCTCCGCCTTTGACCGGCGATATTCGAGTGCTCCAATAAAAGCCGGCACGTTTGGAAAATCGGTTTGCTCGGTAAGGAATCGCGTGATTTCCACGTCCGGGTTCACGCCGTCCTCGAGTTTGCGGTAGAGTTTTAGGAAAAATCTATTGTCGAAGAGCATTGAGGAGTTGCTCTGCTCCGCGCTCAAAACCTGTGAGTTACCGGAGGAATCAAGTTCCTGCGATCCCAGGTCCGTGGTCGCCATTCCTACAAATTGTCCTGCTTCAGCCCGGAACGTGCGATGTCGTACGATGGCGTCGAATAATTGCGAGCGAAACGTCGCGTCCCAAACGGCGTCGGACAAAATGGCGCCGTTGCTGTAGGCGAAATGGGCTAAAACCGCGTGCGGCGCGTTCTGTGTAATCGAGTGTGCCATTTCGGCCGAGGCAATCTTTACCGGAATGGCGTACGTTTCGGTCGGAGCATCCAGGTAGTTGACCTCAACAAACCAAAGTCGCGCGCCGTCGGCATCGGAGGAGAAAGCAAGCTGTTCGATTACTTTGAGATTCCGAAAAGTCCGCGCCTTGGAACCAAACCAGCGGGAATTGTGAATGTGATTGGGAAGGACCTCGCGCTCGAGATATTCTCGGTGATTATTGCCAAGCAGAACGTCCAATTGAGCTGGCGCCTTGATGCTTGGCATAACGCGTTTCTTCGATGCACGGCGTGTATCGATTGGGCTTTGCAACGCGAACCAGTAATAAGCATGCGGCCCGAGTGTAATGACGTAACTCGATTTCCTGATCGGCCGAAATAGATTCCGGCTGAAAACCTCCATCGGCACGCAGCCGGCAAAACGCGAAAGATCCAGTTCGGCCGACTGCGAGAACCGCGAAAGATTTGCCACTACCACGATAGTCTCGTGTTTCCAGCGGCGAAGGAACGCCAGCACCTTCGGATTGTCCGGATTCAGAAATTCGAGGGAGCCGCGCGAGAACGCCTTGAAATGCTTTCGCATGGAGATCACGCGACGCGTCCACCACAGCAGAGAGGAAAGATTCTTCTGCTGGTTCTCCACGTTAACGGCTTCGTAGTGATATTCTGGATCAATCGTGACAGGCAGATAAAGCTGTTGCGGATTTGCTCTTGAAAATCCCGCGTTGCGGTCCGGGCTCCACTGCATCGGCGTGCGGCAACCGTTGCGGTCGCCGAGGTAAAAATTGTCTCCCATCCCGATCTCATCGCCGTAGTAGATGATTGGTGTACCCGGCATGGAGAACAGCAGCGTGTTGAGCAGTTCGATTTTACGGCGGTTATTCGCAAGAAGCGGCGAGAGCCGACGGCGGATGCCCAGGTTGATGCGCGCATGCGGATCCGTTGCGTAAACTCGATACATGTAATCGCGCTCCTCGTCGGTCACCATTTCCAGCGTGAGTTCATCGTGGTTACGAAGAAACATTGCCCACTGGCAATTCTCCGGGATAGTCGGAGTCTGTTCCATGATGTCGAGGATGGGGAACCGGTCCTCCATCTGTAGCGCCATGAACATGCGCGGCATAAGTGGGAAATGAAAACTCATGTGGGTCTCGTTTCCGTCCCCGAAATACGCGGCCGCGTCCTCTGGCCATTGATTTGCCTCTGAAAGCAGCATGCGATTCGGGAACTTCGCATCGACGTGAGCCCGCAGTTCGCGGAGAAATTTATGCGTCTCGGGCAAATTTTCGCAATTCGTGTCCTCGCGTTCGTACAGATAGGGCACGGCATCGAGGCGAAGTCCATCCACACCCATCGACAGCCAGAAATCGCAGACCTTTTTCACGGCCTCGTGCACGGCTGGATTATCAAAATTCAGGTCCGGCTGATGCGAATAAAATCGGTGCCAATAGTATGCTTTTGCCACTGGATCCCACGCCCAGTTCGATGTCTCGAAATCTTTGAAAATTATCCGCGCATCCGGGTACTTTTCGGGCGTGTCGCTCCAGACGTAGAAGTCTTTGTAGGCGAGGTCATCACTGTAGCCGGCGCGTGACGTCGATTGGTCCCCGCCGGGCTCACCGACCCCGGCTACAGCTATTGCGCGTCGGGACTTTTGAAACCACGGATTCTGATCCGACGTGTGATTGATCACGAGTTCGGTGATGACCCGCAGATTGCGTTCATGCGCAGCGTCCAGAAACGCGCGGAAATCATCGAGCGTGCCGAAATTTGGATTGACGTCGAAATAATCGGCAATGTCGTAGCCGTCGTCTCGTAGCGGGGATGGATAGAACGGCAGCAGCCAGAGCGCAGTGACGCCGAGCTCCTGCAGATAATCCAACTTCCCCATGAGACCACGCAAGTCGCCCATGCCGTCGCCATCACTGTCGCAAAACGTTTTAACGTGCAGCTCGTAGATGACAGCATCCTTGTACCAAAGCGGGTCGATCGATGTGTTTCCAGATCCCTCTGACATAAGATTAACTCTTGACGCCCGGAACGTGCCGCGCAATCGCCGGGTGAGGCGGAAAGCGCTGGACGAACTCGCCTGCGCAGCCTAAGACACCCGATTATGTCTCGGCGCTCGATTTCTGTTTAACTCTACTCCAATTGTACATGGGACGCTCCAAAGTAGTTTCTTCTGTTGGCAAATCAAAGAGACGCGTACGCCTGCCTAAGGCTCGAAGACAACCGATCTCGGTAGCCCCGAAACTCGACCCCGGGGCTCCGACTGATTTCGAATTGATGCAGCGCATACAGGCAGGTGACGCTGATGCGCTGTCTCAACTCTACGACCGTTATAACGGCATTCTGAAGGCGCTAATCCTGCGAGTGATTCACAATGAAGCCGAGGCTGACGACCTTTTGCAGGAGATTTTTATGGAGATCTGGAATCAGGCGAAAAATTTTTCGGCACAAAAGGGTAAACCGCTCGGGTGGATGGTTACACTGGCGCGGCGACGGGCGATCGACGGGCTGCGCAAGAAACAGGCTTACGCGCGCGCCGAGGAACGTCTGCAAAATGAGACCGAACAGCAGCCCGATGCATGGGTGAACAATGCCACCGAAGAGGAGATTGTGCTGAGCGATACGCGCACGCTCATCCAAAAGGTCATCAGTGGCCTCCCGCCGGCCCAGCAACAGGCAATCGACCTCGCATTTTTCAAGGGCATGAGCCAGCGCGAAATCGCGGCCAAAACGAATACACCATTGGGCACGGTAAAAACGCGGCTTGAATTGGGACTAAAAAAAATATATGACGGCCTCAAGGATTTGAGAGATGAACTTTGAGCAGTTTCAAAATCAGTCGCGACTGTACGTCATCGGGGCACTGGAGCCAGAGGAACTCGAGGAATTCGAGAAAGCGCGCGAGAAGTTCGGGAAAAAAGCCGAAGACTTCATCACCAAATGCTACGCGTTGCACGAAGCATTTGCGCTGAGCCTGCGTCCGGCGAAGTCCTCCGACTCAATCAAGGAACGCCTCATGGCTATGGTAAAGGCCAAGAAGGAGTCCTAATCGCCGGGGGTCTGTTTCCCGGTTTCAGCCCTCCATTTCGCGCAGGATAAATTCCTGCAGAAAACCGTAGAAATTTACCTGGAACAAACTCAGGTCCCGGCGCGATCCGATCGGTGAGTGAAGGTGGTCGTTGAGTTCGGTCTCGGTGAAATTGTTTTTTGCGGCGATGACCAAGCGGGCCTGATTCAGCGCGCTCAACCATGCGTCGGCGTGTTTGGCGGGAATACGCACGGTACGGTTCGCGAGATTTTTTTCATTTCCGTTAAGTTGCTCCAAATCCCCGGCCACAGTCTGCGTCGCGGTTTGAAAAAGACGGCGCAATTCAGGTTCAACATACATTTTCCACTCGGAGCAAAGTTCCGTTTCTGATCCATTCGATGGCGGGCTGAAGATGCGTTCTTCGGCAGCAGGCGCGCCTTCCGGGTTGGCGCACGCTGGAATTTGCCGAAGCAGTTCGGCAAGAAAGGGGTCCAGTTCGGCGATTTCGATCTGGTTTTTGCGGCGGCGAATCTCCATGACTAACAAGTTTTCTCCAATGTAGCGAGCAGCAGGTACCCGTGCAGTTGCTGCACGTAAAGTTCGGCCCGCTCACGCATGCCGCTCCACAAAATGGAACGTCCTTTAAGATGCACTTCCAGCATGTGTTTCTCCGCTTTATCACGCGGATACCCGAAGACGCGTTGGAAAACCATCGTTACGTAACTCATCAAATTCACCGGGTCATTATGGACGACCACTTGCCACGGAAGATCGACCTCTTCTTCCGAACGCGTTTCCTTTTCAATCGTCGGCACGTCAACAGTGGATGGCCCTGCACTCCTTTGAAGCACGATTTCGGCAATTAGAGGCCCCGCTACTTCCCTCCGTGGCTCCAAGCTCATGAGAAAAATGCTAACATACGCGGCTTTCACTTCAAACCTCTGCGTCGCATCGCCAATTTCCAATTGGCATTTGGCAATTCATGCTAACGCGCAGCGAAGAATTTTCTCCTGCGCAGTTTTCATTTTGCGTGCCTCAGCCTGCGTTCGATCCTCGAAGCCGTGCAGATGTAAAAGTCCGTGGACAATGTACAGCTCGAGCTCGCGCATCAGGGAATTGCCGAATGCGCACGCGTGGCGGCGCGCGGTCTCGACACTGATAAAAACTTCGCCGTGTTGAAACGTGAGCACGTCAGTCGGCTCCGTTTTTCCAAGAAACTGCCGATGCAGAAGCGCCATCCGCCGATCGGAAATCAGCCAGATGAAGACCTCCCGCAACTTGCGCAAGTCAGTTCGTTTTTGCTTTCGCAATCGCAGGCAACGCTGCACGGCTGCTGTTGCAAGTTTTTGAAGCTCGTCAACATCGACCGCAATTTTCCGTTGAACGTTCCGCACGCTGATTCGTGGAGGTGACGGGTTGCTCATTGGTTATCGCGAATTCCCAATTTCGGCTTTTCTGCGCGACCACGTTCCTGATCGTTATGCACAAGTTTTTTTCGATGGACCAGAGATTGGGCGAATCTATTCAGTTGATTTCATGGATACCCGCTCCTTTTGCTGCGACCGAACCACGACCGAACGATAATGTCCCCTGATGTTTGAATCGTAGAAGCGCGCCTTTGATTCCGCGGACATCAGGTCGCGATACACCGGGGGCGGCACCTCGAGATAACGGTAAACAGCGCCATTTACGAATTCGATTTCGAAAATGTGACGACGTTTACTGTAGCCAATCTTTGCGATCGCACTCGATTGAACCGGCTGCCGCGGAATGTGGGAAATAATCTGACTCGGTGTCGCTGACGGCTCTGCCGACGCAACGCCGACCACGGCAATTGAAATGCAAAAAACCACTAAACTTCGTACCACTGTCGCTCTTTTTTAGAGGCCAAGCAGCAGCCCGTCGAGAATAGATACGGCCATCTGCTGGCAGCCGGTCGTCTCTCTCTTGCAAAGGGAGAGGGGAGGGGGGACGGTTCCCGCTATTGTCCAAGTGGCGTGGTAACGTCCGTGCCTGGCGGCGGCTTAAACTCAAACGTGGATGCAGGGATTGGCGCGCGCGTCTGGTTTGAATAGGTGGTGACGATGCGATCGCCATTCAGCAGCAGCATGTCGGTGCGTTCAACCCGGGACTGCTCGTTGATTCGCAGATCCAGCTTTTGAAATACGCGTTTCATTGCCGCTGTGCGCGGCAGCAGTTGCAGCTCGTATCCATTGTCGATCTTTGTCGCAGTGATGTTGAAGCTGGTTTCGATGTTTTCCAGATTCAGCGCGGAATTAATCGCCGCCAAGGTAGCATCCAGCGGCGATCCTTTGCCTAACGGGTAACGCTCGGCTGATTTGAAGTTCCGATAGTAAATCCACAGCTCGCGGCCATCACCCACCGTGATGCTTGGGGAATTGCCTTTCACTTCGCGCCGGAACTTGTTCGGCGGCTGGAACCAAATTGTACCCGAACTTACGACCGGTTTCTTCATCAACTGAATCATTCTTTCTTCCTGAAAATCAGCCCGGGTCGTCCGGTTCTGCCGGATTGCTGCAAGAAGATTCTTGAGCTCAGCCTCGGAAAGAGGGGTGCTCTTTGCGACAGAAGTCAGCTCAAAAACAAGGAGGATTCCATAGATGAACGCGCGCATGCGATGATGTTATGCGGCCGCGTTAAACTCTCAAAGCGGCGACCCCGGCCTTTTTGGAAGCAACGCAAAACGCGGCTCCGTTTCGATATTCTGATTCCGGATCTTCGTTCTACCAGTAGTCCACGCAGAGGCCTCTTGCGCTCACGTCGTCAACGCCAAAAAATTGAACTTCTCGCGCTTCAAACTGACGGGTAACCTGCTGCGGCTACTGTGAAAGCTTACAGAAAGTGAGCGCACAACTCGAATTGGAAACTCAGAGGAAATTGCCACGGGCAGGCTAAATGCGCGCAGAGCTGGCGAGCGCACGTTCTTGCCGGGACGACTAACCAACGTCTGCGTGTCTCGGCCATTTCAGATCCGCGCCGAGTTACGCAGAATTGCGTCATTTACATACAAAAAAGTTCAGACCGTGGAACGGACCGTGAACGACAGTCTCTCTCGTGTGCGGGTGACATTGTCTGACGCCTGATGTGTCAGCGCAGCATCTACATCTGGGAAAATCCGAAACATTCGATCAAGCCGCGAAGTTTCGAAAATCAAGCGTATGGTCTCCTGCAGACCACTCAGGAAAAACTTGCCACCGTAGGCTTCAACCTCTTGCATGGCTAGAATAAGCGCCGCCACCCCTGCGCTATCGATGTAAGTCGCGCGGGAAAGATCTATTACTATCTGTTCCGGTTTTTTCTTGATCATTGCGTTAAGGGACTCTGTTACGGCAGGCGAAACGTGCAGATCGATATCGCCTTCAAGCGGCAGGACATTCGGGCGGTGTTGACGCGGCACCGGGATCGCTGAGGAAGCGTTTTCTTTCATTCAATGGCTTGAATCGTCAAACGCGCACTCTTCGGTCGGTTCCGGTACTCATTTTGTGTTTCAGACGCCATGATCAACTCGGGAATCTTGACCGGCTTCGCCTTAACCGGAAATGTCAGATAAATCGGGAGCGTTTGGTTGCGCGCGGGGTCCGCGAGCTCTTCGGGGCGCGACGTGCCACTTCCTAAGATTTTACCACCACCGGCGTGCCGACGCGCGCGGCGTTATAAAACTGACGCGCTTTCCAATAAGGCATCCTAATGCATCCGTGTGATGCGGGGACCCCTGGCAGGTAGCCTTGGTGCAATCCGTAGCCCGGCGAGAACTCGAGAAAGTAGGGCATCGGGGTACCCACGAAGTGCGAATACGGCGGTTTGGGGTTACGCCTTCTATCAACGTTCGCCTTCACGACGCGACCTGAATCGTCAACATAATCACCATAGAGGCTGGAGCGATGATCTTCGTCCTTACGGATAACTTGGAAGTGACCAACCGGGGTGCGATATCCTTCGCGCCCACTGGATATGCGCGACGACGCGGTTTTATACTCTCCACGGTAGAGATAGGCTTCCTGCGCCCTTAACCTCACGACGATCGACGTTCGACCGGAATGACGCTCCGGTAGGTTCGACGTGACCATATCGTTCACCGTGCTACAGCCACTCAAAATCATGACCGTGGCGCAGAGCACGGAAGATTGTGAAAATCGATTCATGCAGTCTCTGTCTGACGATTATCGAGCAATCAGGCCTACTTCGGTTGGTCTTGATCGCTCAGCAAGCTTCACACCGCTTTTGCGACCGCTGGTGACGAACGTATTGTTTTCTCCCAAGGTTGACCACGGCCCACGCGGCACTTCGCTAAAGTCCACAAACCGCCAGTCGGTTACATCTGTTTGTTTCAGCCAGAGATAGTCTCGCAAAGCAGGGGAGACATCGAGGCCAGCACCCTTATTCAGATTGGGTTTTGGACGTTCGCTACCAAAGACATATTGCCAATGGTCCGTTCGAAATGGTCCTGCGTCTTCCCATTGCGCATAAGCAATTCGATTCCCTTTGCGGATCGCGACCCATCGGTCTTTGCAAGTAGAAACAGCCGGACCTTGGTACGCCTCTTGAAACCATGGAACAACGCGAGGCGCTTCCGGCCGGTGGCCAGTATGTGCTTTGTCATTGTACGGGAGTGCGCAGTAAAACGGGTTCTGCCGTGGTGTAAATTTTACCGGGACATAATTACTTCGATGGGCAGGGTTCGGGTCATCAAAACCGCCGTAGCTTTTGGCCCATTGTTTGTCCCACGCACCGGTGCGATTTGGGACGAAATTATTTCCGCCTGGTTGTTCCCCGATCCAGAAGACTGTTGTTACGATATTTGTCTTCCACGGATACGGCCGCGCACGCCGAGAGGCTGACGATTTTCTGATGACGGGCTTGTCTTTTTCAGCGACTGCGTCGCCTTGAAGAGAAAAGGCCGAATCAAACGCGATGAAGAGAGCGAAACAAAAAAGGCTAACTGAGCAGCTCTTGCCCATTACTTTCCCAACCATTCCCATTCAAACCCTGCATGCTAGGCGCGAGAAACTATTTCGTGTCTCGCGGTGTAGATTATCACGTTAGGCAAAATTACAAGGCGATATTTTTTAGGGCCGCTGCCTTCGGTTGATTTGAAGAAGGAAGATATTGCAAAGCGTGGCTAAGAAAAACCGCGTGGGGAAGCGCCTGGTGATAGAGATCTGCACGCAAAAACGACCGACGGCTGCAAATTCGAAAGATAAATTGGTCCACTGGAACAGCTTCGTCGTCTAAATCTTAGGTCGCGACGGAAAGCAACCAATCCTCGTCGAGGCGCACACTCGTGTAGAGCGCGCCGGCCATTCCCAACGCGGCGCTGATCGCGAAAGCACGAGTTAGGAGACCACATCCAATTAGGAAGGCACCAACGGATTCATTGAATGTGATCCACAGCGCAAGAATGACTGGCATCGGTAATCCAACCTTTGCGATCAACGGCGCAAGGCCGATTGAAGAGAATGGTTTGTTGGAGTGAAAAGCCGTGACGTATCATCCGATCTTCTGAACACCAAATGTGAAGGCTAGGAGCAACCCGGCGCTGCGCGGAGCAAGCAAGCCAAGATCGAACACGCCCTAAACCTTTGAGATTGACCCAAGTGTGTGGTGGGATTTCACTGCAGCCGTTGCAGTGAAGAAATACCGTAATTTTCCTGGAGCGCGGGGGCTTCGGCGGCTACTTGGGAGGCGTCAAGCTCGATTTGTTTTGGATCTTCTTCGGTCTCGATTTTGATGAAGCCTTCGACGGGTTGTTTCACGGCTTCGGCCAGGTCGTCCAGGGATTTGATTTCTTTGCCGTTGACATTTTTTACTGTCAGGTAGGCGAGATCATCGTAGCCGATTGTGCTGTTCGCCGGGAGCACCTGACTGAGAATCACCACGCGCTGGTTCCTGTCGGGGAATAGTTCCGATTGGAAATGATCGAGGTAAACGAAACGCTGAGGCGCTTCTCGTTGCCAGTTTGGACCCCATTCTTTTAGATACTGGCGTGATAGCTCCTGAAAGATCATGCCACCAAGAACGTAATAGCGCGGCGGCTGATCGAGAGAATACGGCGGGCTGACGTAATCTTTCGCATCGCGGTGTTCCAGACCCAGATTGAGCTGCATCGGTTTGCCGTCTCGATCAATGTGGAAGGGAACAACGTCGCCGGCGTACGCGTGCGCTGTCAGCAAATTGGTGAACTCGATCTTGCCATAGAGCGGGTCCACGTAATTACCGTTCTCATCGATGTCGTGACTTCCTACCGCCGTCAC
>Ga0210403_10002742_pt1 | contig 15730 bp, 17 predicted proteins | sample IncBWC19MmetaG_FD_150863 | JGI IMG/M metagenome (GOLD analysis project Ga0210403, IMG submission 150863) | Forest soil microbial communities from Barre Woods Harvard Forest LTER site, Petersham, Massachusetts, United States - Inc-BW-C-19-M | ecosystem: Environmental > Terrestrial > Soil >... | reverse complement strand
CGATGTGGTCGCTCCGGGGCTGCCCGCGGGGAATGAGACTGTAATCGTTCCCGCCATTCCTCCATCGCCGCCATTTCCTCCTGAACCACCGTTTCCACCCATTCCCCCAGTACCGCCGCCGCCCGCCTTACCTCCACGGCCCACGTTGCAACTGCAGGCAACTCCGTCGCCACCATCGCCCCCGTTGCCGCCGCCCCCACCGGTCCCGGCCGGGCCGCCCTCGCCGCCGTCCCCTCCATTGCCCCCGTTGGCAATGAAGCTGTAGATATTGAGATCACCGTCAGCGACCTGGGCATCGATGTTGCCGGCGTTCTCGCCATTCAGTCCCGGAACCCCATTACCCCCATCACCTCCGTTATGTCCGTCCTCTGCAAGGTCACCAATCACGCCATTATTACTGCCAAGAGCAAGGTCGGTACAGTCGCCATTCGGAGACTTCAGCGGGCTAGCGCCTGGCGCGCCGTCGTTTCCCGGTAATCCACGACTACCTGGTCCTCTGCTGTTCCCGCTTTTGTCGCAACCGGTTGTGCAGGCCGGGTCCTGAAGACCCATCGGTGCAAATTCATTCCATGAAGCAAGCTTCAGACTCGCGGAAGCACGAACCGTTTTCTGTGCCGGCGTCGGCTCACGTCCGCTGGTGTCAAAGATAATGTGATGTTTGCCCTTTTGCGCCGCGTCGGCAATGAGGGCGAAACGCGGCAATGTCAGCTTGCCATTCAAGCTGACGTTCAGGAACCCGGCCCTGTTGCGCAGAACTTGGGACAAGGTTGTACCGAGCACCGCAGTCGGCTGGGTGGGGAAAAAATGGATATTATACGGTCCTCGAACCACGGGAGCCCGCCCCTCAAACACCAGGTTTTTCACCAGAATTACAGTGTGGCCCGCAAGCTGGACCTTCTCCGGCAGGTACAGAGTATCGGCAATGTAAGCTCCTTTAAGCGGAGCGGCCGCACGCCTCACCTGCTGCATTTCGGGCATGGCGTCAAGTTTGTCCTTCAGTCTGGTGGGCCAATCTTCGGTGAGCAGTTCCTCCGGCTCGAAAGGCAGGCCTTTCTCGATTAACAACTGGCGGGCAGCCGTGAAACGCTGGCGTCTCTGTTCCCGCTGCTCGGCTCGTGTGATCTGGCTATTCGGCTGGTTCGGCTGACTGGCGCCGGAATAAAAGGGGCCAGACGCGAGAGCAGTTTGTTGAATCGAGAAAGTGCAAATAAGAGTGATGGCAATCATCTTCCAGAGGTTCAAGTGGACGCAGACCCCGCTTTTCAAGGTCTTGGATTTTCGTGGGTGCTTGACAGCTTGCAAGGGAATTTCTCCTTCTATCTTCGCGTAATAAACTATAATTAAGTTCGCATCATAAACCACAATTAAGTCAATAGAGAGAACCTTAAACTTGTCACCGCTTTTGTGAAAATCTGCTAAATGCTCACGGCAACGCGACTCCCGAGTGAAAACCATTTGTGGGTAGCAATCGCGCTACGATTGACCCTCATGCGGGACTCTATAGCTTGGCAAATCAGCGTTCAGTCGAAAGACCGTACCCGCACCTACCCGATGTCGCGCTGACGGCGCGAGAATCCCCAGCCGCATGAGCCAGTTCAGTATTCTTGCCGTTGCGGTGTCCGTTGGGCATGGCATTTTATTCCTCCCCTCTTTACTACCACGGTCGGCGACCTGGGCTTTCGGAGTAATCCTCCCCGTCCACGGGTAAGGACCGGCCTTATGGTCATTGGCCGCGGTCCAAGATTCCCGCAAGGTATCACCCCTGCGGGAGGCCGATCATACGAGATTTGTGGCTGCGATCGATTCGCAGGCTGCAGGTAAATTTGATTGGCCGCCTTTATAGCGGGCATGTTCAGCGAAAGTCGTTACAACGTCGAGATTGGCACATGTCAGTGTACTTGCTTGCTGTTATCGTAGCACTATATATCACAACGAGGCATCGAAAGCCAAGCCCCCCTTTTGGGCTCCTATTTTCGGAACAGATTCTGGCAGGCGTGGAAGTGATGCTCACAACTCACGCCGGACTGTTGCCGGGGTTCTGGTCGATTCCACCCACCGTCACCGACAGTCGTTCGTTTTCTCGACTGTCATCGTGCGGATATTGAGTAGTCTTGAAGTTTTCGTCAGTCACCGATACCCTGCGGCACCTCGCAGCGTAGCTTTTTTTCAATGGGCCTGGGACCTGGAGAAGGCAGCCGGGCCAATGAGCCGGGAATACAACTTCGTTAATCCGCGTTCAATCGAGGGCCGCACGCGCACCTGCCCGATGTTGAGCTGACGGCACGAGCTTCCCGTCGCACGGGACAATTCAGCATCAGACACGCCCATGGCCCGCAGCTTCTTGATCATCTGCCAGGATCCTGCGGCTGGAATTCAACGAGTGGGCGCCGACTTCACCAGCCGCTCATAAACCTTCTTTACCTTTTGTTCGGTAGACGCCAGCACGCGATTACGACCGAAGTGGATCTTGCTTTTACAGCCGAATTTACGAGTCAGTTCGGCGAGAGTAAAGCCCCTTGCCCGCAGCTCTTCAATCATTTTCCAGGTTCCAGCGGCCGGGACCCATCGCCCGGGTGCAGCCTTGATCAAGTGCTCGTATACAGCCCTCACCTTCGTTTCAGTGGAAACCCGTACACAGCCTCCAGGAAACCACACGGCACCCAAGACCTGTATCAGATCGGCTTTGCTAAACCCTTTGCCCCTCAGCTCTTGGATCATTCGCCGGCTTGGCCCCGCCGACACCAGAGGGCCTTGCGTCCTGACCGGCGGGGGCTTAAAGGCCAGGATGTCCTCGCGTGCAAAAAGGCGCAGAGAACGAAACCGGGTACACTTCAATTTCCCGGCTCTGACCCAGTAATCGACACTGTTGACCGAACACCCAAAATGAGAAGCGACCTCATTGGCGGTCATAGTCGCTCGCGCGGGGGCCGGCCTGACAGCGCCTTCGGCTGCCAGCATGCTTGTTCCGAGCTTCTGCCGCAGTTGGCTTAATTGCTCTGATCCGCGACCGGGCCAGCCAATTTCCAACCCCAGCGTCTCACCGCATAGCCGGAGCTTGTGGTTCATGTTTGCTGCGGAGCTGCGGCTGATCCTCAGTTTGTCCGTCAACTCCTGGATAGCGCCGCGGCCCTGGTTGTCCTTAAGAATGCAGATCGCGTGAACCCACTTATCAAGGGTCAATATCCGGTAGACGAGAATGGTGCGCGAGGTAAGGGACCATTCACGATCACACAACCGGCAGCGATAAATCAGGACAAAACCACTTTGGAACCGCCGCGACTCAAGACGCCCGCAATAGGGGCACACGACTCGTTTCCCCGGGTAGCGCGAGTACTCAAACAGCTCTTGGGCCGCGAAATGGTTTTGCGACCACTCGATGACTTGCGAGGCTGAAGCGTCGTGAATGTGCCGGAGGACATCCGTAAGCATTCCGGCCGAACCGAGGATTTGGTGATACAGGCCAATCATCCTATCCTCTTTGCTCTGCTGCGATTTGCGCCGATGCTGGATCACCAGCCCATCGGCCGTGAATTTGTCCTCCATACTGCGGTAGTGGTCTTCGATGGAGCGATCGCACAGATTTATTTCGTAAGAGAAGAATTGCCGATGATAGCCACATACAATCGCGCTCTCTTCGGCGGGGTAGGGGCATCCCCGGAAGCTGCATTTGCCCTGCGTGAGAGTTATCGTCGCAGCGGTCAATTGCTCTTTGAAGGTCCCGCCTTGAAATCTTCCCAGCAGTTGTTGGCCGTTGGGCATCGAATTCTATTTCTCCTTCTGGTTTTGTGGCTGCCATCAATCGCAGGCTGCGGGTGAATTTAATATGGCCGCTGTTTACAGCGGGCTGCTTCAGGCAAAGTCTCTTACTCGTGACCCTGAAGTGAAAGCCTTTCCGGCATGACGAGAAGCCCTGCCACCATGCTGCCTAGCGTTGTGAGCAAGAATGGCTTCTTCAGGAGGCTTCCTCGAAGTTCCCGCACTCTCTCCAGTTTCTCCGGTGATTCAGTGGCTGAAAGAAAAACTATCTCAATGCCGGGGCGGAGCACCAACAGTCGCTCGGCCAGGTTGATACCATCCATGTGCGGCATGTCCAGGTCGCACACCAGCACATCGATCCTTCCCTGGTGTTCAGCAGCTACCGCACACGCATCCATTCCACTCGTGGCGCCCAGGGCGCCATAGCCACGACTCAAAAAGAAGTGTTCCATTTGCCGCCGCAAAAACTGTTCCCCCTCCACAACGAGAACAACATCCTTACTGCAGGCCATTCCCTCTGTACGTGGCAACAGCATCCGACACTTGGTTCCCACATCGGGACTACTCTCGAGATGAATAAAACCTTCGGCATTATTGATGATGCTGTAGACGACGGAAAGACCTAGACCACGACCGGGCGACCTCGTGCTGAAGAAAGGCTCGAACGCCCGTTCGAGGGTAGCTCTGTCCATGCCCACACCGTTGTCACTCACCGAGAGCAGAACATATTCACCAGGCGGCGCTGGCTCAAACATTACAGGCTCACCATTCTTACGCTCGCTGGTAACGATCACGTTTTCTGTTTTGAATTCAACCTGCCCCTCCGTTGGCATGGCGTCGCGCGCATTCGTGATGAGGTTCAGAATGATTTCTTCCACCAGATTAGGATTCATCATTGTCGCCCAGAGATTCTGTGCAAGATTGAGCCTAAGCAAGGTACCCTTTGGAAGGGCGCGACGAATCATCGCCCCCAAACGGGTAACCATGCGACTGAGATTGACCGGGGTAGGCTTCAAGACTTGAATCCGACTGAAAGCATTCAATTGCCGGCGCAGTTGAGGGACCATCCGCATCGCGACCTTCATTCCTGAACCCTTGTCCAACAAGGGCAATTGGTCGGAAGCGATAAAGAGGAGATCGTCCAGGTTGTAAGCGATTCTTGTCGCAAGGCGCGTGACGGCCTCCAATCTCTGCGCCTGATGCGATCTCTCCTGCACCACCTTTAGTTGGGACTCTTCCAAGAAGAATCCCATGATCTGGACCCTATGGGCCTCCTCATCGATGACACTGGTCGCATGGGCCCACACATAAACCTTTGCTCCATCGACTCGCGCAAGCTCTTGGTCTAAAAAGACCACGGGGCCGAGACGGTTCACAAATTCCATCCAGTTTTTCGTGCCAGAGTAGAGTGACGCCATTCCGTGCGCTTTCGCCTGCTCCACAGAAGCAAATCCAAATGTCTTCAGAAACGATGTGTTACAGGCCAAAATGTCCCCATCGGAGGTGCTAATGTAGCTTGCTGCTGGATTCGAACTGAAGAATGCTTGAAAGTCCATCTCTGAACACCTTAGGGTTGTTTCTGACAGAATGACAGCCGCGACGGAGGCTGGTTGCACCATAATACATTATATCGCTATTAGTTATACAACATAGTGATATGTTAATAAGACGTGGCTATTTTGTCGGTAGATCCGGACTGGTGCGCCGGCTCTACAGCAGATGTCTGGCCCAGGAACGTTCGTCGCGGCTTAAGAAGCCTTCCCCTGCCCGGAAGTGTTCATGCCAGAGTCGTCACCACCAGCTAAGGCAAAGGCCGCGGCTCCCGAGACGGGACGACTCGCGGTTCAAAAGAGCGTCGAAAGCACGAATCGCACAGTTGCGCAGAAACAACGGGGATCTCCGGAACTGGCATGGTAGAACCGCAATCGATCACCGCTCTGGCGGCAGCTCCCTTACGATCGGTTAACATTAGTGAACGGACTGTGTTTTGACTGGAGCGGAAACAGGCGCATTCGGAGCCGCCTCTATGGTCTCCCTCCGCTCAAGGAGTCTCATGATCCGCTCAATAAAGCTAAGAAATTCCTCTCTTTTGTCCATACTCACGCTTTGCCCATGGTTTATTAAGATTGTTTAATGCAGCGCATATGATAGCACTGTGTTGCAAATACATGAGATTAAAAAATACTCAACAAAAGGACACAAAAGGAGGGGGACAGATGAGACACGTCAGACGGAACTACGGGGGGCGGGACCGGACGGTGAGGATCCACAGACCCACAACGGGTGAATCGACCCCATGCCGACAACCGGCTCCGTGCGCGAGGGTCTAAAGGAGACCACATCGGCGCGTGCAAACTTTTGAGGACAGATCCGTACCTGGTCGGGAGTTGCAAGCAAGGGGGCAGCCTTCGGGCAGGGGGGGAACGGCGGCGTGGCGTTTGTCCGACCCCTTACTTCTTGGGGAGCACCAGGTTAAGCCAATTGTCGATTAGGACATTGACCTTGGCGCTCTCTTCCTTTGATGGCTGAGCGCTTCCCTGCATGACCTTGAGCTCGAACAGCGCCCATATCAACATTTCGGTGCTCGGTCCAGCGCCGTCTTTGCTTTTGAGTTGGGGCTGAAGCTGTCCAGCCACGATGTTGATTATCTGCTGGATCGGTCCAATACCCAGGTCCCGAAGCTTCCGGTCGTAGGGATGGACCTGCTTGAGCACCTGCTGCAGCACCCTGGCATCAACCCGAAGAAGGGACTCGTGCCAGCCGCGCACCGTGCCTGCGATCTGGTGACGCGGATCCCCGTGCCCGCCGCTGGCGATGGAAACGAGGACCCTTCCCATCGCCTCCTGGGCCCGGTGGCCGACGTCTTTGATCGCCGCCTCGTACAGCTTCTCTTTGGATTTAAACAGCCGGTAGATGGAACTCTCCGTTGTTTTGGCCGCTCTGGCTAAATCCCGGGTGGAGACGCCATCGTATCCGCCGTTACCGAACAACTCGACGGCGGTTTGCAGGATAATCGGCTCGATCGTTGAACCCTTTTTTGGCATCCGGCATGTTCCTCTGATGGAAAGCGCTACGCTGCATAAGAGAATACCTTAAAAGGGCCCATGTTTGCGAACCTTCGCGCGAGCACAGCCCAAGGCAACGCGGTCATCGGCCCCTGGATAAAACACACGCCCCTGGCGGCAAGAGGTGTCGCACAACATCCCGGCGCCCATGGCCACGGGCGGGGCCGCACAAACCGGCAAGGAAGACCTGAGGTGGCGGGAGGACAGAATTCCCTGCAAGAACGGACAGGAGAATCGGCGCCCTCCCCCAAGCGCATTTGGTAACACTACACTCCGCTTGCGCTATACAAAGCACTATACATCACAATTGATGAATTGCCATGAAATTTAATGGAGGAAACACTTGGACGCCGACGCGGGAGTTGTACCTGCGGGGGTTGGCGGGCAGCGGAAAGCCATCGCACGTTCCAGGCCCTTCCGGGGACCTAGAGTGGCTTTCGGACTCCGCTTCCGATGAGCATGGGATCAGTTGTGTGAAGTTCCTGCGGCGACTCGGGTCGTACGGTTGGGAAGAATCCAGGCTGGCGGTGGAGCCGGGACGCTTGAAGAACTGAAGAACGACATTTTGCTTATTCGCCCAATCGGTATCCTCCGGCCGGAGCCGTTTCCGCTTGGGCTCGCGGCGCTAAATGCCGCTGTAACGCAGCCCCCATCGGTCCATCGTTTCTCTCACATCTTCGACGTACCGGGTGGCCAGCTTCAAGAACCGTTCAATTCTTTCTCGGTCATACCGCGGCCGGTTCTCCTCGGGCAGGGAGAAGATGACGATCCAGATCAGCATGGCGCACATGGATCCTTCGAATGGGATATAACGAACAACATTTTCAAGATCTCGCCCGAACTGAGCGCGCAGGATGTAAGCCGTAACCACGCTTGCTCCGATGATGCCGAATCCGCCCAGCACGGCCAGGCTGCGGCGGTCGAAGATGCCGTACCTGTGACGCAGCCACATACACACGACCGCAATGGCGGCTTGTAAGAGAGCAATGCCGAGCACCATCGAAACCGCCAGGCCGGTACCCACACCCAGCCAATCGCGGGAAAAGCCGTGATGCAGTTTGCGCCAGAACAGAAAATCGACCAAGCCAAAAATGGCCAGCGGGCCGAAGAAGCCGATTGCGCCAAGCCGGCTGTAGACGAGTTGGACCGCATCTCGAAAGATCTCCACGATGACCGCAAGAGCGACCGCGCTGTTGACCGCCTGGATGACCCAGTAGAGCAGGTAAAGGAGCCTCGTGTCCGCTCTCAGCCAAACATACAGAAGGTCGCTGATCGTTGAACAAACGAGAAAGGTCAGAAAAATACGGTAGAGGCCAACGGCTTTTTGACGAAAGAGAATAATAATCAAAGCCGCCTGCAGGGCGAATCCGAGCATCGACAGGGTGAAATCAAGATGCGACATGATGAGTGACTAGCTTAACCCAGCCACTCACCACGGGCCAAGTGTTAGGTGCACGGAAAGTCTGGCTGGCAGAACCCCGGCCCTGGTACGGCGTTCGGGGATTGTGGCGCCTTCGATTGTGCAGAGTTCAGGGCGATCAGAACAAACAGAACGCAAAGGCTGCGGGAAAGCAGGGTTTTCATTGGAGATACTCCTTAGTATGCAATGAAGCTCGTTATGGAACGGGCTTCATTTCATAAGCATAGCCACCGTGGCGCAAAGTGTTACGCAGGAGATGTGCGTACTGTTGATTTCAGAATTTGGAAGCATCCTGATGCGGGCGGGAATAATCGCCTTTCATTTGTTCTAATGAAAGGTTTGGTTCACCGAGAAGCGTGAAGGGGCGAATATTTCTTCGCCCCCCAAGGAGTCTCTGATGGGGAACGCCGCGTCCGAATTCCGCAGCAATGGAGCAGGCGAGTTTACAAAAACAGAAATTCTTGCGGTCCCCGACTGGATCGTCGCTCAGCCAAGGCTGTGCCGAAAACGAAATTTACACTTGCGATTCGATTTCCTGCCGGATGATCTCGGCGCCGGGATACAACCGATTGATGAGGTCGAGCGCCCCGCTCTTCACGGTCTTATACCCCTCTTGCAGATCGATTCCCCGAGAGTGGCTGAATGAAGCCAGCCGGGGTATGGGGATCAACGTCCACTTGCCATAGGGAATCAGGCTGCAGAGTCTCAGCTTGAGGGCCGGCCAGTACAACGCGGACAACAGCCGCCCCGAAAAAGAGATGTAGGCTTTCAGCGCATCCAGGTGACCAAGTATCTCTTCGCAATAAGCTGTTTCTGTATCAATTGACTCCTCGAGTTCCGTGAGCCAAGTGACATCTGAGAGGGCCGCCTCCCCCTCACCATCCGCATCGGCAGGCTCCGCCCGCAGGTCTTCAAGTTCGCTCTGCATCCGCCGGTGCTCAGCCTTTAACTGACTGAGGCGGGCGGCGGTCATGCGATACAGCCCCGAGTGGTCAAAGTATTCCGTCCGCGCCAATTCGTTCAAGACCCCGACGTTCTCCCGCTTTCGTTCAAACATTTCCCCCACAAAGCGAATATCCCTCCGGACTCTGTCGCGATACAGGGACGCTGGTTGATCCTTCAACTCCTCCTGCCACTTTGGGTCGAGCCGCAAATCAATCTCTTCCGCATAATCGTTGACCATCACCAAGTAGGGAGCGACTTCGTCGACCGACCTTCCCATGAATCGCGGATGCCGCAGCACGAAAAACAGCACAGGCAGTGCGAAGACAGCAATAACCAGCACTACAGTTAACGCTAAGATCATTTTCTACGAACCTCGAGCTTTGATTATGTCGTCGGCACAAAATCTTGCGGGGCAAAACTTGCGCCCAATATGTTTAAACGATATGGCCCGGAACCTTCTCATCGCGAAGTGAGCATCGTGATTTCTAAAAGCCGGAAAAACCGGGCCGCGAATGAGTGGGTTGAGACAGATTTCCGGGCGAGGAAAGCCTGAACAACTAACCTGCCGGAACGGCCAATCGCCTGTTCTGCCCCGTACGTTATATCGCCATTCTGTGCGAAAGCATTGCATGGTATCCGGGAAGTCTCTGCCCGCTGCCATGTCCGGGGTTTGCAATACGATTGAAACCGCTGTTTCACACACTCTAGTACATATCAATATTGACAATAATAGCACTATGTTGTATACAACTCTCTCAGTTCTTGCTTTCTCCGTCGAGCAAAGACTGCAAATCTTTCTCTGCCCTCGCGTCACTGGATGTTTGGGATCCGGCGAAGAGATGCGGGCTTCGTCTCGGGTTCCCGCAGTGATTTTCCCCGCTGAAGAAGGTCTGCGGGCTGAAAGCTGTTAAGCTGGCATCCGACAGCCCGCCTCTCAGGGAGGCGCGGGCCGACCCCGAGCGTCGGCCCGCCTATTGTTTTGGGCAGCTCAAAGTGGGTCGCTGGGACCACTCCAAAAAAGAAATCAGTGATTCACAGAAGAAATGATGAGCAAAGATGAAGACTAAAGTTTTTGGTAGCCTGATACTAATACTGATTCTGATTGTAACTAACGCCAGAGCTGAGGTGCGCGCTACTTCGTCGGTCCAAGTATCTAACGTAGATATCAGCGACCGAACACTTAATATGTTGGATGCATTGGCGAAGCAGTATAAGGTAGTCATTGGAGTCTACGGAGTGTTGATAGGCAGCGACCATCAGACAGTGCATATCACGTTTAATAGAGCAACACTCAAGGAAGTCTTGGATGCTATCGTTAGGCAAGATACGCGGTTCGAGTGGACGGAGAATCGCGACGGCAGTGTTCACTTCTCGCTGCGTACTGCTCCGATGTCATTGCTGAATGAGCGAGTGCACTCATTCGACACTGTGAACCCACAAAGAGCAGAGATCGTTGGGCTTCTGACCCACATCCCAGAAGTTGACACATGGCTGGGGAATCATGGCTGTTCAATGGGAGAGATGATTGCAGGACCCCTATCCAAGAACTGGGGCAAGTTTTCTGTTCACGTCAAAGACCAGTCTTTGTTGTCGGTGCTCGACACAATCGCTGCAAAGTCTCACACTTACTACTGGTCTGCAATCCAATATAGCACGGCACCCTGTGACATCAACGTTGTCCCCTGAGGACATTTGACCGGGCTGGCAACCCGTTGCCCCCCGATACAGCCGGGTTTGATGAGATCGGATAGAATCATCGGACAAGAATCTGAAAAGGATTTAAACAATGAAAGAGTTTTGCTTTGCGCTTTCCATCGTGTTAGTTTCCATTGTGGCTGCCAATCCAATTAGTCATCAAGACGCAGCCGATCTGCCTCCGCTCGATCAGGTGATTCCAGATAGCGAAATGAACGACATGAGTGTGGGCGAGGCTTTTGCACACCTGCTGATCTCCAACCACATTACGGGAGGAATGGCCCTCTCTTTCGTCTGCACCCCTGACGGAAACATATCCCAGCCCAAGCATTTCTTTACTCTATCCGGTCTTACCGTCCGCCAAGCACTGGACGAAGTCGTTCGGCAAGACGAGAACTATCAATGGAAGCAAGCAAATCAGATGATCATCCTATATCCGCGCCATGGCATGCCCGACATCCTCAACACGGAGATAGGTCACCTGGAAATCAATGAAGAGAAATATACACTCTCGGCAGCCAGCGACGCATTACTGCAGCTTCCGGAAATCAAGGCTAGAAAAGCACAACTCAAGCTACAAGAAGGCACAAAATACATTATTGGCGGTATTGATCGCTTGGAGATGCTCAAATCAAAGGTCTCCATGGTTGACGTCACCATGTACGAAGCCCTCAACGCCATTGCGCGAGTTAACGGATCGGTCGTGTGGCGCTACGCAGAGTCGCATTGCAATGGAGAAAACCTAGTCAACGTTACCTGGGTTGTCCGTTAGGAGTTTGCACGTCTTGCGGACGCGAAACTCAACTGACCTCTTAGCATAAACTGTGAATCGGTCACGCCACTGCTTGTGCGAGATGTCAACCCGACGTTTGTGTCGATAACACGGGAGGTCCTCATCAAAAATCAGGTCTTCATCCTTGATCTGCTCTCCGTTGAAACCCGATGCAACTGCGTAGTCAATTCCAACTGCCCCAAGATAAATAGAAATTAATTCTGCTTTGGCGATTTACATTGCACTTCTTTCCACTGAATTGTAGCTGATTGGACGCCTTTAGCATCCCCTTGGGCTGTTGTGATTAAGGATATGGTTACACGCTCATATTCTCTAACTCCAAGTCCATTCGCGCTACTGGACAAGCCGATAGAGCGGACTCTTTTTCCTCGGGTACTGGGAGGTGTCACTTCGTTCAAAAGGTCCTCAAAGATGTTTGGCGGCTGCAGTTTGGCCGCTTCGATGACCGCTTTGCAGGTCCGTCCTTCCCCAGAGTAAAAGACCGTTATCGTAATCGCGTCACGAACGATATAGCGCTCAGCCTCGGGAGGACCGTAATGTTTTCGCCAATCACCAGACATTTGTGCGGCTCCAAAGGGCAAACTGAGGAACAAGACCGTCAACACTATTATTATCGAGGTGCTTCGTTGAAACACTGTCTCCTCCTAGCACGCAGAATCCGTCAGGGCTGCACAAAGAAGTGGGGGAGCATTAAGAAAACGCTGCCGAGATTATTTGTGCTGGGACAAACGGCATTGAACTCCCTTCCAGTAAATGGTCGCTGAAATAATATTGCCAGTTGTCGCCCCCTCAGCCACAGCCGTTGCTGAACTGACTGAGGCTATTCGCACTCGTTCATAATCTACTGATGAGATTCCTGCGAATGGCCCCGTCGAGAGTCCGATGGAATGGATTTCTTTTCCACGTTCATTCAGAGGGATTATTTCGTCTAATATTCGGTTGAAACTTGCAGGAGGCTGAGGTTTAGCCAACTCGAGTATTAACTTGCAAGTCCGTCCCTCTTCAGAGTAGAACACAGTCATGATAATTCCATCGTGAATTAAATACCGTTCGGACGCAGGTAAACCATAGTGGTTCTGCCAATCGCTTGATACTTGCGAAAATGCGTGCGGTAGAAACAAGAACGGGAGCAGCAGCGAGATCAAGGTAATAGTCCATTTTTGAAACACGGTTCCTCCTGTATTTGCAGATCCGATGACAGTGCCACAACTGCAATCATCGCACCGGCCAGTCCAGATAATATGTGTGTTCACAACGGCCAATAGATTCGCTATAGCGCCATACGGCAGGATATTTATTGAGAGCTGCAGCCGCATTCAGGACATTCAGGACACTGGTGTCATTGAGATCCACACTTCTTCCAAACTCGAGCTCCCTTCCTCCAATGAGGAGTTGCAACTTATCATCTAGCATCAGTCCACGTTCAGCGAGTGCCTTCTTCACCAGGGGTTCATTGAAGAGCTTTGCCCCTACCTCTCCAACAACTTCTTTGGGACCAATCTCAAAGTGAGCGATGCGCGTCGTCAGAACTGCGGAGATACCATTGACTGGAACTAAGTTAATGGTTTTGTCCTTGACTTCCCATTTGTATCTAGCATCGACGGCCACAATGCGATCCAGGGCCTCTCGCAGAGTTAAGCCGGAAAACACGTATGAGTGTAGACTCTTGGCCTGGGTTGCGGAATGCGGACAAGCATTTATCTCTACTATTCCGCCGGATAGGCGCGCATAAAATGCAACTGTCGCGAAAGCGGTTTCAGTGGTCACGCTTTGCAGCGGTTCCATGGAAGGCATAGGTTCGTCGAGGCAAGCATTACCTGATGATTCAACTTGTTTTAGGACGGACGCAAATGTTACCAAAAACATAAGCAACACGCATGAGGGCAGGCGTAAAGGCGATGAGCTTAACAGCATGAAACACAGTTCCTCCTCTATGGAGTGTCTTGTTTTCTGAAGCGAATAGGGACCATCGAACAGACGGATTCGCTCACTTATATGGAACTTTTACTTTTACAATGACATCAACATTATTATTCATTTTGTGTGAGACGTCTGCCGGCGTTCACCAATGCGCATGTAATCGAGGATGTTGGCCAACATTTGCAAACATAAAATTGCTAGCTGACGATCCATGTGATTGTAAAAGCCCTCTTTCCGTCACAATGCGACTCCGAATAACGCCAGATGCCATGTCCATGTGCATTTGCAATGGCATTCAGCGCCTCTCGGACAGTGACATTTTGCAAATGGAGCCTGATTTCAGTGCCGGGACTAACCCCGCCGATATATATTTCAAGATCGTCCTTCTTCAGCCCAAGTTGTGCCGCCGCTCGCTGCACATCCGAATTCTGAAGCAGGATTCCGCTGGCGAAGAGGACGGTTGCCCGTGATTCATCGATCTTGAGATCCTGAATTTTAGTCTTTAGGAATTCCGGTTCCCCAGAAGCAGGCAGGAGATTAGCTGCTCCACGTTGCATTTCCCACCGATAGCGCTTATCCATCGCCGTAATCGAATTGAGGGCATCCTGCACGCTTGTCGTCAAAGCCGGCATTGAAAACTTGGTTTCATCTGGGCTCACGCAATCAGGAACCGTGACCACCCCGCCCGGCAAATGAGCGGAAGAGAGAATATCCGTGAAGAGTGCAGACAACGAGGAGCCATGGCTCTCATGCACTTGCACCATTTTCCTGAGAGGTTCTGGCGCATCATTTTGTAAAGACGCACTTAGACTCAGCATGTGCATCCCGGCAAAGACCCACAACACAAGTACAGATATAAAGTGAGACTTCATTATGTTTGCCTGATCCTAGCTCTACTGAGAATCTTCGCAACTAGCGCTGCAGGAATTGGGCAAGAGACTCCGGGCCTCCTTAAACGTATTTTGTAACAATGCACTATACTAGCACGATAGCAAGCACTATATATCATACTGGACGAATTGCCAAGGACATTTAGGGGAATATCTGGACAGCGGCGTGGGACTTGTACCTCCCGGGGATTGGCGGGCGGCGAGAAGCCAGCGCACCCTCCAGTCGCTGCTGAGGGGCCAGAGTGGCTTTCGGGGCCGCCTCCGGATGAGCATGGGATCAGTTGTATGAATTTGTGCTGACGACTGGAGTCGGGCGGTTGGGAAAAACCCGCGGGCTAGAGGTGGTGCGCCGGGACGCCTGCAAGAAGGGCGAGTCGTTATTCGCCCAAATCGGTAGCCTTCGACGGCTGGAGCCGTCTTGGCTTGGGTCGCCGCGCTATACTACGCTGTAGTGCAGCCCAAGCGCTCCATCGCTTCTCTCAAATCTTCCAGCTACCAGGCGCCAGCTTTAAGAGACGCTCAGTTCTTTCTGGATCATACAGGCGGCGGGCCTCTTCGGGATCGGGGAGGGAGAAGATGACGATCCAGATCAGCATGGCGTCTGTGGATGAAAGAATGGGATATAACGAACGACATCTTCAAGGATTGGACCATACTGCGCATGCAGGATGTAAGCCGTAACCACGCTTGCTCCGATGAGGCCGAACCCATCCAGCACACTCAGGCTGCGGCCGCCGAAGATGCCGTACCTGTGCCGGAGCACATGGAAGCGACGAAGCGACCGCAACGGCGGCTTGCAGAAGGGCGATGCCAAGCACCATCGAAACCGCCAGGCTGGCTCCCACCCCCAGCCAGTTACGGGGAAAGCTGTGATGCAACCCGCGCCAAAAACGGAAATCGACCAAACCAAAAATGGCCAATGGGCCGAAAAGGCCGATTGCGCGGAGGCGCGCAGTGTGAACAGAGATAACTTAAGAATCGCGTTATTTCATCGCGGTTGGAGGTTTAGGCCGGTGTGCGTCGCACCACTCCCGAACTTTGGCCTGTAGCTTATTGCGGTTCCCGCGCTTCTTGACCCACTCAAAATATGCATATACTCCCTCCTTAGGAAATCGAGCGACAAGCTCTAGCGGGAACATTTCATCATAGGGCAATTCAGCGATGTCTTTGACCACCCAAAATGCAACATCCCCCACTCGAACGTCGCCATATTGCGGTGCAGAACGGGGGTCTGGAGCTCTGCGCG
>Ga0210403_10002740_pt1 | contig 15743 bp, 13 predicted proteins | sample IncBWC19MmetaG_FD_150863 | JGI IMG/M metagenome (GOLD analysis project Ga0210403, IMG submission 150863) | Forest soil microbial communities from Barre Woods Harvard Forest LTER site, Petersham, Massachusetts, United States - Inc-BW-C-19-M | ecosystem: Environmental > Terrestrial > Soil >... | reverse complement strand
CCGTTGCGCGAGCATCGTGACGACATTCCCCAACTGGTGGAAGCCCTGCTCGCGGACATGAATGCCAAGCATGGCCGCCAGGTGGCCGGGGTCCACGAGAGTGTGCTGCAGTTGTTTGCCGGGCACCACTGGCCGGGCAACGCGCGTGAGCTGCGGAATACCCTGGAGCGGGCCGTCATTGTGTGCGATTCTCCGTTGATTGAAGTCCGCCATTTGCCGCCCAATTTTGGCGGTTCGGCGCCGCGCCCGGCCGGGGAAGGCCAGGATGGAATCCGTCTCGATGTGGGCACCACCGTTGGAGAAGCCGAAAAAATGCTGATTCTCAAGACCGTGGCGGCGACCGGCAACAACAAAACTAAAGCCGCGGAAATCCTTGGCATCAGCCTGAAGACCCTGCACAATAAGCTCAAGGAGTATGGCGGCGCGTCCAGCCTGGCCGGTGAGGCAGCCAGCTAATACATCTACATGCATGATCTGCGCCTGAAAATCAAACTGGTCCTCGCCATCACCGCCATGGTGATGGTCAGCGTCCTGGCGCTGGCGGCCATGTATTTTTCGACCACCGTCAGCCAGAGTATTACCTCGGTCTACAAGGATGGAGACTTTCTCGCGGAAACCATTTTTACCGTGGCCCGCCGGTCTCTCGAAACCGACCTCAGCCACACCGGGACCGATGAAAATGATCCGCAGCAGGTGTCCCAAGCGATTCAGAAAGAATTGCAGGCGAACGTCGAGGTGAATTCTCTGCTCAAGGCAGTGGTGGGCTACAACCTCAACATCCTGGACGCCGCCATTACCGATACCCAGGGCCGGGCGTTGCTGCGCAGCACCACCGAAGTCAGGGAGAATCCTCTGCAGCCGCGCGCGGACTTCGCCACCGTACTGCATGCCGGCGTTTGGAAGCAGCTTCGCATTATCTACGGGCCGGGGCAGACCTATGATATTCGTGTTCCGCTGGTCCGCGGCAAGATGCCATTTGGCGAGGTCCGGGTTGGCCTGTCTACCGTCCTGCTCAAAAGTCAAATCAACCCCGTGCTGCATCGGATGCTGCTGGTGTCTGGTCTGGCCATTCTGTTTTCCGTGGTGCTGGCCGTCGTCCTTTCCACCCGGATGCTGCGCCCCCTGAAGGCCATCAGCCGCCGTCTCGATCAGATCAGCGCCGGCCAGATGGAGCCTGCGGGCGCCACCGGCGAACGCTCCGACGAATACGGCGTGGTCAGCAACAAGATCGACCACCTGGGCCGGCAGATGCGCGACGCCAAGGAAGTCTTTTCCGCCCTGAAGGAAAACCTTGACCAGATGATGGCCAATCTTCAGGATGGCGTCATGCTGTTCACCACCGATTTCAAGGCGGTGCTGGTCAGCGCCTCCGCCGAGCGCTTTACCGGAAAGCCGCGCGGCGACATGCTGGGCTGCCATCCACGGGACATCTTCTCGGAAGACTCCCGCCTGGGGCGCGCGGTCCTGCAGGCATTCCAGGACCGCCAGCCGCTGCAAGAGACAGAAATTGAGTTGGAAAACGGACGCCGGGTGCAGCTCTCTTTGGATTTTATTGAGGACCGCGGCCAGCGGATCGCCGCTTTACTGACCCTGCGGGATTCCGAATCGGTCCATCGCATCGAAGATGAAATTGAGCTGTCGCGGCGCCTGTCGGCCATCGGGCGGCTGACTTCCGGCGTGGCCCACGAAGTTAAAAACCCGATCAACGCCATCGTGGTCCATCTCGAAGTGCTGCGCCAGAAACTCAATACGGTTGAGCCCGGCACCCGGCGTCACCTGGATGTCATCGGCAGTGAAATCCAACGGCTCGACCGCGTGGTGCAGACCCTGGTGGATTTCACCCGGCCGGTCGAACTGCGCTTGGCTGAACTTGACCTGTGCAAACTGGTCGATGAAGTCATCGCCCTGGCGGCGCCCGAGGCCGCACGGCATAACGTTCCTATCGAACGCGTGGCCGTCGCCAGGACCCTCGTCATGCGCATCGATGCCGACCTGGTCAAGCAGGCCATCCTCAACATTGTCATTAACGGTGTGCAGGCCATGCCTGAAGGCGGCAGGCTGCAGGTCGCCACCCGGCGTGAGGGCGATGTGGCCGTGATTGAAGTACGCGACCAGGGCGCCGGCATCCCGGCGGAAATCCACGACAAGATTTACAATCTATACTTCACCACCAAGAAGGACGGTAGCGGTATCGGCCTCGCCATGACCTACCGCGTGGTCCAGTTGCATCAGGGTTCGGTCGAATTTGAATCGGAAGAAGGAAAGGGCGCAACGTTCTACCTGCGCTTCCCGCTTCCGGAAAGTGAGCCGTCTGGTGAACCGCCGGGCGCGCCCTCCGAGGATTCATTGAGAACAGCATGAAGAAATTTCCGGCGGCCCTCGCAATCCTTCTGACCACCGCAGCCTTGCTCGCAGCGACTGGATGCAAGAAACATAAGCCCAATCTCCCTCCCCAGAGTCAGGCTCCGCCCATCCAGGGTGCGGCAACGCCCGATACTGCTGCTCCTCAGCCTCCGGTCAAACCACCGAAAGGCCCGGCCCATTCTCCGCGCACCACACCCCCGCACAAGCCGGCGCCGGTTCCGCCAGCCACGCCAGGGAATGACAAGCCCCTGGACCCCGAAATCGCCAAAGCCACGCCGCCTCTGCCGCCCAGAATTGTCATCCAGCAGGATTCATCGAACGATTCTCCCAAGAACGCCCCGGCGACACCGCTTCTCTCCCACGACGACGCGGCCCACAACCAAGCCTCCACCGCTCAGCTCATGGAAAGCACCGAAGTCAATTTAAGGGCCATCAAACGCCAGCTCTCAGCCGATGAACAGACTGTCATCTCACAGATCAATGATTACACAAGTCAGAGTAAGAAGGCCGCCGAAGAAGGCGACCTGCTGCGCGCCCACAACCTGGCGCTCAAAGCCCACCTCTTGTCGGACGAACTGGTGAAGCAGCGGTGAGAAACAGATTGGTAGCGGACAGTGTGAAGAAGATTTGTAATCGGGTAATGTGAACCAGATTGATTGATAATCGGGTAATTTGTAATCGGGTAATTGAAAACCTGCGATCCACAGCTCTTCAATTACAAATTACCCGATTACAAATCTTCTTCAATCCTTCCCTCTCGACAGACCCCAACCTGATATCCTGCGCCCATGACTCTTTCTGTGTGTATTATCACCCTCAATGAAGAGGTCAATATCGGCCGCACGCTGGCCAGCGTGAAAGGCATCGCCGACGAAATCATCGTGGTGGATTCCGGCAGCACCGATGCCACGGTCAAGATTGCCGAATCGTTCGGGGCGCGCGTCTTTCACGAGCCATGGAAGGGCTTTGCGCTGCAGAAGAATTCCAGCCTGGCCCATGCCACCTGTGACTGGATTCTCTCTCTCGACGCCGACGAAGAGGTCAGCCCGGAACTGGCGGCCAGCATCAAGGCGCTGCTTAAGGCCGGCGGGCCGGTGCCACCGTTCAAGGGCTACACCATGCCCCGCCGCAACCTCTATATGAATCACTGGCTCAAGCGCGCCGGCTATTATCCTGACCGCAAACTCCGGCTGGTCCAGCGCGGGGCCGCCCAATTCGAAGTTCGCCCCGTGCATGAGGATATGCAGATGCCGGGTGAACTGGGCAGGCTGCACGGAGACATGATTCACCATGCATATCCCACCCTCGAGAGTTTCATCGAACACGCCAACCGCTATTCCACTTTGGGCGCCGGGCAAGTGGTTGAACAGCGTCAGGTCAGCTTCAGCGTAATCAACATCGTCTTCCGCCCCCTGGTGCGCTTTCTGTATTCCTACTTCGTCCGCGGCGGCTTCCTCGACGGACGCATCGGCCTCATCGTCCTCATGAACCATGCCATGTACGTGAGCTGGAAGTATGCGAAAGCCTGGGAGCTTTCACAAGTCAACCAGCATAAACAACCGCGGCCGTAGAGACGGTGCTCAGCACCGTCTCTGGGTCTTCGCGGCAGCGAAGGCCCAAGCGCGCGGCAGCGCGTGTTTCAGACATACAATGAGATCGAGGTTCAGAATCCATGGCCAGAACGGAAAGCCATATCCGAGATGCACTCTTCCTTTAAGTGAACAGTATTGCGATTCGACGGGGCAACCCACTCGAAGTGGTGAACGCTATTTGCCATGTAATCTTGGCAAATGATGGGAACGACGGCAGAACAGATCGGGCCCCGCCTTAAAAGCCTCTGCATCCCTTCGCTCGCCCATCAATGCAGCCATATGCTCAACAAACGGCGAATGACATTCAAACAGCCGCGCCGGCAGCAGCCGGGTGACGGCATTGCGGAAAAACACTGTTGCCCGGTTCTCCCACTGGCCTATCTCTCCCAGCCACCGCGAGCGCAGAACAGTGCTGAGCACATGGGAAAAGCGTAGGGATTCGTAGCTTCTGAACCCTTCCGCCATCGAGACATTTCCACTCAGGCAATTGGCCAGCACCAGGGCATCTTCCAGCGCCAGGCAAGCGCCTTGTCCCAGGTTGGGCGTGAGAGCGTGCGCGGCATCACCCAGTAACGTCACCGGCCGCCTGTCCGAGAAACGAATGGGGCCGTGATCGCATGCCATGCCGGTAAGAATGCTGGCGGGATCCGTGGCTGCGATCAGTTCAGGAATGGGATCGTGCCAGCCGCTAAACATCTTCTGCAGACGCTTTTTGGGATAGCGTTCTTTGGGGTCGGAGCTGTTGACGGTCGCGTACCAGCACACCTTATTTTTGCCGATCGAGAGGACCCCAAATCGGCTGCCGGCGCCCCATGTTTCCCCGTTGTGCTCTGGAGACATCGCCGGGAGAGCATCGGTCACGCCGCGAAAAATCGCATAGCCGCGGTAGCGCGTCCGGGAGCTGGGCCCCAGTCTTCTTCGTGGCGTCAACAATCTGCGCAGATTGGAATGAACTCCGTCGGCGCCGATGACTCCATCGCATGTGAAACTCTCACCATTGGTGAAACGCAGCTTCACTTCAGGCCTGGAGCAGTCGATCACGGCCAGCTCATGCCCCAGTGAAAGACAATCTCCCGGGAAGGCATTGGCCAGCACCCGCAACAGATCGGCCCGGTGCATACACACGGTCGGCGTATCCGCTTCGGCCGTGCGGATGTTCATCAGCAGCTCACCCGAGCGCATCTTCAGATGAAAATGTGTGCCCACCTGCCCGTGTTCCAGTACCGCGGGCAGCAATCCCATGTGCTGCAGTACGCCCGTGCCATTGGGCCAAAGGCTCACCCCGGCCCCCGATTCCCGTAGCTCACCGGCTTTCTCGAAGATCCTGACGTTGAAACCTGCCTGCAGCAGTGCAATGCCGGCGGCTATGCCGCCTATGCCCGCTCCCACAAGAGCTATATTTTTTTTGGATGACAATGAAATGATTCCCTGCGCCAAAGCTGAGTCTGTCTGGCTTGCATAGCTAAGGCCCTGAGGCAAAAATTTTACCAGAGCGGCGTGCGCCCCGAAGTTCCGTGAGCAACTAACTGTATTACTATCCATCAAAATCTTCGCGGCGTGCGACGCTTTCGGCAGCCAACGACGACCCAATTCCGAACTCGCGTTCATTCGCGGCTAAATGCTTTTGGTTGTGGCTATGCGCACTGTAACTATCGGGCGCCCGGCGATGGCTTGTCGCATTTTGCCATCTCTTCCAGGAACAGCGGGTTGCCGGGAAACTGAGTATGCAGGGCTTCCAGCTTCCTGCGGGCGGCGCTCTTGTTCTGGTATTTCAGGTCGTCAAAAGCTAGAACGATTTGCGCGAAGGGAGCAAGAAACCTGCCGTGCTCGGCCGCCAGCCTCAATTCGCGAAGGCCGCCTGCACGGTCTCCCTTAACGCCATCGACGCGAAGAAGCCAGCGCACCAGCACGGGTTTGCCTCCGACGATGTACTTGGCCAGTCCGGTGCCTACATAGGCATCATAATATGCCGGAGAAATGGCCAGCAGCCGGTCCGCATACACGGTGGCCGCCTTAATGTGGCCGAGGGCGGTGAGATTGTTCCTGGTAATCATGGCGCTGGCATCGCCGCGCAAACCGATGATCAGCGATAGAGCAAAGAGCGCCTTGACGTCTTTCTTGTCACGCTCCAGGCGCTCTCTCGCGATCTTCTCTCCGCCGGCTGCAGCTTCCTCAAACTGCGCCTGGTGGCCGGCGGCCCAGGAGTAGGCCGAACGGGATGAAAACGTCTCTTCGGACGCAAACATCTCGCTCCTCAGAATATGCAGCCGGTCAAACTCCCGAAAGAGGATGGCGCACACCTGCGCCATCCAGGGTAGCGGATCACTCCGGTCCAGACTCTTGGCCGACTCCACACTGCGCAACGCATCGTCAAATTGCAGGTTGTACATGGAATGAAAGCTGCTATCAAGAACAGCATTGACGTCGGCTGTGTGGACGCCCTGGGCTGAGGCCAGCCCCGGCAACAGGGCGAGGGCCAAGCCCAGCGCGAGCCTGATGATTACCGTGAGCTGTGACGGGCCAGGAATCCGATTCCTGACCTTGGTCATGACATAATTCTCCAACGAGTCGATGTTTTTATTTTGATTCATAGTCCTCAGCCAGGGTTGCTTGGGAAAGTTGCTTGGCATTGGCGCGGATACGAGACCGCACTTCCGATCTCCAGATCACCAGATCAACTAACCCGCCACACCCCGGCGTAGTAGTGCGCAACGAAATCATCGCGGCGCACAACCTGACTGTGACCGCTGCTGCCAAGGTGCTGGGCGTATCGCGTCAAGCCCTTTCCAACCTTCTGAATGGACAGGCCGATCTCACCGGCGACATGGCGCTGAGAATTGAAAAGGCGTTTGGCCCAAAGATGGAAACCCTGATGGGCATGCAATCGGCCTATAACATCTTTCAGACGCGCCGGCACGAACGCAAAATCAAGGTTCGACCGTACCGGCCGGTCGAGGCGCATTGATCAAGGGCCTGATTCCCAGTCCAGTCAAGGCCCAGGGCAAACGCATCTTAATTTCCCAAGACCCTTAATAGGTAATTGTTGTCCCAGCCAGCCTTGAGGCGTTTGCCGTGAATGCCGAGTTTGGAAGTTTTATCCTGCTTAAGCAAATTGAGGACAAGACGGTTAATGAGGGAAAAGTTCTGAGCCGCATGACCCGCGCGCTTCCGGCACAGGTCCTCGCCAAAGGCGACATCCAGGACCCAGTGGAGCTTGTTCTCAATACCCCAGTGCTGACGAATGGCGGAGTTCAGTTTGCTGGCTTGCGGTGGCAGGCTGGTGATGTAGTAGCGAGTCTCGTTTTCAGTTTTGCCCGTGGCTTTGTGGAAACGTTCGGCTTGGATTCGTACCAACCCTTGTAGACCGATCCATTGGGAAGAGTTCTCCAGCAAGCTGAGATCGCCGATAACGGAACAGGTGCGCCGTTCAACGCGGCCATGACCACAATCAATCTCTTCGGCTACCGAATCGGCGGGCAGCATACGAAACGAGTCCTGGATGTCCTCCAGCAGGTGACCCTGATTTTCCTTGACCGCCAAAATATAGTCGGCTTTGTACTCCACGATTTGCTGGGCGATCGAGCGCTGACAGCCGATGGCGTCAATGGTCACGATGGTGCCGCTTAATTCCAGAATTTTCAATAATTTAGGGATGGCCGTGATTTCATTGGACTTATCATCGACCCGCCTCTGGGCTAACACCAAGTTGTTGCTATTGGCCCACGCTGAAACCATGTGCACGATAGCTTTCTTGCCCCGGGTGCCCCGCAGCATCTTGCCATCGATGCCCACCACCTCCCCGGCGGTCAGCTTGGCTAGAGAAGCCACCCAGGCCACGAAGCCCCGCTCCAACTCCTCCGGGTCTAACGCGGAGAAGACCCGATTGAAGGTGTCATGGGAAGGAATGCCGGACGGCAGAGTGAGAAAACTCTTGAACCAGTCGATCTTGGTGCGGCCATAGTCCTCGATCTCATTCCAACCGCTGGCTCCACTCAACACCGCTGCGATGGTCAGTAATAAAATCTCTTCCAGAAGATGTTCCCGCGTTCGTTCCACCCGCGGATCCTGGAGCTTAGCAAAATACTTCAGGGGATTCTCCATGCCCCCATCTGACCCGCCTATCGCACATCTGCATATATCAATTCAGATTCTCTTGCCGCAGGGTTCAAGAAATGCTCTCCGCCTCCGGGCGAGGTTGCCTTCGCTGGCTTTTATCTGCCAAAGTCCTCAAAAGGCATCGAATCAGTAACCCTTATTCGTCAAGAATTAAGATGCGTTTGCCCTGAGTCAAGGCCCGCTCCAGTTGACGAGCGGCCATGGAAATGAGATGGTTTTTGTGGACTCATTGTGGTGTAACTCAACGGAGGGTTTCTCATGAAGTCGTTTCCTGTCACGCGGACCGTGGCGATCGCATCTTTGACACTGCTCACTGCTTTTGCTCTGGCCCTTTCGGCCCAAAGTGAATATCACCTGCTGAAAAAATACCCCTTCGGCGCCGCCGCAGGCAGTAGCCGCGAATATTTCGACTACATCACAGTCGATTCTTCCGCGCGCCGCGTCTATCTCTCGCACGGAACGGAAATAAAAGTAATCAACGCCGATACCGGCGCTCTCATAGGGAACATCACCGGCCTGAAGCAGGACCATGGCGTCGCCCTGGCGCATGAGTTTGGACGCGGATTCATCAGCGATAGCGGCGACGGCAAAGTAGTCATCTTCGATCTGAAGACCTTGAAGACCATCGGCGAGGCCAAGGCCGACAAGGACGCCGACACCGTGATCTACGATCCGGCATCGAAGCGTGTCTTTGTGATGAATGGCGGTCCCCACAGTTGCACAGTGATCGATGCCAAGACCGGAGCCGCCGTGGGCACCATCGAGATGGGAGGACAGCCCGAGTTCGCCGTCGCCGATGGTAAAGGAACTGTTTACGTGAACCTGGAAGACAAGAACGAAGTGGTCGTCATCGATTCACACAAGCTCACCATAAAATCCCGCTGGCCGGCAGCGCCCGCTGGAGGACTCACCGCCCTGGCGCTCGATGAACAGCACCGCAGGCTCTTCAGCACGGGCCGCGATCCCCAGATGCTGGTGGTCATGGATGCCGACAACGGACACGTCATCCAATCGTTTCCCATCTCAGCGGGCGTCGATGCCGCCGCCTATGAGCCCGCAACCGGACTGGTGTTCGCCTCGACCCGCGAAGGAATGATCCATATCTTCCATGAAGATTCGCCCGACAAGTTCAGCGAAGTCGAGACCGTCAAGACCGAGTTCGGAGCAAAAACCATGGGCCTCGACAGCAAGACCCACAACCTCTTCGTCGACACCGTGGAATTCGGTCCACCCTCAGCCCCCACAAAAGACCGCCCCCGCCCGCAGCGAACGGCAATTCCGGGGACGTTCCATGTGTTGGTTTATGGCCGGTGATGGGTCGCGTAAGCCCAATGTCGCTTAAGCCCAATACTGTTCACGTAAGGCGTTGTCCCTTCTGTTCCGTCAACCAGCATAAACAACCGCGGCCGTAGAGACGGTGCTCAGCACCGTCTCTGGGTCTTCGCAGCAGCGAAGGCCCAAGCGCGCGGCAGCGCGTGTTTCGGACATACAATGAGATCGAGGTTCAGAATCTCCGCCGAGAACGGGAAGCTAACCCCCATCGCCATTTCAGGGATGACCAGGGAGATGTTAACAACCGAGACTCGCTGTTCCCTTAAGTGAACAGTATTGCCCGGAGCTCTTAGCATAACGACTAGTTGACTGGAATTCTGGCACTCCTTACCTCAAGAAAGCAAGCAAAAAATGGGACCGCGCCTTTGACAAACTGCCTGTCACTCATCCACACAAAAACAGGAATAGCAGAATCAGAGCCTTCACTGGTTTGGGAGCAGCGGCAACACCCGCTCGCGCACGGCTTCGCCTGCGAAACGAAGAGCTTCGCGAATGTCATCAGCCTCAAGATCCGGATAAGCTTGCAGAATCTGCGGAGTCTCCATTCCTTCGGCGATCATCTCCACGACCGTCGCAACGGGAATGCGTACGTCTCTCTGATGCAGGGTACACCGCCCATCCGTCGCGGGTCGATAGTGATTCGCGTAAATTGCATGTTCATATCTTTTGAATCTGGGCAGATGCTTCAACCTCGTGCCGGATGGCGCACCTTCGCCTTCTTAGGCCGCTCACTCGCAGGCTGCAAAGCCTTATTGGCCAACCCGCCCGTAAGCCGGACAGCACAGGTAGTATTCAGTACTCCGCGAAGGGCTTCATTGACTGCCGCTTCATTGGGAAAAGCCACTGCGACGTCCGGCTCCAACAAGACGATGTTGGTGCCTTCACGAAAGCGCTTTACGTATTTGCCCCGGACACCGCCTTTCATCTTGGTGAAGTCATACTCGGGACGGATGCCACTATTCAAATCAGGCTTTCTCTTCTTCATGAGCCTTCCAGATACTGAGTAAATCTTAACACCCCCATTCCTGTCGGCGATCAACTCCGTATGAGTCCGCCACCGAACACAAGGTCCTTCACGGCCAGTAATCTCTTTGAAGTCGTTGCCTATCTTCAGCGGCAGGAAGGCGTCCGACTGCAGGTTCGCACTAGCCCGACGGTTGCTTAATAGCGAAACTACCATTCTCATCCGCGCCAATCCGCGGTAAAAAGTTTTTTGTGGCGGTTTCATCGCTCTTTAGCACATCGCCGAACACAAGGTCCCTCGCACCTACTCGCGCGCTGAAGAAAGCGCGCGCTCCTGACGGCGCTCGGGATGACTTTTCGATTTTGGGGGAAGAAGCAACCAGGAACATCCCTAAGTACCCCCATCGTCGTTCAGCCAAGCATTCCCGCCCCGTTTCTGCCATAATAATGCTGCTCTGGTGTACTCTGGACCTCGATAGAGGCTGATGGTCTCTGTTGAAGGCTGAGACACCTATGAAGTTCATAACCTACGCGTTCACGCCCACCAAGAACCGGCGGCTCAACGAGCTGATCGGGTTTGTGCTGTCTGTGTCGGCGATCCTGCTGTTTCTGGCGCTGGCCAGTTACTCCGCTCTGGATGCCTCGATGAACACCGCGGCATCGCCGCTGGCTACGTCTCCGGCGCGCAACTGGATCGGACTGTTTGGCGCCCTGGTCAGCGATCTGTTGCTGCAATTCTTCGGCGTGGCTGTCTTTCTTGTGCCCCTGTGCATCGGACTGCTGGCGGTACGCTGGTTCCGGTCGCGCGCGGTGGCTTCGCCGGTCGCCCGCAGTCTGGGCGCCATGGTGCTGATGGTCTTTCTGCCTGCCTTCCTCGGCTTGCTGCCTTGGGACCTGCACTGGCGTCATGCTGTGCCCATCGAAGGTCTGCTGGGCCGGGTCACAGGCGACGTGCTGCTGCACTATTTCAACTCCGTAGGCGCCTCCATCGTGTGCGCCACGGTCATTGCCATGGCCCTGTATCTGTCAACGGCGTTCTCCTTCGCTTCGGCCCGCGTGTGGACCGAAACCCGCTTCGCCTTCGTTTTTGCAGCGTGGCAGCGCTTCCAGGACTGGCGTGAAGCCTGGGCCAAGAAAAAGGCCCAGAAGCAACTGGATAAGCGCCGTAACCAGAAGCCGATGGTGGCCACGCAGTTCTCGCCCGCCCGCCGCGCGGCCGCACAGGCGGCGAACGCCTTGCCCCAGCGCCTTTCTCAGGAAGGCGACGAAGACGAATCGCAGCCGGCGGAGTCAGCAAGACCTTCAGCGCGTTTGATGGAAATGCCGGCCAAGCCCTCATCATCATCCATGGAAGCAGCGGCCGCCGAGCCTCCGATTGCCGAGCGCGCCGACCTCGCCGCCAAATCAAAGACCGTGATGCCCAAGATTGCCGGCGGCTTCAAGCTGCCTCCGACTTCCCTGCTGCACCGGCCCGACGGCGCGCAGTCCGTGGATGCCGAGCAACTCAAGGCGCTGGCCCTGGTGCTCACGGAAAAGTGCGGCGAGTTCGACGTGCATGGCGCCGTCACCCAAATCAATCCCGGGCCGGTCGTCACTACCTATGAGTTCAAGCCGGAAGCCGGAGTGAAATACAGCCGGGTCACCAGCCTTTCCGACGATCTGTGCCTGGCCATGCGGGCCGAGAGCATCCTGATTGAACGCATGTCGGGCAAATCGACCGTGGGCATCCAGGTGCCGAACCACGAGCGCGAAACCATCTGGCTGCGTGAAGTGGTGGAAGCAAACGAGTTCCTCTCCACCAAGTCAAAGCTCACGCTGGCCATGGGCAAAGACATCAACGGACGCATCATCACCGCCGACCTGGCCTCCATGCCCCATCTGCTGATCGCCGGCTCTACCGGCGCCGGCAAGAGCGTGGCCATCAACGCCATGATCATGTCGATCCTCTACAAGGCCACGCCCGACCAGGTGCGCCTGATCCTGGTCGATCCCAAGCGGCTGGAACTGGGAATCTATGAAGGCGTTCCCCACCTCTATGTGCCGATCATCACCGAGCCCAAACTGGCCTCGAATGCGCTGCGCAACGCGGTCCGTGAAATGGAGCGGCGCCTCAAGGTGCTGGCGGAAAAAGGCGTCCGCAACATCGACCAGTACAACAAGCTGTTTGAAGAAAACAGCACGCCCAGCCTGTTCGAAAACCAAGACAGCCAGCACGAGCACAAACCGCTGCCGTTTATCGTGATCATCATCGACGAACTGGCTGATCTGATGATGCTCGACCAGTCGAACGTGGAAGAATCCATCACCCGTCTGGCGCAGATGGCGCGGGCGGTGGGCATCCACCTGATTCTGGCCACCCAGCGGCCCTCGGTGGATGTAATCACCGGCCTGATTAAAGCCAATTTTCCCTCACGCATCTCCTTCCGCGTGGCCACCAAGATCGATTCCCGCACCATTCTCGACAGCAATGGCGCGGAATGCCTGCTGGGCAAAGGCGATATGCTCTACCTGCCCTCGGGATCGGCGCGCGTCCACCGCCTGCATGCCCCATTTGTCACCGAGAAAGAAACCCATGCAGTGGTGGAATTCTGGCGCGCCCAGGCCCTGGCCCAGTACGAACAAAAATTTCTGGAAGCTCCTAAGGATGAAAAACAGGGCGCCACGAGCGGGGCCGGTGAAGACGGAGAGAATCCGGAAAATGACGAACTCTACCAGGATGCGGTCAAGCTGGTGCTGGAATTCGGCAAGGCCTCCACTTCCCTGCTGCAGCGCCGCCTGCGCATCGGCTACGGACGCGCCGCCCACCTGATCGATCTCATGGAACAGGATGGCATCGTAGGCGCAGCCGATGGGCCCAAGCCGCGCGAAGTGCTGAAACGTCCCGACTGGCTGACGGAAGTGGAGGAAGCCCTGCGGTAACGTGCAGGCAAGCGAATACCTGTACGGTGACGGGGGATTCAGCAACACCGGATCCGGTGATCGGGTAATCTGGTGATCGGGTGATCGGAACCGCGAACTTTCATTTTTGCCAACATTACCAATATTGCGGTTCCAGCATTAGTATCGTGACCAGTAAATAAAGTAATGGAATCGAAAAAACGATGCGCCGTTCCGATCACCAGATCACCCGATCACCAGATTTTCAAGGATTACTAAACTTCCCGGCCACAGTGCTAGTAGAATCCTCGATTGCATCATGCGTGGTATAGCAGCCAATTCATCTGCGCCCAGCGCAAATCCTCTACGGGAGAACCCAGGTGTCCCAGTCAAGTTCAGTTCTGATTCAGCGAGACCACAATATTTTGACCGTCACTATCAACCGTCCACAGGCGCGCAACGCCGTTGACAGCGTCACGGCCATGGCGCTGGATGCGGCGTTTCAAGAGTTCGACCGCGATGACAGCCTCAGCGTCGCCATTCTCACCGGCGCACAAGGCGCGTTCTGCGCGGGGGCCGACCTGCGCGAGGTCTCTACGGGAAGCCGCCGTCTGACGCAAGAAGAAAAACAAGGCCCGATGGGCCCGACCTGGCGTCTGCTGAGCAAGCCGGTCATCGCCGCCGTGGAAGGCCACGCAGTGGCCGGCGGACTGGAAATGGCGTTGTGGTGCGATCTGCGCGTGGCCGCACGGGACGCGGTCTTCGGCGTCTACTGCCGCCGCTTCGGCGTTCCCCTGATCGACATGGGCACCGTGCGCCTGCCGCGCCTGATCGGACACAGCAACGCGCTCGACCTCATCCTGACAGGGCGCGGCGTTTCAGGCGACGAAGCCCTGCGCATGGGGCTGGCGAACCGGCTGGTGGAACCGGGCCAGGCGCTGGCAGCCGCACTGCAACTGGCCCGTTCAATCGCGGAATTCCCTCAGAAGTGCCTGCGGTCTGACCGGCTCTCGGCTTACGAGCAGTGGGATCTGCCGTGGGTGGAAGCATGCCGCAACGAACTCAAGCGTGGGCTGGAAGTCCTGGCATCGGGCGAGACCGTAGCCGGCGCACAAAGATTTGCCGGCGGTGCGGGAAGGCACGGCCAATTCAAATAGTGGGCGGGAGACAAATCAGATATCAGAGCAAGACTGGAAATACTCAGCACGCAGAACTCAAGGTCCCTCGCGCCTACTCGCGCGCTCTACCCATTTGCGCCAAAATCGGGCGCGAATGGGGCCCGAAGAAAGCGCGCGCTCCTAACGGCACTTGATGACCCTGGACGGTAGTTTATTGTAATCTTGATCCGTGCAATTACGAACTCCAAGCCGTACGGCCATGGCGGCGGCAGCTTACCGGGCCGCTCATCAGGTCCTGGAACATGGGAGCATCTTCGCCGATCCACTGGCCATGCAGATCGTTGGCGCCGATGCTGAGACTTTAGCGCGCGCGGCTGAAGACCCGCCCTCCGGACGCGGGATGCGGATCTTCATCGCCGCCCGAACGCGCTTCGCCGAGGATGCATTGGCGGCCGCCATCGAAAAAGGCGCGCGTCAACTGGTCGTGCTGGGCGCGGGGCTCGATACGTTTGCCTATCGCAGCACGCTCCGCGACCGGCTGCGTATCTTCGAAGTTGACCATCCGGATACACAGGCATGGAAACGCCAGCGCCTCGAAGATTGCGCCATCCCCGTACCGGAGTCTCTGACGTTCGCTCCTATCGATTTCGAGCGCCACACTTTGCCCCAGGGCCTGTCGGCCGCCGGCTTTGATCCGGCGCAGCAAACTTTCTTCTTCTGGCTGGGCGTGGTGCCTTACCTGACCGAAGAAACGGTATTCTCGACTCTCGGCTTCATCGCGGGCCTTCCGAAGGGCGCGCACGTAGTTTTCGACTACAGTGATCCGCCGGCCTCATTGCCGGAAAAAGCGCGCATCAAGCATGAAATGCGCGCGGCCCACGTCGCCCAGTTGGGGGAAACGTGGCTGACCTTCTTTGATGCGGTAGAGCTTCGCGCCCGGCTCATGGCGCTGGGGTTCTCGGAAGTTGAAGACCTGGGGCCTCCACAAATAGCCGCCCGCTACTCTCCAGAATGGACGAAGCCTGTTCCCGGCAAGGGTGGCCATATCCTGCGCGCGGCGACCATCTGACTATCTGATCTGGCCGAGAATCTCATAGGAACGCAGCCGCTCCGGGTGCTCATAGATGGCGGCCGCGACGATCAGTTCATCCGCGCCCGTCATTTCGATGAAGCCTTCCAGGCCGGAGCGCACAGTCTCCGCCGATCCAACAAAGGAACAGGCCAGCAGATTCGAAACAAAAGCTTTCTCCTCCGGAGACCAATAGTCCTCAATGTCATCGATCGGTGGCGGCAGTTGAGACCGGCGGCCCCGGACCACATTGGTGAAACCTTGTTGGGCCGAGGTAAAAAGGCGCCGGGCGGCGGCATCGGAATCGGCGGC
>Ga0210403_10002739_pt1 | contig 15745 bp, 10 predicted proteins | sample IncBWC19MmetaG_FD_150863 | JGI IMG/M metagenome (GOLD analysis project Ga0210403, IMG submission 150863) | Forest soil microbial communities from Barre Woods Harvard Forest LTER site, Petersham, Massachusetts, United States - Inc-BW-C-19-M | ecosystem: Environmental > Terrestrial > Soil >... | reverse complement strand
GCATTTCTACGATTCCGGGGCCATTGAGATCATCACCTGCGGCGCGACCCACGGCTACTTCCCGCTGCTGGGCAATGACGCTGCGATTCGTGCCCAGGTCAAGCTGGGCGTCGCCACCCATCGCCGCTTCTTCGGACGCAAGCCGCGTGGCATCTGGCTCCCGGAATGCGGATACCGTCCTGCAGGAAGCTGGCATTATCCGGTGCCGGTAAACGGCGCGCACCCGTTCATGCGCGCCGGCGTCGAGCAGATTCTGGCCGAAAACGGCATCGAGTATTTCTTTGTCGATACCCACCTGGTGGATACTTCCACAAGCCTCAGCACGCCCTACGAACTGCTGGCGGGCGCGGGACGATCGGAAGCGGAGTTGAACCATAAACCGGTCAAGAGCTTCTATCGCGCCTACTACGCTGACACGCCGGATCGGCGCGCAGCCCGTGTGGCGTTCTTTACCCGTGATCCGCGCACCGGCATCCAGGTATGGAGCGGTGACCGCGGATATCCCGGCGACCCAAGCTATCTGGAGTTTCACAAGAAGCGCTGGCCCGGTGGCCATCGCTACTGGCGCATCACCGGCCCGAAGGTCGATCTTGGCGATAAGCAGCCGTACTCTCCGGAAGCGGCGCGGGAGAAGACGCGCGAACATGCCGCGCACTTTGCCGGCATTACCGCTGAAGCCTTGCAGACCCATGGACGCGAAGGCCCCGGCCTTCCCCTTCTCACCGCACCCTTCGATGCCGAGCTGTTCGGTCATTGGTGGTTCGAAGGCGCGGAATGGCTGAAGAATGTGGCCCTCGAATTTGGCCGCCCGGAATCGCCGGTCAGGCTGGTCACTTGCGGTGAATACCTCGACCGCTGCCGGCCCGCCGGATTCATGGCTCTGCCCGAAGGCTCATGGGGGGCCAACAGCGACAACAGTGTGTGGCTGAATCCTGAAAACTGCTGGACGTGGAAAGAGATTTATCCGGCGGAGGCCGCAGTGCAGAAGATCGCGAGCGGCGGCGCATGGCGCGGCCATGAACTGGGTACGCGGCTGGCGCGCCAGCTCTGCCGCGAATTGTTGCTGCTCGAGTCTTCCGACTGGCAGTTCCTTATCACCACCCAGGCCGCCCGCGATTACGCGGAGCTGCGGTTCCACACCCACCACGCCCAATTCAACACCCTGCTCGAGCTGTGGCGATGCTTTGAGAGCACCCGGAACATCCCCGCCGAAAGATTGCATGAACTGGAAAGCATTGAACACCGGGACTCCGTCTTCCCTGCAATTGACCCGCAGGACTGGGCACCGGGTGAGACAGCTTAAAAAGTCTGTGGAAACGCTCGCAATACTGTATAAGAGGGCGGCTTCAGCCGCCCGTATAGGGACCGGAAAGATGTGGCTTCAGCCACGGTTTAACTCTCCAATTCGTTGAGAAGATCTGAGTTTCCTCCTTCAACGCAAGGGCTTCCTTCACAGGCTCACGAAGGACTGCGCGCGCTAAACCGCGGCTAAAGCCAATATTGTTCACTTAAGGGATTCGGGGCTGCCAGAGCGGACAATGCACCAGCGCCAGCGGCGCGGAATAATTTAGCCCAGTGCGTGCCGCTTCGTCCCGCGTCCTCAGCGGGACGAAGCGGCTAAGCGCTGGGTAAGGAACGGGATATGTCCTTCCTTGCCGCCCGCAGGGCACGCGCGCAGCGAAGCGGAGCGCGTTGAAAAATGCTCTTTGCTGACGGCTGGGAAAATTCTTCCAATCACACGAGAATGTTGAACGGATGGATGCGGCTAAAGCCGGGTCTTTCACAGCGCTTCACGGGCGCCCTCTTTGACAGTTGTGCAGGCATTTTGCCGCTGTCCACACCAACACAGCGTGCCTTAAAATGCATCGGATGCCAATGTTGAGGGGACCAGAACGAAATTCGCTGGCGGGCCAGCAGTTTGACGTGCTAATCATCGGCGGCGGCATCAACGGTGTCGCCATCGCCCGGGAATGTTCCATGGCCGGGCGGCGCGTGCTGATCGTCGACCAGCGGGACTTTGCCTCCGGCACCACCAGCCGCTCGACCCGCATCATTCATGGCGGGCTGCGCTACTTGGAACACGGCGAGATTGCCCTGGTGCGTGAATCGTTGCGCGAGCGCCGGAGACTGCTGCAGCAGTCTCCGTACTTGGTCAAGCCGCTGCGCTTTCTGTTGGCCTTGCAGGGCAACCAGAAATCGTTCACGCGCAGCAGCCAGGCCATCCGCGCCGGGCTGTGGCTCTATCACCGCTGGGCCGGTAGGCCGTGGCGCACCGCCCGCAGCGCCTACGGCTTCGAGCGCCAGCTTGATTCAGGAAATCCGTGGTCGTTTTACGCCTACGAAGACGCGCAATGTGAGTTCCCCGAACGCATGGCCGCCGAATGGCTGCGGGAGTCGATCGCTGCCGGGGCCGTGGCCAGGAACTACACTCGCCTCCTGCAAATTGAACACCGCAACGGCACGGCAACCGGCGTCCGTCTGCGCGACACCCTCTCCTCAGAAGAATTCCGGGTCTCGGCGGCGCAGATCGTGAACGCCACGGGGCCGTGGGTCGATTCCGTGGCCTCCGCTGCCGGTCTCGATGCACAGAAGATGGTTGGCGGAATCAAAGGCTCGCACATCGTTCTGCCACGGTTCACCGGAATGCCGGTGGAAGCTTTCTTTACCGAAGCGCCCGATGGACGCCTGATCTTCGTAATTCCATGGAATGAGCAGATTCTGGTGGGCACAACTGAAGTAGCGGATTCCGGCAATCCGGAAGACGCGCGTCCCACGCCAGAGGAAGTGGACTACCTCATGGCCGGGTTCCAGCGCTTCTTTCCGCAGTCGGGACTCTCGCATAGCGACATACGCTACTCTTTCTCTGGGGTGCGGCCTCTGCCCGCGAGTCCGGGAAAATCGGCAGCGGCGGTGACCCGCAAACACATCATTCACGACCACACCCCAGAGGGCGCCGCAGGGTTGATTTCCATCATCGGCGGGAAGCTGACGACCGCCGCCAGTCTGGCCCGCGAAACCGCGCGCAAACTGGGCCTGCACGTACCCGAACCGGGAAAGGTCATCGGCATGGCCCCCGCCGGCGAAGTGGAAGCCACGCTCAGACAGTGGGCCCATCTTGTGGCCTCGAAAGCCGGCATTCCAGAAGCGAACGCCCAAGCCATTGCCGCATGGCACGGACGCCATGCCATGGCAATCGCTTCTACGGCCGCGCACGATGAGGCCCTGCGCGCACCCCTTTGCAGCCACAGCCACCATATTGTCGCCGAAGCCGTGGAAGCCATCCAGCATGAATGCGCCGTCACCCTGGGCGACATTCTGTTGCGGCGCGTCCCGGTGGCCCTCGGCCCCTGCTGGTCAGAGGCTTGCGGCAGCGAGGCCGCCCATAGAATCGGTCACGCCATGGGATGGAGTGAAGAGAAAATCAACCGGGAGCTGGAGCAATTCGAGGAAGAGCGCGAGGGATTTCTGCATCCATCTGAGCGCAACGAAGCTGCAAGCAAAACCTTTGAAACACAGAGGAACAGAGGCAGCAGAGGAAGTTTTGGGTCGTGAGGTGGTTCCAGAAATCGTGACGGCCCGCCAGAGTTTTGTTACTTGCAGCAGTGCAGGCAAACAGCGCCACTTTACCATCGATCGGAATCTTCGCGGCTTGCGACGATTTCGGGGCCGCCTCACAACTCCAAAATCCTCTGCTTCCTCTGTGTTACTATCCGCCAAAATCTTCGTGCTACACGACGATTCCGGGAGCAACGGCAACCCCACTCTTATTCGTGTTTATTCGCGTTAATTCGCGGCTAAATTGCTTTTGGTCGTGGCTACATCACGCTGTGTTTCAAAGGTTTGGTTGTAGCTTCGCTACCCTCTATCCTTCAACGTCTCCCGCAAGAGCTTGGGGTCATCTGAAATAATCCCATCGACACCCAGCTCGGCTGCGCGCCGCATCTCTTTCGGTTCGTTCAACGTCCATGTGCAGACCAGTTTGCCGGCGGTGTGGACTTCCTCAACCAGCTTGCGCGACAGCAGCCGGTAATTGGGGACGACGTACAACGCCGGCAGCGATTCCCATCGCCGCAACTGCCATTGCGAATCTGAAATCGTCCCCAGCTTGAGCGAAGCGTCGAGGGCATGGAGTTCCCGCACCACACCCGGCAGGAATGAAGAAATAAAATAGCCGCGCTCCGGGGGCGATACCCGTAGAGCGCCTTGGATGGCGTGCTCCAGTCCTTTTACTTTCAGCTCGATATTAAGGAAGGCCGTGCGGGCGTAGCGGCGCAATACATCTTCCAGCGTAGGAGCGACGGCTACGGGCGCGCATCCGGCCTGCAATTCTTTCAGCGTATGGCGGCGGATGGAAAGCCGGTTCAGCTTCGGATCATGGCAAACGATGGTCTTCTGATCGCCGGTCAGGCGAAGATCGAATTCAAAACCGTCGGCTCCCTGGTGCAGCGCAAGGTCGAAGGCCGGCAAGGTATTTTCAGCAGCGTAGCGGCGTGCGCCGCGGTGGGCCAGAAGCAGCATCGGGTGCGCGTGTAAGGATCAATCCAGATCGAAGTCCCTGATACGGCGGGGCTCGTCGGGCGTTTCCTTGGCTTTCTTTACCGCCTCCTGGAATTTCTTTTCCAGCACGTCGGCCTTGTTTTTCTCAGCGTCCACGGCCTGGCGGAAAATCGCTTCTTTGCGGCCTTCCTGCTCGCGCATGGCCTTGGCTGCCGACTCAAAATCGGCAAAGGTCTTGGGCTTCACCGCCGCGACATGAGAGATCACGGCCCGTGTTTCCGGATCGATCTTCAACATCGCGTTGCAGCAAGGGCAACTGATTTCGTACAACTCAGACCTCGACTTAGCCATACAGGGATTGTATGCTTCCATCCCTGCCCCCGCCAGAGGTCTTGCAAATCAAAATCCCTCCACATTGCTTACCTCAAGGTTGTTCTTTTCGTATTCGTGTTTATTCGCGTTAATTCGCGGCTAATTGCTTTTGGTTGTGGCTACGTCACACAGTGTTTCAAACGCACCCCTCTTTGTTACAATTTTCCCTGGAGCAAGCCCATCTCATGTCATCTCCGTTTACCGACGTAGTTACCGCTATCGAAGAAATCCGCGCCGGACGCATGGTCATTGTCGTGGACGACGAAGATCGTGAAAACGAAGGCGATCTTACCCTGGCCGCCGAAAAGGTCACGCCCGAAGCCATCAACTTCATGGCCCGCTTTGGCCGCGGCCTGATCTGCCTGGCCATGACCGGCGAACGGCTCGAACATCTGCGCCTCGGGCCCATGACCAAAGAAAACACTTCGCCCTACGGCACGGCCTTCTATGAAAGCATCGAGGCCCGCGAAGGAGTAACCACCGGGATTTCCGCGCATGACCGCGCCCGCACCATTCAGGTGGCCATCCATCCGGCCAGCCGTCATTCCGATCTGGTGCGGCCCGGCCATGTGTTTCCCCTGGCCGCGCGCAAAGGTGGCGTGCTGGTGCGCGCCGGACAAACCGAAGCCTCCGTCGACCTGGCCCGCATGGCCGGCCTGATTCCCGCCGGGGTGATCTGCGAAATCATGAATGATGACGGCACCATGGCGCGCGTGCCCAACCTGGTGGAATTCTGCGCACAGCACGGCCTGAAGATGCTGACGGTGGCCAGCCTGATCCGCTACCGGCTGCAGCACGAGCGTTACATCTCACGCGCGGGCGAGGCCATGTTGCCCACCCGCCACGGCGAGTTCCGGATGATCGCCTACCATAGCGAAATCGACCGCGCGTCGCACATCGCGTTGGTCAAGGGCGATGTGGAAAATGCCACTGCTCCGGTCCTGGTGCGGATGCATTCGCACTGCCTGGCGGGCGATGTCTTCGGAGGCACTCTGTGCGACTGCCATGCCATTCTTGACCGCTCGCTGGAGATGATTACCCGCGCGGGCGCCGGCGCCCTGATCTATCTGCACCAGACTTCACGGGGCTACCATGTCGATGATGCCGGAAGGCTGGTTTTCCATCGCGAAATGCGGATGCCCACGCCCGGAGAGCATCAGAGCAAGACCCAAAGAGAAATCGGCGTAGGGGCGCAGATACTCTCAGACTTGAATCTCCATTCCATCCGCCTGCTGACCAATCATCCCAAGCGCGTGGCCGCGCTCGAAGGGTTTGGCATCAAAATCGAAGAGCAGGTTCCAGTGCTGGCCGCGAATGTGGGGGGATAGCGTTGGCAGGAACACTGCGCAACGTAGCTGCAACCAAAAAAATTCACCGCAAAGTACGCAAGGCCGCGAAGGAACAACACGAGAGCCGGTGACCGCTTGAATTGGTAATGCCGCTAAGAAAGCAGGCTAGCATTTCCGATCACCAGATCAACCGATCCGCGAAGGTTACTCAATCTCCCTAGATCGCAACACTTAGTTTGGCCGCCGCGGAATTACCTGCTCATCCTGAATCACGAACTGTGTAGGACAATTGATCGAACCGCAGATCACGGGGATCAGTCCGCTGATCTGCCGGCGAGTGATCAACCCCAGCGTACCGCACTCCGGACAAGCGAGGACCGCCCAATACGGGTCTTCCTGCTGTCCAACCTGACCGGCATTTTCCAGAATAAAGAGACTTCCCGGCCCCATCCGTTCAGGCATCCACTCGGTCAGAATATAGAGTTCAGCTACCATGACAGCCCTCCGGTCGGTTATTTGGAACCCGCGACAACCTTTTTAGTTGCCTCCGATCTTCTGCAATCTGCGATTTTTCTGTCGGTTGTAAACTGCTGCTCATCGTTGCCAGAACTTTACAGACATTTCATATCAAGAATGTTTGGAACATTCCAGGGGTGGAACCTGGAGTGTTAACGGGGAGAAGCTGCTGGCTGCTGGCTGCTGGCAGTTGACTCTTAGCCTTTAGCTCTTAGCCTTTAGCTCTTAGCCTTTAGCTCTTAGCCTTTAGCTCCAATACTGTTCACATAAGACGAGACCCTTCTGTCCCGTCAACCAGCATAAACAACCGCGGCCGTAGAGACGGTGCTCGGCACCGTCTCTGGGTCTTCGCGGCAGCGAAGGCCCAAGCGCGCGGCAGCGCGTGTTTCGGACATACAATGAGATCGAGGTTCAGAATCTATGGCGAGAACGGGAAGCTAACCCCATCGCCATTTCAGGGACGACCAGGGAGATGTTAACAACAGAGGTTCGCTCTTCTCTTAAGTGAACAGTATTGCCTTTAGCCCTTAGCGTTGCCTTTATAAGCCGCCGGCTTTCGAGGATTTGCGGGCAAGCACCAGTCCCCGCAGGGGACAAAACGAGAATAGCCCGCCGTTTCAACGGCGGGTAGGTAAGCGTAAACACGCGAGTCCCCGCAGGGGACGAATGAGAAAATCCCGGACTTCAGTCCGGGTTCGCAGAAGCCGGGAGAAAATGCGCCCTCACGAACAAGTACCAACTACCGCATACCAAATATCCGTTACCGCTTCCCTCCCCCAACAAAATGCACAATCTCCAACTTGTCGTCCTCTTTAAGCTGGACGCTCTCCCACTGTGCCCGGGGGACGATCTCCAGGTTTAACTCAACCGCCACGCGATCGGGCTTCATGCCTAATTGCACCACCAGAGCAGCCAGCGTAAGCTGTCCAGCAAAATCGCGTTGCTCGCCATTGATCTGCAGCTTCATGACTTTGGCTCGATTGTGATGTTCAATTGCTAAATGCCTGCTGCCAATTGCTGGGTCCCCGATTTCAGATGCGGCAAATGAAATCCACCCGATCTGATCGCGAACCCGGAGATCATTGCTAGTGACCCGGCCGCGTGATCATCACACAATCACATCAGAGTTTTGCGTCCCACCCATCTCTGGCCGATTCATAGAATCACAGCACTAAAGCTAATGGCTAAAAGCTAACGGCTAAAAGCTAACTACCCATCTTCGGATGTTGCAAATGAAAATCGGTTGCATCCTGATAAGCTTTGGCCAGGGCCAGCAGCTTTTCTTCGCCGTAGAGCTGTCCCAGAAAGGTCAGGCTGGTCATGGTTCCGGGACCGCCGGCCTGCAGTTCGCCGTCTCGCATCTGGGGTTTCGGTGCATCGCCGCCGCGCAGGCCGTTGGGCAAAATTACTGCCGGATGTCCTGTCAGGTTGGTGATGATCAACTGCGTGGCCTGGGTGGGCGCCACGATTACATCAACCTGCTCAAAAACCTTGGCCACCGCTTGAATCGCCAGAGTGCGGGCGCGGTTGGCCTGAATGTATTCGACCGCCGGGATGAAACGGGCGGCACGGAAGGTGTTGGGCCAATCAAACGATGCCTGTGAAGTCAGTAGCTTGTCACGTCCGCTGCGGGTGAGATCGTCGAAGGCGGCCGCCGCCTCGGCCAGCAGGATGGTGCGCATCGCCTGGTATGGCTGCTTGGGCATCTCCACGGGAATCAGGTTCACGCCCATGGATTTCAGTTTTGCGAGCGCTGCATCGTTGAACCGGCGGTCATACTGGCGCGAGGCCAGGAAGTAGGCCGTGTCGGCACGGTCCTGTTCACGCTTCTTCATTTCTTCCGGGCTGAGTTCCTTGTCATCTTTCAATGGCTCAGCCGGTGCGGGCGGCTGAAATTCGAAATCGGACTTCAGGTATCCCACACGCAGCTTGCGCCAGTCGAGCGTGGCGTCCCAATTGAAAGCCGCGTCGCATATGCTGCAATCGTGTCCATCCGGGCCACAGATGGTATGCAGCACCAGGGCGCAGTCTTCCACCGAGCGGCAGATGGGGCCAATTTTATCCATGCTCCAGGAAAGGGCCATGGCTCCGGTGCGGGGTACGAGTCCGAAGGTGGGGCGCAGGCCGGTGACGCCGCAGCGAGTGGAAGGCGAGGAGATGGACCCCAGTGTCTCCGTGCCGATGGTGAAACCGGCGCATCCGGCAGCCGCTGCCGATGCCGGGCCGGCGGAAGAACCGCTCGATCCCTGTTGCGGGTTCCACGGATTGCGGGTCATGCCGCCAAACCACTTGTCGCCCTGGGCCAGAGCGCCGAGCGTCAGCTTGGCGATCAGGATTGCGCCCGCGGCATCCAGCCGTTGCACGACCGTAGCATCTTCGTCGATTATCTGGTTTTCAAATCCGCCCGCGCCCCATGTGGTGCGATAGCCTTTCACCGCCAGCAGGTCCTTGGCGCCCCAGGGGATGCCATGGAGCGGTCCACGATACTTTCCTGCAGCGATCTCGCGGTCGGCTTCCTTCGCCTGCGCCCGCGCCCGCTCTTCGGTCAGCGTAATCACGCATTTCAGCACCGGATCATAGCGCTTGAGCCGGTCGAGATACATCTCGGTCAACGCGCTGGCCGAGACCTTGCGTGTGCGCACCAGTTCCGCCAGTTGACGCACAGAGTAGAACGCGACCTCTTCCAGGTTCCGGGGAACGGCCCCGGCAGATGCCGCAGAAATCTTGATCGGGCGCCTTTCCGTATTGGGCTTCACGCCCGCCGGCGCCGGAGTAAAAACCAGCGCTGGCGCCACCGAGTTTGGGATCTTCAAGGCGTAAATAGCCTCATAACTCTGGGTGTAGTTGTTCAGAGTATCGAGCATCATGTCTTTGTAGCCGTCGGCGAGGGGGACATCGGCAATTCTCGCCGCACTGTCGATCATGTCGCGCGTGACTTTACCTTTCTCCTCCGCCATGGCCCACAGAACTCCGGGCAGAAGAGTGGTGGTCAATCCAAGACTCGAACAGGCAGCAAGAAACGAACGGCGGTCCATCATGTGCTCTTTTCTCCTCCAAAAAATAAGTGGCTGGCAATTATAGCCGGTTCATTAAAATTTTTTCATCCTGCCCGCGAGACTCGCTGGGGAGTGTCTTGCGCTTCAAATACAAAGGAAAGACCACGGCCCGAAACCACCACTCGTTGCGGAGGTGTGCGTCATCCTCGCGCGCCCGTCACATACTTGTTGAAGCAGGTTTCAAGAATCTGAAGTTTAAAATCCTCCAAGGTGTGTTTCCACTCTTTATGTATCTCACTTAAGATATCTAGTTTGCCTGTTAAGTCTATAGAGATAATGCCGAATATAATAAGCAAGATATCTTATTAAAGGCCCAACACAAGCAACCATCACATCTATGCAAATCAATGTTCAGGCTGCTCTCGCATCGCGCACGAATTGCGCAACCTCTCGAAGACGGATTCTTGTTGTTGAGGATGAGCAAAGGGTTGCTCTTGATCTCGCAGGAACACTTGAGGAACTCGGATATACCGTCTATAGCGCAGGCTCCGGTGAAGCCGCCATTGAGCAGGCCCTCACCATCTCACCAGACTTGGTCCTCATGGATATTCGCTTGGGCGGCAAGATCAACGGCCTGCAGGCCGGCCAGGCAATACGAAGCCGGCTGAATGTTCCCATTGTTTATCACTCGGCCCATACCGATGGTCCCTCCATTGACAGCGCGAAGCAGATTGGCAATTTTGAGTATCTGGTCAGGCCATTCAATGCCTCTGATCTGCAGTGCGCATTGGATGTTGCTCTGCACCAGCACCAGATGGAAGCGCTTCTGGCGCAGAGCGAAGAACGGTATCGCAGTCTGGTCGAAAACAGCATCGCCCTAATCGGTACGCATGATCTGGACGGCAACATCCTTTTCATCAATGGCGCCGCTGCTGGCGCACTGGGATATGCCCCGGACGAATGCATAGGAAAGAACATCCGGTCGGTGTTGGCGCGAAGAGGTCACGCCGATTTCGACAGCTACCTTAAGAAGGTGCAGAATGACCTCGTGGTCACCGGACATGCGCAGTTGCTGGGCAGGAACGGGGAGCAACGGGTATTTTTTTTCAGCAATCGTCTCATGCGCCATGCCGGCGGCGGGCTTTATGTCCTGGCCCATGCGCAAGATATCACCAAGATGGTGGAGATGCAGAAGACCCTGCACAAAGTGCAAAGAACGGCGCTGCAAGCCGAAAGAAAGCTCGCCCGGACCGACCCGCTCACCGGCTTGGCCAACCGCCGCGCCTTCTTTGAAGCGACCGACATTGAATCGAAGCGCGCTGCCCGTTACTCGCGCCCATTCACCGCGGTCTACCTCGACCTCGACAATTTCAAGCAGATCAATGACCAGCACGGCCACCAGACCGGGGACCAGGTGCTGATCTGCGTCGCTGATGTATTGCGGAAGAAGACACGGACGGAGTGCATCGCAGCGCGCGTGGGCGGCGATGAGTTCGCGCTCCTGCTGCCGGAAGCTGGCCAGTCGGCCGCCGAACATGCGGCTTCCAATCTCCATGAATGCCTGACCGCCGCCATGCGCGAGAAGAACTGGCGGATAACATTCAGCATAGGCGTGATGACATTCGCCACCCCTCCGGAAAGCGCGGAGCAGGTAGTGCGCCTGGCCGATGAACTCATGTACACAATGAAGCATGCGGGCAAGAACGGCATTGCCGCTTCCGTAATGGCCCGTGAGTCCGGCATTGGCGCATGACTCATGCCTGTTCAGGCCCGCCGGCTCTTAGACGTAACAGATCACAACGAGGATTAAATCTCTAACTATTCTTTTTCCCGTGCCGATAACATCAACGGGGAGATTGATCGGCCATGCAAACCGTCCTGCTAATTGAAGACAGTAAATTATTAAGATTGGCTAATGAGTCAACTCTACGGAAAGCCGGCTACCGGGTCTTGAGTGCGGCCGACGGTGAAGAGGCCTTGAGCGTGGCCCACAACGGTCAACCCGACGTAATCCTGCTCGACATACTATTGCCGAAGATTTCGGGCGAGGCCGTGCTTCGCCAGTTGAAAGAGGATTCGGCCACGGCGCAGATTCCCGTGGTAGTGCTGAGTGGTCTTTCACAGGCCAATGCGGAAAGGCTGCAGAGCGACGGAGCTGCCGACTTCCTCGAGAAGAGCAAGATGTTGGCCGATCCGCAGTGTCTGTTGCATGCCATCGAGCGGATCTTAGGCCCGATTACTACCGCGACGCAATGAGCCTTCGGCGGGTTAGCTCATCGAGCTATATACCGCGAAGGACGCAGACTGGGCGTATGCAAAGCAGAGGCCCGCAGCAGATGGCGCCAAGTACCGGCGGCCCGGCATTCCGCCCTTTCTCCACCCGCCGTTCCACTTTAATATAAAATTCATTGCAACTGTGCCGAAGATTGACCAACAGCGTACCCAAGAGAACCGCCGGAAGATTGAGGTGGCGGCCCTTGAGCTGTTTACCACACAGGGATTCCATGGGACCAACAACCGTGAGATCGCGCAGAAAATCGGCGTCTCCACGGGCACTCTCTACACTTATTTCCCCAATAAGGAATCGATCTTCGCCCGGCTGGCGCACAAGTATCAATCCCACATGGACGAATGGCGCAAGCAGACCATTGGCCAGATTGATGACCCGTTATCGAAAGACAGCTTGAAGAGGCTGGCCACCGCCATACAGTCGCTGATGGATGACGGGGCCGAGTCCTTTCTCATCGTCCTCAATGACGTGATTGAATTCCGTAGCCAGCATTTTCTGCAGATTTTTCACAATATCCCGCAGCAATTCCGGAAGCTGCTCGGCCCCGCCCTCGATAAAGTGAACAAGCAGCCCGGCTGGCGGGGCGAAGATCCGGCCTTTGTGCTCGCCTCAATGTATGCCTATTTCTTCACCTACTTCCTGATGGAAAAACACATGCAGGGCGATCGGCATCTGGGGCTTCCCGACGGCCAAGCCAGCGAACGATTTATCGATCTGCTCTCCTATGGCCTGTGGAGACTGCCGGGGCAGCCTTCATCGGCCGGCTCGCCATTGAAGACAACGGCGGCAACCAAGACAACCGAATCCGAACGGGACCCCAGCCTGCAACCTACGTTCCAGGCGGAACGCGAGCGCATCGACTATATACGGTTTCTGTCAGGGCGCCTGTGGAGTTCGCCACCCGACGCTCCTCTTCATGCCCGCAAAGGGGTCGGCGCGCATCCGGCCAAGCCCCCGATTCTGTTTGTTCCTGAGATTCCCAGAGAACGCATCGATGAAAACCAGTTGCGCATCGAGGCCGCGGCCCTCGAGCTTTTCACCCGCCAGGGCTTTCATGGCACCAACATCCGTGACATTGCCGAAAAAGCCGGAGTCTCGCAGGGCGCCATCTACACCTACTACCCCTCCAAGGAGAGCATCTTTGAGGGCCTGGTGCGAAGCTACCGGCATTCCATGCGCCAGTTTATGGAACGCGTGTTCAAGGCTTTCGAGGACCCATTTTCAAAGCGGGACCTGCGGTTGTTCGCCAGCGCCATGCGCTCCATGGTCTACGATGACTCCGAATACTGGCTGCTCATGTATATTGACGTTGTCGAATTCAAGAACCGGCACTTCGTCACCGCATTTCATAACGTCCCTGAGCAGTTTCGCCGGTTGCTGGGGGCCGCCGCCGGCCGGGTGAAGAAACAGCGGGGCTGGTGCGGAGAAGATCCGGCGCTGGTCATGGCCATGGTTTATTTTTACTTCCACACATACTTTGTCATCGAAAGGCTCATGCACGGCGACCAGCACCTGGGTGTGGCGGATGACCAGGCGGTGGAGAGATTCATCGATATCCTCCTATACGGCCTATGGGCCTCCCCTGCTGTTTCTAATGCCAAAAAAAAACCCGCCGGCCACAGCCATAAGAAGAAACGTGGTTCTACCTAACAGCCTGAATGCAGTTGCCCATCCCCAACCCGTCACCGGCAATATTGGGTTGGGAATGTTGGCAAAAATGTAAAGCCGCCGTTCCGATCACCCGATCACCCGGTCCGCAACGATGCCTCAATCGCCCGGCCACCCTCCCTGGGCCGCTAATCCCAACAAAATAGACAACTAATTGACCGTTCAATAAAATGACCAATTGATGATTTTTTGTGGTAGACTTCCGCCATTGGTTCGAGGTTCGGGGGCGCAAAAGTTCTGGGACTGTCTTGCGTCCCCGATTCGGGAAACAATCTTGCATATTGAATTGAAGGGAGCTTAACTCATGCGACCAGTGCTTTTGCTGATGTTCGGAATCAAACGATGGATGATTGCCCTGGGATTGTTGGCCCTATGCGGGCTGGCCTGCGCAACATTCTTTCCTCGGGCGGTTGCGGGCGCCTCCAACGGCCCTTCTTTTGTGGAGTTCGAGAGCGGCCCCGTACGCCCGATTGCCATGTCGCCGGATGGCACGTTGCTGTTTGCGGTGAACATCCCGAACGGCACCCTGGATATCTTCAACATCACTGCGGCCGGCCTGTCCCCGGGGGCCCGCGTTCCGGTCGGAATGGAGCCGGTGGCTGTGGCCGCGCGCAATAACAATGAAGTCTGGGTGATCAACCATCTTTCCGATAGCGTCAGCATCGTCACTCTGAACGGTACGCCGCATGTAACGCGCACCTTACTGGTCGGCGACGAGCCACGCGACATCGTATTTGCCGGCAACCCGGCCCGCGCCTTCATTACGACCGCCCACCGCGGCCAGCAGCGCACCGACCCGTCAATCGCCAACGTAGCCGGGGCGGGCGATCCGCAGTTGACCACACCCGGCGTCCCCCGTGCCGATGTCTGGGTCTTCGACCCCGCCAGTCTGGGCAATACACTGGGTGGCACGCCGCTACGGATCATGAGCTTCTTCACGGATACGCCCCGCGCGCTGGCCGTAAGCCCTGACCACAACACGGTATACGTTGCCGGATTCAAGACAGGCAATCAAACCACTGTTGTCCTCGAGCCCTTGGTTTGTCCGGGATTTCAGCCCAACACTCCATGTACGAATTCCGACCTCTCGACTTCCCCCGGAGGCAATCCCGGCCCGGCAACCAACGCTGAAGGCAAGCAGGCGCCGGAAGTGGCCCTGATCATAAAGTTCAACAACACCAGCGGACAATGGGAAGACGAACTGCACCGCAACTGGAACCAGCAGATACGTTTCACCCTGCCCGACAAGGATGTTTTCGCGGTCAATGCCAATACGCTCACACAGACGGCTTCGTTCGCCCATGTTGGCACCACGCTCTTCAACATGGTCACCAACCCGGCCACCGGAAAGCTCTATGTCTCAAACACCGAAGCCTTCAACCATGTGCGGTTTGAAGGCCCGGGAATATTCGGCGGCCACACCGTTCAAGGTCACCTCGCCGAGACCCACGTCACGGTAATCTCCGGCTCCACAGTGACCCCTATTCATCTCAACAAACACATTGACTACACCAAGCTCGCTGGCTCGCCCGGATTCGATCCCACGGCCAAGGACCACAGTCTGGCCACGCCCCTGGAGATGGCCGTAAGCCACAACGGCAAGACCCTGTATGTGGCGGCCTTCGGATCGAGCAAGGTAGGCGTGTTCGATACGGCCACCCTGGAAAACAATACTTTTGATCCGGTGACCGCCAGCGCCAACTACATCCCGGTAAGCGGCGGCGGGCCGAGCGGCTTAGTGCTCGATGAGGCCCGCGGGCGTCTCTACGTGATGACGCGCTTCGATAACGCCGTAAAGGTTGTCGATCTGGCCAGCCACCTGGAGGTCGCCGCTCAAAGCCTGCCCAATCCCGAACCCCTCTCAGTGGTGCAAGGTCGGCGCATGCTCTATGACGCCACCCGCTTTTCCGGCAACGGTGAAACGGCCTGCGCCAGTTGCCATATCTTCGGCGACATGGACGATCTTGCCTGGGACCTGGGCAACCCCGACGACGTGGTGAAAAAGAACCCCATCCCCATTAATTTCGGAGACGCTGCTTCCATTCAACTGGGCAAGACGCTCTTCAACTTCCGTGGCCCTATCAACGGCACAGGCAATACCGATGATTTTCATCCCA
>Ga0210403_10002737_pt1 | contig 15752 bp, 9 predicted proteins | sample IncBWC19MmetaG_FD_150863 | JGI IMG/M metagenome (GOLD analysis project Ga0210403, IMG submission 150863) | Forest soil microbial communities from Barre Woods Harvard Forest LTER site, Petersham, Massachusetts, United States - Inc-BW-C-19-M | ecosystem: Environmental > Terrestrial > Soil >... | reverse complement strand
CCACTCTTCCGAAATAAGTAATAGCGGAGAAGAGTTATTTCACCGTAGCGATGAGCACTGCGTAAGGGCCGAGCTTGACTCCATCCAACGAAAGTTGCTCGTTCTCCTGTCGTGGCGCGGCCAGCAAAACACGCGCTGAGGTTCCTTCAATCCCGAAGCCCTGCAGCTTGAAGTTTACTGTCTGCGGCTCGGCGCTCATGTTCAGCGCGACCAGCACAGAATCCGAGCCATCGCGGCCCTTGCGCAGATATGCCAGCACGTTTTGATCGTCGCGATTCACCGCAACGTAACCACCATCCCGCAGGGCCGGTAGTTCTCGCCGCAGCGCAATTACATGTTTATAGAAATTTAGGATCGAATGCGGATCTTGCTCTTCTGTTGCGACGTTGTATTGGGCCGCTGACGGCGGCACCGGGAGCCACGGCTTTGCTGCTGTGCTGAAACCTGCGTTCTGAGAGCCGTCCCATTGCATCGGCGTGCGTTCGCCATCGCGGCCTTTGTCCTTGGGCCATCCTGTCCGGCCAACCGGGTCCTTGACGTCTTCCTTGCGAGCCGGAACGGTTGTGCGCATGCCGAGTTCTTCACCGTAATACATTTGCGGAGTGGCGCGAGTGGTCAGCAGCAGAGCGGCCATGAGCTTCGCGATCTGATCGTTGTGGACTCCATCGCCATAGCGGTCCCAGGTGCGTACCTGGTCGTGATTATTGAAAAAGAAATATGGTTGGCTTTTCAGCGGATTGAATTCAATTTGATCAAGCAGCTCGCGGAACTTCGGCGCCGACAGCCGGTTCACGTCTGCTACCTGAAAATCCATCGGAAGCTGCACTTCGTCGTTGTTTATGCCGTACACCCGCACAAGATCTTGAATCGTCGGTTCATCGGCTTCACTGATCAGGACGCGGTCGCCCGGGTAGCTGTCCACCAATTTTCGGATTTCGCGAAGCACGTCGTGTACCTCAGGAAGATCGTCAGTGTATTTATGTTGGATATTTGGATCGCCGTACGCATTTGTGCCGGGGAGAATAGGATCGTCGTGCAGATTGGGATCTTCGAACAGTCGCGACACCGCATCCATTCGGAACCCGGCCGCGCCACGATCGAGCCAGAAGCGCAACACGTCGTACATTGCCTTGCGCACCTCGGGATTACGCCAGTTCAGGTCTGGCTGTTGAACATAGAAATAGTGGTAGTACCACTGACCGGTCTTTTCGTCGAATGTCCACGCAGAGTGACCGAACCATGATTCCCAGTTATTTGGCGGCTTCCCGGGTCCCTTGCCATCGCGCCAGATATACCAATTGCGTTTGGGATTGTCGCGCGAAGAACGCGATTCGAGGAACCAGGAGTTCTGGTCCGAAGTGTGGTTGGGAACAAAATCCATGATGATGCGAATGTTGCGTTTCTTCGCCTCACTCATCAAATGATCAAAGTCGGCAATGGTGCCAAACTGCGGATCGATGGCTTCATAATTCGAGACGTCGTAACCGAAATCTATTTGCGGCGAAGGATACATGGGCGTGATCCAGATCGCATCGACGCCGAGGTCTTTCAGATAGTCAAGCCGTGAAGTGATGCCGTTGATATCGCCGATGCCGTCGCCATTCGAATCCTGGAAGCTGCGCGGATAGATTTCATAGATGACAGCATGTTTCCACCAGGGGTCGGCAGACGTTTGCGATGCTTGTTGCGACGCAGGTTGGCTCGTTTGTTGCCCGCGGAGAGGCAGGGCCGCCAGACAAGCGAGCAATATCAGGATCAATCCGGATCTGACGCAATTCACGAGGGCTCCTCCGACAGAGCTACATTCTCGAAGCGCAACCAGACTGCAGATGCAGCATCTTACTTTCACAACCGTAGTAAGCAAAGCAATTTCTTGGGAGTCACGGTTTTGCCGCTGGCAGCGCGGTTCCCGTTCCTTCTTTCAAGACGTGGATTGTATCGACCGGAAGACTTTCGAAGCGCTCCAGCAGACCGCTTAGCCATCGAACCTGTACGAAATCAATCTTGTCCGTAGACCCCAAACCAAAGTGAACGCGAATATCGCTGTTCGAGGAGTAACTGGAGCCGCTACGGACTTCGTCCACTCGCATGCGTCCCCCGGCTTGCAAGATGATGCGCGCGCCAATTCCGTCGCGATTCGACTTTGTGCCGATAGTACGGAACGCGATCCAGTGATTCGTAGATTTGATCTGATTCACTAACAGGCTGGGGAGCGAATTCATATTGCTTATCACCGCCGAGAGGCGTCCGTCATTCCAAAGATCGCCCACGGCCAGTCCTCGGGCGGACGTTGCCTTAGTAATTCCGGAGCCCGCGTCAGCGGAAATGTCGGTGAAAGTTCCCTTGCCGCTGTTGTGGTAGAGGATTTTGGGCTCCTGGAAATTGCTTCCTAAATGCTGCTTGTCCACTTCGGGGTAGACGTGTCCGTTCGCAAGCAGAAGATCGGGCCAGCCGTCGTTATCGAAATCGAAGAACATCGTGCCCCATCCCAGATACTGCGTGTGGAGTCCGAGCCCGGCAGCAAAGGTCACATCATCGAATGTGCCATTTCCGTTGTTGCGATAGAGCGTGGATGTGTCGTCGGAAAAATTTGTGCGGAAGATGTCCAGCTTGCCGTCACCATTGAAATCGGCGACGGTGCTGCCCATACCGGCCTGTGCGCGCCCGTCTTCGTTAAACGCAGCGCCGGCGACGACCGCGACGTCGGTAAACGTGCCGTCGTGGTTGTTGTGATACAAGATGCTGGGCGTGCTGTCGCAAGCGATGTAGATATCCGGCCACCCGTCGTCATCATAATCGAGTGTCGAGACGCTCAACGCGTAATGTCCGGCAGCCTGGTCAATATGCGATTTCGTGGTAACGTTCTCAAACTTTCCGCCACCCAGATTGTGATAGAGAATGTTTTTCGATCCCGGCAAGCCTTGCGGCCCGCACATCACCGGGACACCTTTCCAGATGCAGGAAGCCCGCTCTCCCGGCCCTGGCGCGTTTGAGAGATCGAAATCCACGTAGTTGGCGACTACTAGATCGAGGAGTCCGTCGCGATCATAATCCACGAAGGCACAGCCTGTACCCCACGCCCTGCCGGAGCCCGCAACGCCAGCCTGATCGCTAACCTCGCGGAATACACCGTGATTATTGTGGTACAGGCGATTCTTGCCGTAATAGGTAACGTAAAGATCTTCCCAGCCGTCGTTGTCGTAATCGCCCACGCAAACGCCCTGGCCCCAGCCGCTGGCCGCGAGTCCGGACTTCACTGTGACGTCGGTGAACGTACCGTCGTGATTGTTGTGGTAGAGATGGTTGGTAGGAGCTTTACCTGGCGAAAATCCCTCCAGAGTCGTACCGTTGACGATGAAAATATCCGGCCACCCGTCATTGTCGTAGTCGAAAATGGCAACACCTGTGCCGGTGGTCTCGATGATGTATTTCTTGGTGTCCACACCGCCGAAGACATTCATCATGGTGAGTCCGGCCTTCTCCGCAACATCCTCGAAATCAGCGAGCCGGCTTTGCTCCGCGCGGGCGCTCGAGAGCACCAGGCAGCCGAGAACTGCGATCATGATTGACGTGTTGCAGAATCCGCAGAGACCGGGAAGGAAAAATCGCATCTCACCTGGAAGATACTACAAGCCGATGGAGCTGCGCGTGACCGCGACCTTGCGTATCGCGGAATCCGAAATAGTAGTATGTGGACGACATGACAGCCATGCCTCTGACCTCTCGACTACCAGCAGCGCTCGTCGTCAAGGCAATCTGCATATCACTAATAGGGGCTGCGGCAACGCTATGCGCGCAAACAGCCGGCTTACATTCGCAACAAGAGGGCCGCGCGAAATCTCTTTATGCGCAAGGAATGTCCGCTCTGCAGGAGGGTAAACTGCCGGAGGCGCGTACAGCATTTGAAAAATTGGTAGTAATGGCTCCGCGCAGCCCCGACGCGCACAATTCGCTGGGATGGGTGCTTCTCCAACAAGGCGAGGTCGATTCAGCGATTGGGCAATTTCGTTCCGCGATCCGGCTTAAGCCTGAATTACCCCAGGCGCACCTGAATCTGGCAAACGCGCTCGCTAAACGTGGCGACTATGCAGAGGCCGAGACCGAAGCCCGCGAGTCAGTTCGTCTGGCTCCCAGGGATTCGGAAACGCATCGCACGCTGGGGCGGGTGCTGAGTTTTCGCGGCGATGTGCCGCAGGCAATCAGTGAGATGAAGGTGTCAATTGAGCTAGAGCCGCTGCGCCCGGACCTGCACGACGAGTTGGGATCACTTCTGGCGCAGGCGTCCCGAACAGAGGAAGCCGTGGCGCAGTTTTCCGAGGCGTTGCGCCTGCAGCCAGATTTGTTTGCTGCAGAGCTGCATCTCGGTGTAGTGCGCTTGCAGCAGAAAATGCTGCCTCAGGCGCATGAGCTTCTAGCGAAGGCATCGCAAGCAGTCCCGGAGAATGCCCAAGCGCACTATTATTTCGGACTGGTCCTGCAAGACGAGCACCAACCCGAGCGAGCAATTGAAGAGCTGAAGAAAGCAACCACACTACAGCCAGACTTCGCCGACGCCCAGGAGAGTCTCGGTTCGCTCCTTCAACACAGCGGTGATGCCGAAGGGGCCGTTGCTGCATTTCGACACGTTGTCGCCATTCGGCCGGGGGATGCGGACGCACATAACAATCTCGGGCTTGCGCTGATTCAGTCAGGGGACGCCGCGGATTCAATTCCCGAGTTCGAATCGGCGATCCGCCTCCGGCCTGACGATGGGAGTTATGTCGAAAATCTGGGCACCGCCTATCTGCAAAAAGCAGACTTTGATTCCGCGATCACTCAGTTCCAGCGGGCTTTGAAAATCGAGCCGAATGACGCGACCGCCCACTACGATCTGGGTTTGGCTTTGAAATTGAAGGATCGGCTCGCCGATGCGCTCGTAGAATTTCAGAAAGCCGCTGAGCTCGATCCAAGCCAGCCTGATATCCACTACACGCTCGGGGTCACGCTGTGGCAGAAAGGCGATTTCGGCGAAGCTGAGAAAGAGCTGCGTGCCGCGACGGAAGCGAAACCGGATTATGCTGAAGCTTACTACACACTGGGAACGGTTCTGAGGCAGGACGGGAAGCCCGACGAGGCCGCAGCTGCCCTACGCAAGGCGATAGCGATTGATCCAGGCCTGGTAGGAGCCCACACAACGCTGGCTGCAATACTCCGCCAGACAGGCGACACCGCCGCTGCCGCTGCGGAAAGTCAACGCGCCCAGGAATTGTTCAAACAGTCCAATAACCTGCAAGGGGCCACGTTCAATACGAACTCAGGAAACCGGCTACTACAGGCGGGAGACTTGGACGCCGCGATCGAGCAATTTCGCTCGGCCATCAATCTTGTGCCAAGCTACGCGCCCGCACATCAGCATCTGGCGGAAGCGCTTCAACGCAAGGGAGAAAAAACCGAAGCCGAGGAGGAATTCCGGAAGGCTGCAGAACTTGCGCACGCCAAACCCTGAGCCTCTACGCCATCGCTTAGTCCACTACTGATTCTCGGACCGGTGAGAACTGATTCTTCACTCCGCGATTTTCCGCAATGCCACCAGTTCCCTCGCTACCGGAACGCCGCGCACGACTTTCACGTGCAACACGACCTCGAACGGTTTTATTGCGCCATTCTCCGAAACGCTGAGCCGCAGCAGTAACTGTTCTAGAGAATCCTGTCGCGAGACGTATTCGGCGGCCGCCTGTGTGCCGATCGTCGTGGTCCCCGCCAATATCAGAAACGATCGGGCTGGGTTAATCCCCGGAACCAGGCCGATGATCGCGTAGTCCTCAGTAAGAGGCGTGCCGGGAGGAGTGGAAAGAAACATTTTTTCCTCACCTGCCTGCGGATGAACATTGATCACCGCTAAGTCGCCTTTTCGCGGTCCGATCGTGAGGCGCTGAAAAACGAACTCATGTGTGCTGGGTATATCTAGCAGCGTCAGATTCTCTGCCGGCGAACCCACGAAGATCAGATTGTTGTTCTGGGCATCATCCAGCGAAAACAGACTGCCGCGTTTCACCCGAATCTGCCGATGTAACTGACCGAAGACATGGTCCAAATTGAGGACCGCCAGCACCTCGCCAACTCCGGTGTAATGGTCGTCGATCGCTTTTCTCGAGTCCTTTGCCGGATCGAAATACCGTAGCCCGGTCTCCGCACGTCCCACGAATGTTCCGTTGCTGAAGATCACCCAGGGTTCTTCCGGGCCGGCAGTGAATGGTTGCCAGAAAACGCGGAAGGCTACAGGTGCGCTTTCGTCTGCGCGAGCCGCTACGGGTGCGCGCTCGCCAGTAACCACCCCTCCATTTGCGTTTGGGTTTCGGGTGAGCAGCAAAACCGCAATTGCGACGATTGCAACCCCGAGAAGAACTGCCAGCCCCAACGTCAGCAGTGAAGTCTTCCGCGCTGGACTGCCGGCAATCTGCTCAACTTCGTGATGTGGGTGCAAAATCGGCTTGGGAGAAGTTGCCGCATCGTGGAAGGTAAGGGAGTATGTGCCTTTTGGTAACTCTACGACAATCGGATCCTCTGCCCCTTCGGAGGAGTAGTACTCGGAAAGTTTGGTGCGCAGTCGCCCCGCCATCACGCGAACAAGAGAATCGAGATGAGGATCGAAATCAGCAGGCCGACCGAAGGTCTCGGTTGCGATCTGATATTCCTTGAGGGCCGTTCCCGGATGTTTCAACGCGTGATCTGCCAAATAGCGCAGCAGCTTACAAAGTGACTCGGATCCGTGGAGCGTATGGCTGTTAACTAACTTGTCTATCTCAACAAGACGCGGATCCACATTTGTTACGTGACTTGTAACACTCACGCTAGAGAGGTTACAGAGTTTTTATGCCCCTTGCAAGACAGCAACTTAGAAAGACGTAACCGTAACAAACCCAGTGAAACTTTCATATTAGACAGAACGGCACCATGCTACTCGGCGCATTCAAACTGGACGTCGAATTTTGTCCGCGAAATTCGAGCGCATGGTTTTGTATTTAAATGCGGGCAGCGTTCGCGGCTTTGGTGCTTTTCTCGGGATCACAAGCTTCCTGATCCCGAGAGGGACCGGTTGCTTGTGCATTGCGAGAACTTTATCGACGAGTTCCGCTTTCGTTTCTTGTAGAAACTGATTCTGAAAGGTTCCATTTGCAGTATTTGCAAATGTGCGCGCGGAATGAAAACTGAATGATTTCAATGCTTGCAGGTCAGAGAGAATTCGGAACTCAAATTGCCGAGCAACTAACGGCGCGTGTTTGAGCCGTGATCAGGCTGTCAAACGGATTTGCTATCTGGGGAGGAATTTCAAATGAAGAAAGCATTCGGCTTCAGTGCTCTAATCGTTGTGGCTCTCGTGTATAGCGTATCGTCGCCCCAAGCTGCGGCTCAGGCCGTCTTCGGCAGCATCCTCGGTACAGTGTCAGATCCGCAAGGCGCGGCAGTAGTTGATGCTAAAGTCGTTGTCACCGATCAAAACAAGGGAACGACTCAAGAGACGACGACTAACGAGAGCGGAAACTACTCCGTTAGCCACCTTGTGCCGGACGCATACAGCATTAGAGTCGAAGCGAAAGGTTTCAAGGCGACCGAGCAGAAGGACGTGACGGTTGCGGCCGATACCGGCGTGAGGGTTGACATGGCTCTCCAGTTGGGCGCAACCACGGAATCTATCGAAGTAACCGGCGAAGTTCCGCAACTTAAGACCGACCGCGCCGATGTCGCGGTAGAGTTCAATTCCAGGGCCATCGAGAATCTTCCCGTCCTGAACCGCAATTTCACTAATTTTGAGCTCTTGACCCCGGGCACCCAAAAGCTTGGATGGTCTCACGCTGCGACGGAGAACCCACAGGGCGGCGGCCAAATATTCGTCAATGGCCAGCATTTTAGTGGAACCGGGTTCGAGTTGGATGGCACCGATAATCAGGATCCTATCCTGGGCATTATCGTTATCAATCCGAATCTCGATGCCGTAACCGAAGCAAAAGTTAGCACTGCGAATTTTGACGCGGAGTTCGGAAAAGCAATAGCAGGGTTAGTCACAGTCCAGACGAAGTCAGGCAGCAACGAACTTCACGGCAGCGGATTCTACTTTCGGCGCAGCGATGCGACTCAAGCCAGAGATCCCTTCACGCAATGGGCTGCGGCACCGGGCGTTGCAGCCAGCCCCGTTCCCAGCAGCAAGTGGCAGCAGTTCGGTGGAAGCTTGGGCGGCCCGATCATCAAGAACAAGCTGTTTTTCTTTGGCGATTACCAAGGGACGCGGCAATCCAGTGGCGTAACAAATCAGATAACAGTGCCGACGGCGAGAACACAGTCCTCGTGCAACCCTGCCACTAACGCCGCCAGCGCCACTCCCGGGTTCTGCGATTTGAGCGATTATCTCGGACCCCAGTATTTTGGGGGAACCGGCGGGCAGGTTTACGTACCGGGCACCAGTACGAAATATGCCGGAAACTTGATACCGATTGGGCAAATATCGGTTCCAGCGGGTAATATCCTGGCGTTGTTTCCAAAGCCGAACAATGCCGGTTCCAATCCTGTTCCCGGGACGGGCATCGGTACCACCACCAACTTCCTAGCCTCAGGATCAGGGCCCTATAATCAGAATGCGTTCGACACGCGAATCGATTTCAGCGCTGCCCCGACCGTACAGGTTTTCGGACGTTTCAGCCTTGACTATTTCAGCCTCTCCGGCAAAGGGAGCCTGGGTGCTCTAGGGGGTATTGGATTCGGTCCTGGTGGTTTGTCCGGAAGTTCCATTGTTCACAATTACAGTTTGGCTACTGGGGTCACGAAGACCTTGAGTTCATCGCTTCTGACCGATTTCCGTTTCGGATATTTCAAATACAACCCGAATACCCACAAACCCGATGAGGGCTCAGCCCCCATGACTGCCTTCGGGATCCCGAACGCGAATCTCGGCGACAGGTTTACCTCTGGACTCGGTGAGTTCGATTTTAATGGAAACAATAACCAGACCTCAGATGCTTTTGGCGATGGTCTTGGCGTTGCCCGGTGCAATTGCCCGTTAATCGAAAGCGAGCAGCAGTTCCAGTTTGTCAACAACTGGACCAAGACGCGCGGAAACCATACCTTCAAATTCGGTGCGGATATCCGCTACGCGCAAAACCTGCGCGTTCCCAGCGACGCCAATCGTACTGGCGTTTACAACTTTACCGATGGCAACACCTCAAACAACGGCGTAGGTGGGTTGGCTTTGGCTAGTTTTCTCCTAGGGGACGTGAGGAGCGTCAGCCGGTACGTCAGCACCAGCACGAACGCCGCAGAAAGACAGTGGCGGACGTTTTACTACGGGGAAGATAGCTGGCGCTTCACTCCGAAACTGACTATTAACTTAGGGTTGCGTTGGGAAATCTACTTTCCCGAATACGTCAATGCCAAGGGCAATGGCGGCTTCACCAATATTGTCCAAGGCGTAGATCGCGTTGCTGGCTTTGGCCCATACGGACTGAACGGAAATATCGGAAATGACTGGCATGCCTTCGCTCCCCGTGTTGGGCTTGCTTATCAGTTGCGTGAGAAAACCGTGATTCGCATGGGTTATGGTCGTAGCTACGATATGGGAGTCTTCGGCTCGAACTTTGGCCACGCGGTAACCCAAAACCTGCCAGTACTCGCCGCGCAATTCCAGCAGAATACGAATCAGTATCTGCCTAGTTTCACGCTGTCGGCAGGGCCTCCGCCATTCACCTTCCCTGTCGTGCCCTCGAGTGGCCAGTTGCCTCTGGCCGGACCTCAGTGCACCTTCGGGAATACTGTTGGTGCCGGCGGGGCAATCGTCGCTCCTCTGTGCACTCAGCCTCATATTCGGCCAACATCCCAGCGATTGCCGTACGTTGACACGTGGAATGCGACGGTCCAGCATCAGCTGACAAGAACAATGACCCTGGAAGTGACTTACCTCGGGAACAAAGGAACCCACGGGTTTGTTGGTGACGGTCCCACCTACAACGTCAACCAGCCCGGGTTGGGAGCAGGCTCCCTAACGGGGTGCCCTGCAGCGTGTGCATGGCAGGCCGCTGTTCCACAGGTGCAGCGGCGTCCTTTCTACAATGCGTTTAGCTACCCAGGGTATCCCGACACGTCAAACACCACTGGGAGCACGCCCGGCGTTCTCCAGTGCTGCTTCACCGACCAGGGCAATTACCTTGGAAACGATGCCAGCAGCTACTACAACTCCTTCATCGTGAAGTTGGACAGGCGCTTCTCGAACGGCCTCCAGTTCATGACGTTTTACAACTACGCGAAGGGTTACCACTACGACAGCAACTTTTACGTCAACAACAAGGCAATAGCTCACGGGCCGGACGACAACCTGCGCAATCACCAGTGGGTTACGAGTCTCATTTACCAATTGCCCTTCGGCAAGGGCCAAATGTTCGGTGGCGGCGTGGGCCGCGGTATGGATGCGGTTATCGGCGGCTGGCAAATTGCCGGGACCATCACCTGGGCTGGTGGCCTGCCGTGGACGCCCGGTCTCTCCGGCGCGGTTTGTAATTTGGAACAAGACACTGGCATATGCCGTCCGAATAAGGGACCCGGATCGTTCAAAATAGGAGCGGGCAGCTTTATCCACGATGCTAGAGGCCACTACGTCCAGTTCTTCACTCCGGTCGTAAGCACCGTGAACCCTGCGACGGGAGTCACGAGTCTGCCTACTGGCAACGGATTTTCGGACCCCGGAATCAACAACATCGGGAACCATGGCTACGATAGCTTTCGCGGGCCGCGATACTTCGGGACTGATGCAGTTCTTTCCAAGAACTTCACGCTCACGGAAAGGGCAAAGCTTCAGTTCCGTATGGATATCTACAACCTGTTTAATCACCCGGTCTTGGGATTCGATCAGAACCAGGGTGGAAGCGGTACATGCATTGACTGTGCGGGCAACGGCCGCGTGACCGACATCGAATCCGACTCGTCGCCGGGTTCGCCCAACGGCATGCGCCAGCTTCAGTTTGGGCTGCGTTTGGACTTCTAGTCACGGAGATACAGTCCTCGGGGAGGGAGTCTGCCGCGACTCCCTCCCTAATTTATTGGCGTAGAATGTGGATGCGAACGTCGGATGCGGTCCCCATGGTCAGCCACTTTCCTAAATGTGTCCCTCCTAGTCGCGAAGGAATCGAAAAGAGGGCTACTCAACAACGGACTTCTTTTCTATCCTTATTACTACCCTTCTTATTGCTGGCTCCTGCATATTGCGCCACGCACCAGACCGCGCTCGATCTCGACGGCAACGCCGCGAATCCCCTCATGTCGAATTCCGGCCATTCTGTGGTGCTGCTTTTCGTGGATGGGTTTTGCCCAATCTCCGGACGCTATGCTCCGGAGATTCAGCGGATCAGCCGCGAACATCAGAAGGACACCCGCTTCTATCTTGTATTTCCCGATAAGTCGGAAACGCCGGTGAACATTCGCAAGTATTTGCATGATTACGGATATTCGATCGCGGCCCTACGCGATCCTGACCACGTGCTTGTGAAACAAGCGCATGCCCAAATCACACCGGAAGCCGCAGTTTTCGATGCCAAGGGCTCGCTGATTTATCACGGCCGCATTGACAATCTCTACGCGTCATTTGGCCACGCGCGATCTACACCAACCACTCACGAACTGGAAGACGCCATTCAGGCCGCGCTGGCAGGTCGCCCGCCTTCCAGCGGAGGGGTCGCGGGCGTGGGCTGCTACATCTCGGATCTGCAATGAAGCGGTTGTGGGCACTCGCTGGAATCGGTTGCTTGTTGGCGATTGCAACGCGGTCTCGGCTCGGCCAAGTCGTTCTCGCAGAGGCAACATCGGATCGTAAGGGTAGTCAGCAAGTTACGTTCAATCGCGACATTGCACCCATCATTTTTCAGTCCTGCGCGCGTTGCCATCGCCCCGGCGAGTCAGGCCCATTTTCACTGCTTACTTATGACGACGTGAAAAAGCACGCCCGCCAGATTGAGGTTGTTACTCGAACGCATTTCATGCCACCGTGGCTACCGGAATCTCAGGCTTTGAAGTTCGCAGACGAGTCGCGGCTCTCGGACAAGCAGATCACAACCATAAAGAACTGGGTGGAAGAAGGATCGCTGGAAGGAAATCCGGTTGACCTGCCGCCACAACCTAAATTCGTCCAGGACTGGCAGTTGGGTCAACCTGATCTTGTGTTAACCGCAGCAAAGCCATTTCAGCTGCCGCCCAGCGGCTCTGATATGTATTGGAATTTCATTTTCCCGCTCCCAATTGACCGCACTCACTGGGTCAAGGCTGTCGAGATTCGCCCCGGTGAGAAACGCTTTGTCCATCACGCCAATATTCTGGTTGATCGGATGCAAAATTCGCGGCAGCGGGAAAAGGAACCCGGTTCCGGTTTCGAAGGCATGGAGATCAAAATCGAGTCGGAAACATTTGATCCCGACAGTCATTTCTTGTTTTGGAAACCGGGAACCACGCCCTACGTTGAGCCGAAGGGAATGGCACTTCGTCTCGACAAGGGGACTGACCTTGTGCTGAATGTTCATTTGCAGCCATCGGGCAAGCCGGAGACGATCCAACCCACTATCGGAATTTACTTTACAGACCAGCCCGCCACGAAGTTCCCCATGCTTCTGCAATTACAAAATGATGCGAAGCTCGACATTCCAGCGGGCGATAAGAATTTCATCGTCTCAGATGAACTAACGCTCCCGATAGACGTTGACCTGCTAGCCATTTACCCGCACGCGCATTATCTCGGCAAGGATTTGCGGGCAATGGCAACATTGCCTGACGGGAGTACGAAGACGTTGATTCGTATTCCGCATTGGGATTTGAACTGGCAGGCAGTCTACCGCTACGCAGAGCCGGTGTTTCTGCCGAAAGGAACCACCGTTAGTATGCGCTATATATACGACAACTCCGACGATAATCCGCTGAATCCTAATGATCCCCCAGAGCGAGTTCGCGGCGGCAACCGAGCGAAGGACGAAATGGCGCATCTCTGGTTGCAGGTGCTGCCGCGGAACTTTGATCCAAATGGAGGCGATCCGAGGATGGCACTTCAGGAAGCACTGGCCCGCCACAACCTTCGGAACAATCCAGCGGACTTTGAAGCGCACTACAATTTGGGGGCAATGCTGCTGCGGCAAGGTAAGGCTGGCGATGCGATTCCTGAATACGAAGCGGCGTTGCGCGTTCGTCCAGAGGACACTACCGCCAATAATGCGCTGGGAGCTGCCCTCCTCGCTTCGGGACAGCCCGATCGCGCGACGGCCTACCTTCGGACCGCAGCGCAAGGGGCGCCTGAATACTTTGACGCGCACTATAACTTGGGAAATGCGCTGGCTTCCGCCGGAGATTTTCCAGGAGCGGCAGAGCAATTCGCAGCGGCAGTTCGCATCAGGCCGGACGATGCCGACGCCCACGCGAATCTAGGCAGCGCGCTCGCGGAGCTAGGGCAATTCGCCGAAGCCAAAGCCCAGTTCGAACGCGCACTAGAAATTAATCCTTCTCACGCCCTGGCTCGCGAGAATCTCCAAGAGATGCAAGGTGCGGCGAGTCATCCCTAAGTGCGACACGTCAATAATAATCGCGTGGTTTTGCTAGGACTTATTGTCTCGATTATCTTCACGTTTCCGGTCAAAGGTAGCCAGATAACGTCCGGCTGGCATCGGCTTTCCGATAAGCCAATAATCTCTCCACGCGGCAACGGTTGGGAATCAGCCGGAACATTCAATCCAGCGCTTATTCTTCGGGAAGGCAGTTTCGTCATGCTATATCGTGCGCAGGACAATATTGGAACCTCGCGCCTGGGATATGCGGAGAGCGTAGACGGAATCCACTTTACTCGCCGTTCTGAGCCGGTGCTCTCGCCCGAAACCGGCTACGAAAAAGATGGAGGTGTAGAAGACCCGCGCCTAGTGAAATTTGGAGACACCTACTACCTCACCTACACCGGATATAACAAAAAAGACGCACGGCTTTGCCTGGCGACCTCGAAGGATCTTATGCATTGGGAGCGCAAGGGAGTGATCCTGCCTGCATACAAAGGGAATTGGAATGTGGGCTGGACAAAGTCTGGCGCGATCGTGCCGGAGAAGATTAATGGCAAGTATTGGATGTATTTTCTTGGGACCAGTAGCGATAAGACTGACCAGACCGGACTTGCGTATTCCACCGATCTTGTTCAGTGGACGGAAGCGACTCGCGAACCAGTTCTGCCGAAGCGCCCGGGTAAATTCGATTCCCGCGTGGTCGAGCCGGGGCCGCCACCGATTCTCACTAAGGACCGCATCATCCTGATTTATAACGGTGCCGATGACCAGTTGGTCTATCGCACGGGAATTGCGATGTTCGATCGTAATGATCCCACGAAACTAATTTCGCGGAGCGATGAACCCGTATTCGCTCCTGCTATGGCTTGGGAAAAGAATGGGCAGGTTCCCAATGTCGTTTTCGTGGAAGGCATCGCGGAGAAGAATGGCCGCTATCTTTATTATTATGGTGCCGCAGACAAATACATTGGAGTCGCTACAGCGGATTGATACATAGAAGAACTTCAATGCTGTTATCTCGTAAAATTCTCTCGATGAAACAGTTTTGCCTCGCTCTGCTCGTCGGCGTTTTCTTTTGCTATCAATGTTGGCCACAGAGTTCTGCGACCAACCCAGTGCAGCCTGGTTCGCCGACCGAGGAGTTTTCTCACGCGCGCCAGCTTCTGCAGCAGGGAAAATATGACGACGCCATTGCCGAATTGCAACAGCTCGCTGTCGCTCAGCCCGCATTGAAGGGTCTGGCCCACGAGCTCGGAACCGCCTACTACAGAAAAGGGGACTACCTCCGGGCGATAGGTTCTTTCAAAAAAGCGTTGCAACAGGATTCCGCGGACAGCGAAGCTACCCAACTGCTTGGGATGTCCTATTACTTGAGCGGCAAACCGGCAGATGCCATCCCTTTGCTGGAGAAGGTACAGGACTGGTATCCACGGGCGAACGTGGACGCGGCCTACATTCTGGGTCAGTGTTATATCCAGACCAAAGACTATCCGCACGCTCGCCAGGCGTTCGCGAAAATGTTTGACCTGCCACCAGATTCCGCCGGCAGTTTTCTTGTCACTGCGCGCATGCTTTTCCACCAGGAGTTCGAACCCGTTGCTTTGGAATACGCACAGAAAGCTGTCGCCCTTGATCCGAAACTTCCACTTGCAAATTTCCTGCTGGGAGAAATTCAGCTCTTCGAATCGCACGTTCCTGAAGCAATCGCCGATTTCCAACATGAATTGAGCTTGAACCCCGGCCATGCTGCTACCTATTACAAACTGGCCGATGCCTACTCCCGGCTGCAGAAATTCGACGACGCTGAACGGCTTCTCCAGCGCTCAATCTGGCTCGATCCAACCTCGACCGGTCCTTACATTCTGATGGGAAAAGTGCTCGAGAAAAAAGGAGAGCCCGAACTGGCGGTCCGCGCATTACAACGGGCATCTTCAATGGATCCTAAAAACGCCGTCACTCACCACCTCCTAGGTCAGGCCTATCGTGATTTGGGTAAGAACGAAGATGCAGAGCGAGAATTGAAATTGGCCGAACAACTACAGTCAGGTGAAAATATCCAGCAACTGCAATAGCTTGAGCACAACGAATTCACTTGCTCGCGCATTGAGGGGCGCTTCGGCGCTTCTCCGACGTAGATACACCGAAGCCAGCCTTAGCAGCCGGTGGCGGAAGCGTCTCCTTGACCAACCATCCTGCTCCTGCTCACCACTG
>Ga0210403_10002736_pt1 | contig 15753 bp, 7 predicted proteins | sample IncBWC19MmetaG_FD_150863 | JGI IMG/M metagenome (GOLD analysis project Ga0210403, IMG submission 150863) | Forest soil microbial communities from Barre Woods Harvard Forest LTER site, Petersham, Massachusetts, United States - Inc-BW-C-19-M | ecosystem: Environmental > Terrestrial > Soil >... | reverse complement strand
CGGCTGTTCCGGGAGTTCGCGGTTACCCTGGCTGTTACCATCATCGTCTCCGCTATTGTGTCCCTGACGCTCACTCCGATGATGGCTTCGCGCATTCTGAAGCAGCACACCAAGGATCAACAGGGTGGCTTCTACCGGGTCACGGAACGCGCTTTTGAAAGCATGATCGCCTTCTATGGCCGCACTTTGAAGTTTGTTCTTCGCTTCCAGACGATCACCCTTCTGGTGGCTCTGTGCACTCTGATGCTCACGATTTTCCTCTACATCATTATTCCCAAGGGATTCTTCCCTGTGCAGGACACCGGAATTATTCAGGGCATTTCCCAGGCGCCTCCCACTATCGGTTCTAAAGCAATGGCGCAAAAGCAGCAGGAGATCGCCGACGTTATTCTCCAGGATCACGCAGTCGAAAGTCTTTCTTCGTTCATCGGGGCCGATGGAACGAACATCACCACGAACAGCGGAAGGATGTCCATCAATCTGAAGCCGCTAGCCCAGCGGGACCTGAGCGCTTCCGACGTGATCCGTCGTTTGCAGACCAAGCTGAATGATGTGCAGGGCATTCAGCTTTTTATGCAGCCGGTACAGAACATCACCATCGACGATCGCGTTAGCCGGACGCAATACCAATACACTTTGGAAGATCCGGATCCGAATGAACTGCGCGACTGGGCCAATCGCTTTGTGGCTAATTTGAAAAAGCTGCCGGAACTCGAGGATGTTGCCACTGACCAGCAACCTGGCGGACTTGCTGTTTCGCTCGTCATTGACCGCCCCACGGCGTCGCGGCTCGGAATTGCACCCACGACGATCGACAACACTCTCTACGATGCTTTCGGCCAGCGTCAGATCAACACGATGTACACGCAGTTGAATCAATACCACGTCATATTGGAGTCTGAGCCGCAGTTTCAGCTCGACCCGGACAAATTAAACAAGCTGTATATTCAAGCGAACGCCGCTGCAGGCACTTCGGGCGCGGCTGCCAGTTCGACGGGAAACGGCTCCACCTCCGCGGGATCCAACACGCTCACCACCTCGGCGCTTTACACTCCGTCGGCGAATACGCTGGCTCCTCCCGTGAATGCCCTAACGTCTAGCACATCGAACTCCACGTCCAGCAAAGGCGCAGTCTCGGCGGGAGCCACGAGCTCGGCAGCGAGCAACGCCGTGCCTCTTGGCGCGTTCTCCCACTTTGAAATGAAGACCGAGCAGCTGTCCATCAACCATCAGGGGCAATTTCCGGCCATCACTGTTTCTTTTAACCTAGCCCCCCGCGCTGCGCTCGGCGGAGCGATTTCAGCCATCACCAAAGTACAGGAAGATATGCACATGCCCGCGAGCTTGCAGGCTGATTTTCAGGGCACGGCAGCCTCGTTTCGCAACTCTCTCTCCAACATGCCCTTGCTCATCCTTGCCGCTCTCGTGACCGTCTACATCGTCCTCGGCGTTTTGTATGAGAGCTTCATCCATCCGATTACCATTCTTTCCACACTTCCCTCCGCTGGTGTTGGCGCTTTTCTTGCACTCATTCTCTTCCGCCAGGACCTAAGCGTCGTCGCCATCATTGGCCTCGTTCTTCTCATCGGTATCGTCAAGAAGAACGGCATCATGATGGTTGATTTCGCGCTGGACGCGGAACGCAATCACGGAAAAAATTCAACCGACGCCATCTACGAAGCCTGCCTCCTGCGTTTCCGGCCCATTATGATGACCACCATGGCCGCGCTGCTTGGCGGTCTGCCGCTGGCTTTCGGGTCGGGGATAGGCTCTGAACTCCGCCGGCCGTTGGGCATTGCCATGGTCGGCGGTCTTTTGGTGAGCCAGGTTCTCACGCTGTACACCACGCCAGTGATTTACATTTTCTTTGACAGAATCGCACAGCGCTTTTCAGGAAAGTCCAAGACCGTGCATCCGGGCGCCGAGCCGCAACCTGCTGGAGCCTTATGAACGTCTCGGAACCCTTCATCCACCGGCCGGTTGCGACGACTCTCTTGACGATTGCCATCGCCATCGCGGGAGCCATTGCCTTCAATGTGCTCCCCGTCTCTCCGCTGCCACAGGTTGATTTCCCCACCATTTCGGTGAGCGCCAGCTTGCCGGGAGCCAGCGCCGAGATCATGGCCTCCTCCGTCGCCACTCCGTTGGAACGGCAGTTCGGCCATATCGCTGGCGTTACCGAGATGACTTCCACAAGCAGTCTCGGAACTTCTTCCGTGACCATCCAGTTTGATCTCAGCCGCAACATTGATGGGGCCGCTCGAGATGTCGAGGCCGCCATCAATGCCGCGCGCACATATCTTCCGGCAAATTTGCCCGCAAATCCCACCTACCGCAAAGTGAACCCTGCCGACTCGCCTATCATGATCCTTGGGCTGACCTCCGATAAATATGGCCCCGACAAACTGTACGACGAGGCCTCGACGGTTGTTCAGCAGAAGCTGTCGCAAATTCAAGGCGTCGGCCAGGTGAACGTTGGCGGTGGGGCGTTGCCCTCCGTCCGCGTGGAGGTCAATCCAACGAAACTCGCCAGCTATGGCCTCGCGATGACAGATGTGCAGTCCGTACTTCGCTTGCAGAACTCGGACTTGGCCAAGGGCCAGATTACGGATGGCAACACAAGCGCTGACATTCTCGCGAACGACCAGATTTCCCACGCGGAAGACTACAAACCTGTGATTGTCGGCTACAACAAAGGAGCGGCCATTCACCTTTCGGATGTCGCGAATGTTATCGACTCCGTGCAAAACGTTCGCGCCGCGGGGTATTTGAATGGCAAACGCGCCATCTTGCTCGTCATCTTCCGGCAGCCAGGCGCCAATATCATTGAAACTGTCGATCGGGTTCGCGCCGAGCTGCCTTCCATCAAGGCTTCGATTCCGCAAGGAATCGATACGACGATTGTCCTGGATCGCACCACCACTATCCGCGCCTCGGTTGGCGATGTCGAACGTACGCTGGCTCTTTCCATCGTGCTCGTCATCATCGTGGTCTTCATCTTTTTGCGAAATGGCCGTGCCACGCTGATTCCCGCCGTCGCCGTTCCCGTTTCTCTAATCGGGACTTTCGCCGTTATGTATCTCTGCGGCTACAGCCTGGATAATCTTTCGCTGATGGCCCTCACCATCTCCACCGGTTTTGTTGTTGATGACGCGATCGTGGTCATGGAGAACATTACGCGGCATCTTGAGGCTGGCATGGACCCTTTTGCCGCCGCCCTCAAAGGCGCAAAGGAGATTGGTTTCACAGTGCTATCCATCAGCATTTCGCTGATAGCCGTTTTCATCCCGCTCTTGCTGATGGGGGGAATCGTAGGCCGGCTCTTCCGAGAGTTTGCCATTACGCTCTCGACCGCCATTCTCGTCTCGATGGTCATTTCTCTAAGCACCACGCCGATGATGTGCGCCTATCTGTTGCGCGATGAACACCGCAGGAAACACGGCTTCCTTTATATGGCATCGGAGCGGTTCTTCGAGCGCATCTTGTCCTGGTACCGGCACAGCCTTCACTGGGTTCTGGACAATGCCGGACTCACCCTCACCGTTCTTTTCCTGACCATCCTTCTCAACGTCGCCTTGGTTTATAAAATCCCCAAGGGTTTCTTTCCCCAGCAAGACACAGGCACGCTTGGCGGCGCCGTCCAGGGCCCTCAGGATTCCTCCTTCCCGGCCATGAATGACGCGGTCCAAAAGTTGGAAGCCGTGATTAATAAAGATCCTGCGATTCAGAATGTCATGGCTTTCACCGGCGGCGGCGGCGCCACCAATACCGGCAATATTTTCATTGCGCTTCGGCCTCTGTCTCAGCGGAAAATCGGGGCTCCGCAAATCATCAATCGTTTGCGCCCTCAACTGAACAGCCTGCCAGTGGCTTCCGCGTTCCTCCAAGCGTCACAAGATCTTCGCATCGGGGGACGGAACTCCGCGGCTCTCTATCAATATACGATTCAGACAGACAATATCCCCGATCTGGCAACTTGGGGACCGCGCGTCTTCGCGGAAATGAAGCGTTTACCTGGGTTACAGGATGTCAATTCCGATCAGCAAAATGGCGGCTTGGACCTCCTTCTAAACTATGACCGAGTGACCGCCGCCAAACTTGGCCAAACCGCTCAGTCCCTGGATAACGGCATCTACAGCGCCTTTGGACAGTCCGAAGTCTCGCTTATTTACACCCAGTTGAACCAATACTATGTCGTTCTGGAAGTTGATCCTAAGTACTCGCAGACGCCTGAGGGATTGAAGAACATCTATTTTCACACCGCCGGAAGCAGTAGCGTTACCGCCACTGGCAACACCCCACTGCTCGCGATGACATCGAGTCAGACAAATACAATACCGCTCGCAATAAACCATACGGGTCTTTTTCCATCGGTCACCGTCTCTTTCAATCTTGCGCCGGGCGTCTCGCTGAGCGACGCCACCTTGGCCATCGACAAGATGAAACAGCGCATAGGTGCGCCATCCACGCTTCGTGGTTTTTTTGCCGGAACCCTTCTGGCTTATCAGCAGTCGCTCAGCACCGAACCGATCCTGGTTTTGACCGCTCTCCTCGCCGTCTATATTGTTCTAGGCATTTTGTACGAAAGCCTCGTTCACCCGCTCACCATCATTTCGACGCTCCCTTCCGCAAGCGTTGGCGCCATGCTCGCCCTCATGCTCTTCAAACAGGACCTGAACGTGATCTCCATCATCGGCATCGTGCTGCTCATCGGCATCGTAAAAAAGAACGCCATCATGATGATTGATTTTGCCTTGCAGGCGGAACGCGAAGGCGGCCTGAGCACCGAGGAGTCCATCATCGAAGCCTGCATGCTGCGCTTCCGCCCTATCCTTATGACCACTATGGCTGCTCTCTTCGGCGCACTGCCGCTGGCATTTGGCACCGGCACGGGCTCCGAGCTGCGGCGGCCCCTGGGCATAACCATCGTTGGCGGACTCATCGTCAGCCAGATGTTGACGCTCTATACCACGCCCGTTGTCTATCTCACCCTCGACCGGCTGCGGCTCCGAGTTCTTGGGAAAGAGCGCGACACATTTCGTCCAACGGATGCGCCTGCCCCATCCGCCGCAGATTGATATGGAGGGCAAAACTATGAATAACATCCGGCTCAGAACTTTATCAGGTCCCGCAATCACGGCACTGTTGCTTGCAGGGTGCACCGTCGGCCCCAAGTATCACGCACCAACCGCCACCGTTCAGCCGCCCCCCGCCACGTACAAGGAGTCTCCCACCCAGTTCACGGATTCCGGTGACTGGAAAGTCGCGCAACCGCAAGACGCCATGCTCCACGGCAAATGGTGGGAAATCTTCAACGACAGCGAGCTGAATGCGCTCGAAGAACAGCTCAACATCAACAACCAAAACATCAAACAATCCTTCGAGAATTTCATGGCAGCCCGCACTCTCGTTGCGCAGGCCCGTTCGCAGCTCTTCCCCACAGTAGGAACCACGCCTTCCTATACGCGCACCCGCACTTCCGCGAATCTCGGCAGCACGTCCGCCGGCTCAGGAACCGGCGGCACAACCACCGCGCCCAAGCTGCAGAACCAGATATTCTCTCTTCCGGCCGCCGCTTCCTGGGAACCCGACCTCTGGGGCAAAGTCCGCAACACCATTCACGAAGCCCAGTACAACGCGCAGCTCAGCGCCGCCGACCTCGAAAACGAGCGCCTGACTGAGCAAGCCAGCCTCGCCGTCTTCTTCTTCGAACTTCGCGGCCAGGACGCCTTGCAGAAAATCTTCGACGAAACCGTCGAAGCCGACAAAAAATCCGTCGAGCTTTCCCGCGCCCGCTACGAGACCGGAGTCGACGATGAGATCTCCCTCGTCCAGGCCGAAAATGCTTTGCAAACGGCGCAATCCGAAGGCACCAATCTTGGCGTCGCGCGCGCCCAGTTCGAACACGCCATTGCCGTCCTCATTGGCGCCAATCCCTCCAGCTTCTCGATTCCCGTTAAGCCCCTGAACGCGGCTCCGCCCGTCATTCCCGTCGGTGTGCCTTCGCAGCTTCTCGAACGCCGCCCGGACGTCGCCGCTTCCGAGCGCGCCATGGCCGCCGCCAACGCCCAAATTGGTATCGCGGTCGCCGCCTATTATCCCAATCTCACTCTCAGTGCCGGAGGCGGTTTTGAAAGCTCGGCTCTGAAGAATCTCCTGGCTTGGCCCAGCCGTTTTTGGTCCGTCGGTCCATCGCTTTCCGAAACGATCTTTGATGCCGGTCTCCGCCGCGCCACAGTCCAGCAGTTCACCGCACTCTATAACGCCGACGTGGCTGGCTACCGTCAGACTGTGCTCACTGCCTTCCAACAAGTGGAAGATTCGATGGCCACCGTCCGCATTCTCTCCAAACAAATCCAGCAACAGGTGGAAGCCGAGCAATCTGGCGAGCGCTATCTCGAATTGGCGAAAGCGCGCTACTTTACAGGCGTTGATACCTATCTCAACGTTTTGGTCGCGCAGAACACGCTTCTCACCGACCAGCAAACTCTGGCTTCTCTCCGCACCGAAGCCATGACCGCCTCCGTCCAATTGATCGAAGCCCTGGGCGGCGGCTGGGACCGCTCGCAACTCCCGACTCCCGCCCAAGTTTCCCAGAAGGTCACCAAGTCTGAGATCGAATCTCAGAGATAACTTCGTTCCTGCTCCACGCCCGGGCGAACGACTGTCTTCGGAACCGCCACGGCCAAGCTCAAGCCACTTCATGAATTTGTAAATAAAGGACAGAGAAGGGGTAAGTGGCGCGCCCGGCCAGACTCGAACTGGCGACCCTCTGCTTAGAAGGCAGACGCTCTATCCGACTGAGCTACGGGCGCGCGGTTATCTTGATTCTAAAACATTTGGCCCTTGTCCTGACAGTGTTTTAGGCCTGATTCTAGGCAGGCGGCATAATGAGCCGCCAGCGCCCCTGCGTATTAAAACTTGCTGCGCGCAATTCTCTGGCGAAGATTGGTGCGGCACGCCTCGGTGACGCAAGCGCCCAGAGCTTGTTTCCAAATCATCGCGTTTTCTGCCGAATCAGACGCGTTCGTAAAATCAATCGACAGCACGCGCTCCAGTTCGTTATAACCCGAATTCCAGGCGGCTCATGAAATCCGAATCGCCGCTGCGCGTATCACCTCAAGTCGCAGTGGAGAGCGCTCTCATCCCATTCTCACGCTCGATGAGCGTCCGCAGCACGGTTTCCAGCGCCACCCTTCCCTTTCGAGAGCTGCCATTTTTGCCCTCAAACTCAATCCATCCTTCATTGAAGCCATCGAGCATCTGAATGCGAGGCTCGGGGTTCTTCATACCTTGTGATATGAAAAGCGATTCCCAAGTCTCGCGCGGCACTGGTTCTACTCTCACAGGGCGCCCCAACAGACTTGCGAAACTGGCAGCGATTTCCTTGGGAGTCACCCGATGCGGCCCTTCCAACTCGACGACTCGGTGGCCGTTCCACGTTTCTTGAAGCAGTTCAGCGGCTAAGCCTCCGATGTCGGCAGCGGCAACCATGGGCACGGGTTTGTCGAGGGGCTGCAGGAAGGTTTGAATCACGCCGTTCTTCGCCGGAGCGATGTCCCAGCTAGAGTTCTCCATGAACCATGCTGGCCGCAAAAAAGTAATTGGCACCGGCAAATTTCCGAGCGCTTGCTCGATGATCGTATGTTGCGAGAGCAGATTCGAGCGGGTTGCCTGCGCACCGATAGTCGACAGATATACAACTCTCCCCGGGCGCGCAGCGCCGAGCGCCCGGCTCAACGTGGCAGCTATTTTTCTTGCTTCCTGAAAATCAGGCGACGGATCGAAATTCGGCGGCACCAGAACGAACACACCGTCGACACCTTCGAACGCAGTTGTTAGCGCGGCAGCATCATTGATATCCGCGGCCACCAGGTCGCAGCCGCGCTCCGCCCAGGCTTTGCATTTGCCGGCGTCACGGGCCACTCCCCGGACCGTTTGGCGAGCCGCCAAAAGGTTGCGAGCTACCTCGCCACCGACCTGGCCGGTGATTCCAGTAATTGCAAACATTTGTTATTTTCTCCTTCGAACTTTCCTCCCATAAGATGAAGAAGAAAACCAAAGTGATACGTCAAAGTGGCCGCAGCCGTTATCGTTAACTGGCTTTCGCATTCCCATACCCACAGGTTGCAGAAATTCTTGTTCTGAAATCTCAGGAACCGGCGCTATAATCGGCCCACTCGACACTCTTGTCGACATCGGCGCCTACGCCGAGAAGGAGGTGATCCAGTGAGGTACGGTTTACGTTGATGTAGCGGGGAGGCGCTTGTGAATTCACCGGGCGCCTCTCTTTTTTTGTCCCGCCTGCTCGCATTTCCCTGTGATTCGACGAACTGGTTCTGCGTCTCATTTGTTAAGGCAGAGCGGACTTTGGTAAGCTACGCGCCGCCTCATTCGGGAATCGCCAAACCAAGCCCTTCTTGAAATCCGTCATCCAGATCGAATCGTGGCCAAAGCGCAGGGAATCCCCGCCCGGGCCAACCCATTGCCGCACAACTTTGTTCGTTTGGCTATCAATCCGCGTGAGCGGAACATCGAAGACCGTGGCCCACACAGAATCTGCTCCATAACAGATATCGCCACCCAATCCGGGTATTCCCGCGCTGATCGTCGCCGTCAGTTTCCTGCTTTTTTCGTCCACTCGACTAACGCTTCCATCGCCTTGGTTCAAGGTCCAAATGGAACCGCCTCCCGCTGTCAGAAATCGCGGCTTCGGGCCGACAGGGATGGACACAAGCACCTCGCCTTTTGCTGCGTCGACCGCTGTCAAGACGCTGCTCTCGTCCCCGGTGATCCAGAGGATGCCATCACTGAAAATGGGATTAAAAGAACCCGCTGGAATTGCAATCTTCTGCCGCACGCTCCCGCTGTCCGGGTCGATGCGCGCGAGCGTGCCCCTCTTGTCCGTGACGATCCAGACGCTGTCCGCACTGGCGGCGATTCCACCCTCCGGATCCGCCGCGCCCACCCCAATCACTGCACTGATTTTATTTCCCGCTATATCCACGCGAACCAGCGACGGCTTTTCGCCGCACAGCGGAACCCAGATGTTCCCGAACCCTATCGCCAGCCCCGAGCACGGTTCGCCGCTCAAACTCACCTTCGAAGCAACCTTGTTGGTCGCGGGATCGATGCGCTGCACGGCATTTGGTTTTGTACTTGCCACCCAAACCGCGTCCTCTGTCGCGAGCACCCAATCTGCTGTTCCGCCGATTTTCAGCGTTGCTAGCGGCTTCAAGGAAGCAAACGGAACCTGCACTTCCTTCACTCCGGGCTTGGGAATCTTTATTTCCGGCCCGGGCGTTTGCGCCAGCACTCCCTGTCCTGCCAGCAGCGCAACAAGAAGCAGCCTCAATTTCATCGACAACCTCCCGAGAATCGAGTCGGATTGTATTCTAACTTCCCCGATACGCCGAACTCTTACGGAGACGCCCAATCCTTGATGAGCCAAAGCGCCGTCATCGGATGCCCGAGGAGGATACCTCTCTATTTTTTCCTTCGGCATTTCGCGTCCGTCTGCTATAATCATTTCAGGAAGTTCTGTGATTTCTCAGCGCGGCTGCAGTTCTGCCGCGTTTTTCATTTTGGAGCCTCGGTAGCACAGTCACTCCTGACTGTGCTCTTCTGGCTTTTTCGCAAATCAGACCTGCGCCGCCAACCATAACCAGAACTAGCTAGCCGAGCCTTAAGTTCTTCAGCCGTCGCCGGAACGAGCGTGTGAGACGTTGCCAATCTCTTGGCCGTAGTCCAACCCAAGGCGCATCTCCAAAGCTCTGCTCTGAAAACAACCCCCGCTGCCCGCAGCTGCAGCACCCCCGGCTCCGTCACTGACAGCTGTTGGCTGTGCTGTCGGCCGTGATCTGTCGCCTGTGGGTGGTCGGTTGTGGGCGGTCGGGTGAGCTGTCGACTGTCAGCTGTCGGCTGCGAGCTGTCAGCTGTTAACGGTCAGCCTCTATTTTCGTTCTCGGCAGGTGTCGCCAGAGCGTTACAGACGATCATGTTATGTTAACAAGTAAGTCCTTTAGAATGAACACCTGCAAAGAACGCCGTAAGCATTCATTCTAAAGGACTTACAAATAATCTAAGTCCCGTAGATGCAACACTTACAAAAAAAGGGGGGAGGGGGCAGGGCACCGCATCAAGGGTTGTAGGGGAGGGGCTTGCCCCTCCCGCCGTACAAAACCAAAGAAATTCCTGACAGTCTGCGGCCAGAGAAATCTCAAACACAGTACGAGCGCAGGGAGCGCCGCCAGCAGCTCAAGTTTGCTCTCCCTGCCGGGTTTCGGCAGGCACCTTCGCCGCAGCCAATTCCTTCAGCAGCGCCTTGCCTTTGCGAAACCACGGCCGCTCATACCGTTGCATGTACCGCGGCAGCGTCCGCTTCTTCGCCAGCAGCTTCTCGGCCCACTCGCGCGCTTCCTCGCGGCGTCCGGCGATCTTGAGGAAGTTCGCATAGTTGTAAAGCGTCTCAGTCGTCGTCGACAATTGCGCCACATCGACGTAAAGCTGCTCGGCCCGTTCCAGTTGTCCGGTCTGCGCATACGCATCCGCCAGAAGCCCCGCAGCGCGCCAGTAATCGAACTTTCGATCGCTCGCAACTACGCGCTCCAGATCAGGAATCGCCGCCGCGAAATCGCCCATTCCGAGCGAAGCCTGCGCGCGATAGTAAAACGTGTAAACCGAGTCGCTGCGCGCCGCAATGGCATTCGTAAACGCCCCGCGCGCCTTCTCAAATTGCTTCTGATCCTTGTACAGCTCGCCAAGCTCTTCGTAGTTTGCCGCGGAAGGATTGTCCAGAATCTGTGTCTCGACAATATGTATGCGCGACTTGCGTCCGAATCCCTGAAACACACCGCGCAACAGTCCAAGATCGGGCAGCACCTCCGCCACGATATACACGCCAGCACCCAGGAAGCCGCCGAAGAAAATTACGTAGAACCAGTAATTCTCCGGCCGCCGCCGCACGAAATGAATGATGGCGAGGCCCTGCAGAATAAATCCCCAAGGATAGAAGAGGTGGCTGAGACCAAACATGGACGACCGTCCTGACGATAGCATCTCCGTCCCGTGCCCAATCGTCAAACGGAACCTCTCGCGAGGATGAGCGATAGTAACCGTCCGTCCGGCCAGCGGACCAGTTTCCGACACTCCGCTCCGGCTAGACGAAGACTGAGATTCAACAGCTACCATGGCAAGCTTGCTTTGCTATGATGGGCGGAATGAATCCCATCGCGACACTTGGGCTGGCTCTCGGCGCGGGATTTTCTTCCGGGCTGAATCTTTACGCGACCGTCGCTACACTCGGCCTGCTGGAGCGATTTGGAGTCATCCATCTTCCGCCGGCGCTGCAAGGACTCTCGCATCCTTGGGTTCTGACGATTGCCGTGATTCTCTATGTGCTTGAGTTTTTCGCGGACAAAATTCCTTACGTCGATACGGTTTGGGATGCCGTCCATACGTTCATCCGCCCGCCAGCCGCGGCGCTGCTCGCATTTAGCGCTGCTGGAGCCGCTCCTGTGGAGTGGCGCTGGGGTGCCGCACTGCTCGCCGGCGGAGTCGCGCTTACTTCTCACGGCACAAAAGCCAGCGCTCGCGCCGCCGTCAACACGGTGCCTGAACCGTTCAGCAATTGGGTGTTGAGTCTTGGGGAAGACGCTTTGGCAGTTTGGCTAACGTGGATGGCCACGGTGCATCCTATCGCCACGACGATCATCGTCGCCACGCTGCTTGCACTCTCCGTCTACATACTCTTTCATTTGTTCCGCTTTGCGCGCCGCGCGTTCCAAAAGCTGTTCGCAGTCTAATGTGGAGTGCGGCGGCTCTGCCGCCGCTTTTCCAACCGACGAGCGCGCCACAATCCTGGTCGCGGCAGGAAGTCCTCTACCGGAGATACGTCGCTAGCCAATCCAGAAACGTCTTGTACCAGAATTTGCTGTTCTGCGGTTTCAAGACCCAATGGCCTTCGTCCGGAAAAACAACTAGTTTTGACGGCACGCCTTGCCTCTGCAGCGCATTAAAAAATTCCAGCGACTGCGTGTACGGTACTCGATAATCCAGCTCGCCAGCAATCACCAGCGTCGGCGTCTTGAATTTCGCCAAATCGGCCGCGTACGTCATCGGCGCCCACTTGCGATAGCTTTCCGGATTCGTCCACGGCATCCCCTGCATGTCGTGCTCTTCAAACCACAGCTCTTCCGTGGCGTACATCGAATTTTTGTCGTAAATCCCGGCGTGACTGATGATCGCCTTGAACCGTCCCGTATGTGTCGCAATCCAATCGGCCATGTAGCCGCCATACGATCCGCCGGCGGCCGCCATGCGCGACCCATCAATGTACGAATATTTTTTCAGGACGTAATCAACGCCGTTCATCACGTCAACGTACGCTTTGCCGCCCCAGTCGTTGATAATCTCGTCCGTGAATTTTTGTCCATAACCCGTCGAGCCGCGCCGGTTGATCATCAGTGAGACGTATCCCGCAGCGGAAAACACTTGTGCGTTCCAGCGGTAGCCCCACGCGTTCGAGAACATCGTCTGCGGCCCACCGTGCAGCACCACGAGCAGGGGATATTTCTTCGACGCGTCAAAATCCGGCGGGCGGATCATCATCGCTTGTACTTTCGTTCCGCCGGCGCCGTAGAACCAGAACGTTTCCGGTTCGTTCATTTTCAGCGACGCGAGAATGGAATCGTTCTGATGCGTAAGCTGCCGCACGCCGGTTCCATCGCTGGATGCCGCGAAAATCTCGGCGGGCATCGTCAAATTGGTGCGCTCGAACACCACCGTCTTGCCGTCGGCGCTAAGCGAAACGCCCAGGTTGTAGCTGTTGCCGATCAGCTTCTTCGGCGTGTCGCCCGCTTGCGGCGCCATTGAGTAAATCGGCTGCTGCGTTTCGTCTTCCGCGCTGAAATAAATCGTTTTGCTGTCCGGTGACCAGTTCAGTTCGTTGGCGCTGCGATCGAATCCTTCGGTCAGATTCTCGACCTTGCCCGTCGCGCGATCGTAAAGCATCACACGCCAGCGGTCGGACTCGTCCTCCGGGACGAGTTGCGCGTGGTACGCAATGTACTTGCCATCCGGCGAGTAGGAAGGCCCGCCATCAAATCCCGGCTGCGTCGTGATTCGTTTCGCTTCGCCGCCGGCCACCCGCACGACAAATAAATCTCCGTTGGTGCTGATGGCTTCGACCGGATCGGTCACCGCCGTAAAGCAGATTTCTTTCGAGTCTGGCGAAAAGTTCACCTCGCCGGGTCCGCCGCGCTCCTCGGCAGGAGGCACGTCGTAATTCGCGCCGGCCGTCAGATCGCGCGGAGCCGCGCCGCCATCGGCAGGAATCACAAACAGGTGGCTGCGCTTGCCATCGTTCCAGTGCATCCAATGGCGATAAAGAAGATGCTCCGCGACGTGCGCCTTCACCTTGTCTTTTTCTTTTTCCGCGTCGCGCTTGCGATTGCACTCATCGTCTTTGCAGTCCGGATAAACGCCCGAAGTGAACGCAACGGTCTTCCCATCCGGCGACCATTTCACGATGTCCACGCCCGTCGAAATAGTTGTCAGAGGCTTCGCTTCGCCGCCGTCCATCGAGAGCAGATACACCTGTGAATCCCCGCTGCGCGATGACAAGAACGCAATCGTCTTTCCGTCCGGCGACCACACCGGCGAGGAGTCATGCCCGCTCTGCGTCAATTGCAGCGCCGCTCCGCCTGTTGTTGGCACAATCCAGATATTGCTTATGCCGCGGTTCGCGTCCATGTCGGGTGTCGAAACCGTGTACGCCACCGATTTGCCATCGGGCGAAACCTGCGCCTCACCAACGCGATGCATCTGGATCAAATCATCAAACGTAATGGCGTGCTTTGCACCTTCTTGTGCCATCGCCCGAGGCTGGCCGAGGAGAAGTGCCATCATGAGCAAACTGCACCACAGAGCGTCTCGTCGCATCGCATTTCCTCCTGCATTTCTTTGCTGCATTATTTTCAATGAAGTGCGGCGGGTTGCATTTCCCCTGCGCGGAACTCTGGATAATGTCACGATTCCAGCGTGATTCCAAGAGCGCTGCTCAGGACGCGAGAAGCGAATGCGCGAGGGTGATAGCGCCACGCTTCGGGATGTCAATTTCCTCCAGGTTTCGGTGATGCCGCAGGAGCAGCTTTCATTTTTGCAATTTCACCGAGCAAGTCAGGCTTCCCGCTGATGCGTTCGAGGTGCGGATAACGCTCTCCGCCGTGATAGTCGACTTTGTACGTCTGAAAAAAATCTTCATTTTCGATAAGCAATTCAATCGGTTCGTGGCCGCTTGCCGCTTGCCGGATTGCCGCGTGGAGATCCTCTGAATTCCATCGCCGCCCATTCACAGCGACCAGCTTCATGCCGGGCGCGAGTCCGGCTGATGCCGCAGGCGAACCCGGAACTACGTCGCTCACTTCATCGCCATTTTCCCCGCCCGAGTCCCGCACGATAATTCCGAGCGAAAACTGCACATCGGTCAGGTGCGTTGCGGCTTCGCTCGCCGCACGGCTGTCATTCGGCGTTTCTGTGTAAACCAATTTCCACCCGCTATTCTCGAGCCCACCCAGCGGTGCGCCCGGTCCATGCGACTTCACGCGCTCCGTGAAAAATCCGCGCCAATCGTACGGCGCGATTTCCTGCATCGCGGCCACGACATCGTCGAATGTGTACGGCACAATCTTCGGCCCCGTATTTTCGCCGCCCTCGAATTTCCTGCAAAAATCATCCAGCGATTTTTTTCCTTTCGTCTCCTGCCGGATAATTGTGTCCGCCTCCAGCCAGAGCAGCGTACCTTCATCGTAGTAATCCGTGTCGCGCCTCCACGATTTGTACTCCTCCGGCGAGCCGTAGAGCAACTGCGCGGCGATGGCTGTGTCTTCCAGGTCGCGCCACGAACGCCCCTTGCGCTGATCCAGGTACGCGGCGACCCACGCCAAGTTCTCTCGCAAGCGGTCCGGCGTCCAGCTGCCGATGCGGGCTGAAAGAATCGTTCCGTAATACTGCGTCATGCCTTCGTAGACCCAGAGCAGACCGCCTTTCATCGGCTCCTGATAGTTCGGAGTGGCAAGCCCCGCCGGCCTCCGATATTTTCCGTTCCACGAATGCGTGAATTCATGCGGGAGAAGATCGGTCATGGCGTCGGAAATGTTTGGGTCTTGAAACGTGCGCGCAGGGACGCGGTTGTCGCTGGATTCGTGATGCTCGACGCCGTCGGTTTCCACGTTGTCGCTCTCGGCGAGCAGGAAATCGTAGTGGCGATAATGGCGCGCGCCAAAGATCGCGCCGGTTTCCGCAACGAGTTGCCGCCACTCTTGGATCGTTTCGGGAGTGTGTTCGAGACCCGATTCAGTTTCCGCGGCGATGTGGATGTGGTGCTCGGGTTTTTGTCCGGGAGATAAATCAATGGTGCGCATGTGCGCGCCCATTAAAACCGGCGAATCGACCAGTGTGGTGAGGCTTGCAGGTTGAAACTCGATCGTTCCACCGGCTTCGCTGGCGATGGGAAGAGCGGTTCCGAATTTCCATCCTGAAGGTATTTGCAAACTGGCTGAGTAAGTTAAATCGTCGCTCTTTGCTCCCTGGGGATAGAGAAGCACGGTGTACCAGTTCAGAATCGCCAACTGTGCGGTTGCGGAGGGATTTTCGCGGCCTGCGGTTGGGCCGGAAGGTGAGACGTAATCGAGCGAAACTTCCAGCTCGATCACGGCTGCGGGAATCTGGCAATGGAAGGCGAACATATCCTCG
>Ga0210403_10002733_pt1 | contig 15766 bp, 21 predicted proteins | sample IncBWC19MmetaG_FD_150863 | JGI IMG/M metagenome (GOLD analysis project Ga0210403, IMG submission 150863) | Forest soil microbial communities from Barre Woods Harvard Forest LTER site, Petersham, Massachusetts, United States - Inc-BW-C-19-M | ecosystem: Environmental > Terrestrial > Soil >... | reverse complement strand
CCTGAAGCTGGGGAAAATTGACTTGGTCGGCTATTCATTCGGTGGAGGTGTCGCATTGCAAACTGCTATACGACATCCCGAAGTCGTCGATCACCTGGTGGTGATTTCCTCTGCCATGGCCCAAACCGGATTCTATCCCGAAGGCATTGCCGCGTTCGCACAGATGAGCAAGAACGCACCGATGCTTGCAGACAGCGTCAAGAAGTCACCACTTGCGACGATGTACCCGAAGACGAACTGGGAAACGTCGTTCAAAAAGATGGGCGAACTGGCCAGCACGCCATTTGACTGGTCAGCGCAGGTCAAGGCTCTCAAGTTACCGACACTTTTGGTCTTTGCCGATGCAGATGCCGTTCGCGCCGAGCATATCGTTGAATTCTACAAGGCTCTCGGTGGCGCACAACGGGACGCCGGACTAGACGGATCGATGAGGTCGATGGCGCAGTTGGCCATCCTTCCCGGCACGACTCACTACAACATGATTGCTAGCCCGTCGTTGGCGGTCGTAATCGGTGAGTTCCTGGGGCCAGCGCAAAGCCTCCCGTAGGCATACACGCCAGGAAAAATCATTGACGTTTCGGACGGATAACGTGAGGAAAGTACGAAACGTGCTCTGATCTGTGCACTCGCGACCCTTGCGGCTGCTGTGTGGTTCTCGGCTGCTGCGGCGGGCTGGCCCACCTTTTCCTCTCTGGGATGCGGGCACCATTCCTACTGAGGCTGCCCCATTCGTGGACAATATGGGGACAGGAAGCCGTGAAAAAATCAGTCAGGGCTGCAGCGTTCCTCCGCTTTTATTGGGTACACTCCACTGGATACTCCCTGGAAAGACTACGAGATGCGAAAAGGGTTTACGAGAAAACCAAAACCGGACGAGCCCGCGACGCCAGTCAAGAACTACATCACGCCGAGCGGGTTACAGCGCCTCAAAGATGAGCACCGGTTTCTGCTCACTAGGGAACGTCCGGCCGTGACGGAGGTGGTGGCGTGGGCGGCCAGCAACGGTGATCGCAGTGATAACGCAGACTATCGGTACGGCAAGCGGCGGCTGCGGCAGATCGATGGGCGGATTCGCTTTCTCAGGAAGCGAATCGAAGCCGCGGAAGTGGTGGACCCGGAAGCTCCGAGAGCGGGGCAGGCGGCGACGAAGGCTTTCTTCGGAGCGACCGTGCGCTATGCCAATGCCGCGGGAGTATCGCGAGTGGTGAGCATCGTGGGCACGGACGAGATCGATCTCAACCGCAACCACATCAGTTGGGTGTCGCCTCTGGGGCGCGCCTTGATGAAGTCGGCAGCGGGTGACAGCGTAGTCCTTCAATTGCCGGGCGGTACAGAATACCTGACCGTGCTGGAAGTGTGTTACGAGCCCATTTCTGTGGAACCGTTCCGTGAACCACGTGGATCCGAGGCCTCGGCAAAGAAACTCCCTCGCCGACGCTAACCTGACGAAGAAGAGACGAAAGCGTACAGGTGATGAAAGAGCGACGACCGTAATAGAGCACCATCGGCTTTTGCAAGCGACAGGAGATGAGTTGAGTCCTCCCAAACAGGCCTCTCGGAAGTGAAGGAGGCATTCGCAGTCCGACCGCGAAACCACGTTCACGAACAAGCATATTGTGCCGACTGTGTGAAGGATTCATTCCGGCAGACCAGACGACTGGCAAAAAGCCACCGGCTGACTGTCGGTCAGCCGTTGACTTTAATTTGGTGAGGAGAGCCTTGCAAAGTTCTCTCTCACTGTTTCAAGTAACGAAGCGCAACACATCCTGATTTAAAAGTCTTTGACTCAACAAGTCTTAATTGGCATTTCTCCGGCAGGTTGACACCTTCGAACAGCCGTCTCCCTTCCCCAGCAATGATTGGCATAACGACAAAACGATATTCGTCAATCAGGCCAAGCTCCATCAGTTGTGAAGGAACATCTACACCGCCGACCAAAATACTTTTGCCCTGTTCTTGCTTCAGTTTAAGTATTTCGTCGCGAAGGTTCGTACGAACAATTCTCGTATTTTCATCTTCAGCGCTGGCCAACGATCGTGAAAAAACAATCTTCTTCTTGGAGACAAAGGTTTGAGCAAATTCGATATCCGCTTTTGTCTCGGACTGGCTTTTTGCGATATCAGGCCAATAAGGAACCATCAATTGATAGGTTTTGCGCCCATAGACGATCAGGTCAAAATCTCGCAAGAGGTGCGTGTAATGTTCAAGTACTTCGTCATCGGGCGGGGGATTGAATTTGGTATGGTCGCAGCAGCCATCCAGAGCAAGGTTGATTGCGTAGACTACATTTCTCATTTGATTTCCACTTTTTAAAGTTTTGATTTTCCTCAAAGCGGCTCACTTGTTTTGATATTTGTTCACTCCTGTGCCGCGTCCATCACCATCGGGAGCCCAAACGCCGGGAAATTTTCTGGCATGAACACCACGATCTCGGTGATCAAGCCGTCCTCGATTCGAAGAACATCCAGCGCCATGGCCCGCCAGATGGAATCGCCGGGCCGGCACACGTAAGCGGCGACCGCCGGTTGCAGGTTGGCGTGGGTCACAACGCAGTGGAGGCGACCAAATCGTTCGGAGCCGAATCCGCCTTCGACCCATAGCTTGAACATCTCGTCACGGCCTTCGGCCGCGCCGAAATCGGGCGGCATGCGGAAGGTCGCGTCCGCACGGATGATCGATTCGAAGGCGCGAAAGTCCGCCGCTTCGCTCGCCTCGACGTATTTCTTTAGCAGGTCGCGCTCGGCCGCGCTGGCATCCACGTTGGCCGGCCACGGTGGCTTGCGAGACGGCAGACGCTCGCGGAGCCTGACCCGCGCGCGCTGCAATGCACTGTTTACGGCTGGGACGCTGAGGTCGAGCAGGTCGGCAGCGTCCTTGGCGGACCAGTCCAGCACGTCGCACAGTATCAAGGCAGCCCGCTGTTGCGGTGTGAGGAGTTGGATTACCGTCAGAAAGGCGATCTCGATGGTCTCTCGCGTCAGTGTCATCGCCTCTGGCGTCGTCGCTGGCGAGGTGGTTGGTTCGAGTACTGAGTTAGGAATCGGCCCCAGCCAGACGACATCCTCCGATTGCAAGGTCCAGTCATCCTGCTCCGCGGTCCTAGCCGCGAGCACCGCGCGCCGCTCATCGCGGGCAATCGCATCGAGGCAGGCGTTCGTGGCCACGCGGTAGAGCCAGGGGCGCAGCGGCGCACCTTCCTTCAGGCTGTCGCGATACCGCCAGGCGCGAAGCAAAGATTCCTGCACCGCGTCCTCGGCGTCCGGCAAAGAGCCGAGCATGCGGTAACAGTGGAGCAGCAACTCGCGGCGATGACGCTCGACGTTGCTAGCGAACTCGTTCACTATGTGCCTCCGTTCCAGCGCTGCCGATGGATCAGCATCGATTCTTACTTGTAATACCGGAGCGGGGTCAAAAACTCATCGCGCAGTAGCATTCGCAGTTTTCCCGAACGTCTAAGCGGGCCGGTCATTGCTAAATGGCAGCTTATCTCACCAAGGGCTGAGCCTGATGGAGCTTCCGTCGGCCGTGCGAACGGAGCGGTTTAACTGTCGGCCAACTCGGATTCGCTGACAATAGTGGTAAAATCCTGTGCGGGTGCCCGTTTTAGGAGTGGGTCGTGGGCATCTAAGCCAGAGGAGGAGTCGCAGCATTTCATGGGCAAAATGAGGTTGGGCTGTGCAAATCCTCGAAAAGCGCCACACTTTGTTACAGAGTTTCGCACTTGTCGTTTGGGAGAAGTAAGAATAGAAGCAGAGAACAGGCTGTAGAACCAAACACTTCCACGAAGTGCCGGGATGGCGGAACTGGCAGACGCAGCGGACTCAAAATCCGCCGGTACTTAGTACCTTGGGGGTTCGACTCCCCCTCCCGGCACCAAGCCCAACCCATTCACGCAAGATTAGTTAGGAAGAACAGCAGCCTTTTGCCGGGCATCGGCCACTGCATCAGAAGTGGTGCGTTCTTGGGGCGGTCTGCCCGAACTCTGACCGAAGTCCAGTTCGGGAGACGGTTGGGATTTCTGCTTGGCATCGAGCCGTGCCGCAGCCTCTGCTACGTCAGCCGTCTCGACGATGTCATATCTCTTAAACACGGAAGAGGTTTTGTGGCCGCTGATCTTCATCGCCACTGACTCAGCAACTCCTACCCTCCGCAGGTTTCGCACGCCCGTACGACGAAGGTCGTGGAACAACAGGCCGACGTATTTCCTTCGATGACTACCACAGCTGCATTTTCTCTTTGTCGTTACTTTGCTGCAGTTCCGGCAGACGAACTTTCCGAGACCGCATCCCACGCAGGCCCCCTGCCACGCACCACGAAAGTCCTGCACTGGTGAACCGTCCTTCCGCGTGAACAAGTTGTCATCAGGCTTCTTCCCGGTGGCACATGCATGAAGTAGGGTGTAGACCTCCTGAGTCATTGTGACAGTTCGACCGTGGTCGTTCTTCGTCGTGCCGACTTCTAGGCGGATCGTGCGATCAACAAGATCAATTTGGCTGACGAGCATCTGCAGGATTTCACCCGCACGCCACGCGAAGTTGTAGCCGACCGAAAGTATCGCGCGGAGCCAAAGCCCTTTCTTCCCGCACTCGGTAGCCAGCTTCGCATGGTCCTGATCCGCTAAGAAGCCCTTCCGCACGTTCCGTTCCTCAAACATCGGAATGTAAGGGGCCGTGCGCACCTTCGGCGGAGTGGACTCCAGAGCAAGGTTGAAGGCACGTTTCAAGACAGCGAGTTCGCGATTGATCGTCGCGGGAGATGCTCCCTCAGCCCGGCGCTGCTGGGTATAGCGTCGGATCAGATCAGTCGTGATGTCGCTGGCTCTTCGCTTGGTGAAGAATGGCTTCAGGTGAAGACGCCAGCGCTGCTCAAGGGACGAATAGCTCTTTTGCTGCTTCTCATCGTATTCAACCATGACATCGGCGACGAGTTCGTCTAGGCGCACGTCGCCTTTCGGAACGAACACTCCAGTCTCGATCTCCGCTAATCGGCGCTTCAGTAAACGCTCTGCTACAGCGTGGTCGGTAGAGTGGCTGTTCTCCCGATGCTTGATACCTCGCTCGGAAAAGCCGATCCACAATTTGTCCGATCCGTTTGTGAAGATGTACCCCGACCCGCGTGAACGTTTCGGGGTCTGTTGTTCAGGCATATTCTCTCCTTTGAAAGCTGAACACGGTGAACCTGCAGAGAGATTGCGGCTCTCGCCGAACGGCGATAGGGTGGGTTTAGCCACGGTGCTCCTCTCAGCAGGACGCTGTGGTCAGTGCCGGGTTCGGTGCTCCAACACCTTCCCGGCACGATTTAATTGTAGCGCCGGGCACGTTCATGCAGCCCTAAAATCTCGTCTTTGTCCTCTCGACCCATTCATCCAAATCCCGCACGTCGACCAGCCACGGCGCGTGCCCGCCATCGTCCATGCGGATTACGTCCAGTTCACCTCGCTGGATCAAGCGGCGAAGGTAGGCAGTGGAGATGCTGAGGTAGGCAGCGGCGGGTTTGAGCCTGAGCAGCCGTTTCGACCCCGCATTGTTGTTTGCTTCAGGCATACTTCAGGCAGAGCATTCCTATCAATCTGTCAGCGCTGTGGTTGCACCGCCGCGTTGGATTCCCAATCCGCTGCGTCACTTTGTTGAGTTCTTACCTTCGCGTGCACTTACGGTGTCAGGCGGTTCGCCGAACCGCCGTATCTCGGTTACGGTAACCGCAGTCAGTTGTTGCTCCCTGACCGTAGCGCCCGAACATTCACTGGATGACTTCGTCGAACGAACTCTCCTGCTGTCCGAGCACCCAAAGAAGAGCGGACAACCGACCCAAGACCTCAGAGGCCCGAGCCATTTCATCTGTGATCCGCTCACCTATCCTTAGCACTTCGCGAAAATTGTCTGATGTGCACAGATCATTAAACCCGCCCCTGTCGAACATCATTCCTTCAAGTGTGCGCATGTGTGCGGAATACACCTCTTGGAGTTGTTCCAACCGCGTTTGAATGGCTTTTTCTGAGCGCATGAAATCTCCGTGTGTCTCCGTCGTTTGCAAATGGCTTCAACGGGCAATCGTTCACTATGCTTCACCCCCGGCCACCCCTCAAACATGGGGCCGGGCTTCCAGATTGGGTTCCTGTTTTCGTCCCCAGTGCAGTCGAAATTTCCGCGTCCAGCAACTCAGCTTAGTGGCTAGCCTCCATCGCGGTTTCGCAAGCTCCGCTGAATTTCCTCTTGCAGCGCGGCTCGCTCCGCCTCGGAGCCATGAAGAAATGTCTCCCAAGCCTTGTTGTTCTGTCTCGCCCCGTAGCTTTGGTAGACCTCTTCGATTGCTAAATCAACTTCTTCTCCAATCAAACCGCTGATCCTGTTCACTCGCGCCCGAGCGAATGAGTGGCGACGAACCTCCGAACCGCAGACCTGTTCATATAGGAACCACCAATACTCGACGTCGATTGCGATTTCAGCCCAGTATTTCGCTAACGTTATGAGTTCATGTTTTGTCGCACGAAATTCGGGGAATTCTTGGGCACCAGCGCCGTTGACCTCCGGCACATGCCCGATCGGCCCCAACTGTCCAAGCCACTCATTGTCTGCATTTTTCACCCGACATTCGAACAGGCCTGAAATCGACGAGAAATCATCTTCTTCGTTCATAGTTCAACCTCCGTACGAGTCTTCGTTCACACTTTCGAGAACTCCAGTGTCCCCGCCGAAAATCTCCGGACGGATCAGACAGGTCTAGCCATTTGGGACGTACACACGCGCGCGTGACGCCGATGGGAAGGTCATCCGTCTAACGCGTCTGGTCCCCCGCCTGACAGAAATCGGCGCGCAGGGCCATTCCGAGGAAGCCTCGCAGCTGCCTGCCGCCGATGCGGACCTTCTCAAAGCCATGGCGCTGGTCCCGGTTATACTGGTGGCCGCGATGTCCACATTGCCTTTGACGGGCGCACGGCGAAGCGTGCGCCCGCCCCTTGGGGTGGTTGCTGAAGTGACTACCCAAGTCATAGGAACTTTGAGACGCTCGGCAAATTCGACTGGTGTCAGCAACTCGAAATGCGCTGGTGTTTTGCTCCCCGGTTGTTCCCCACGCATCTGTTCAACCTCCCAATCAATCACTTACGGTGTCAGGCGGTTCGGCGAACCGCCAGCGATTCGCGCTTCGTTGTCGCGTCTGTTCAGTTCTTCTACAAGGTCCGAGTGGGAGCAACAGTCGTAGCACACTAGTGCCCAAGACTGCTCGCGTTCTGATATCAGTATTCTCAACTTGGCTTCCTCCATACAGCGCACCCAGACCATCCCGCCGAATCCATCGGGGCCTTTTTGAAAGGTTTGACAGCGAGGTCTGCCATTCATTGTGGTGTCCCGTTCGGAGTCCCACATGTATTTGAGCAGTTCGATTTGCTCGTCAGTCAGCGGCTTGCGTTCCGGAAACTCGGCTTCATTTGGCTCAAATTCTGAGTCGCTCATTATCTGTTCTCCAAGTCTGGTCTATTTTCTAATCAAACCTGATTCGATCCTCCCCCGTCACCTCCCCAAAAGGCGGGCGGGCCTGTTTCGTGGTCCTCCCTCCTGGCGACGGCGTCGCTGATCTCCCGCAACCTGCAGGTCATGCATTCGTAGGGTCCGGTGTTGTTCTTGCGGTACAGAGCGTAGCTGGCGCAGCGAGGGCAGTGCGGGAATGGCGGACGCTCAATATGACGCACAATATTAGGAAAAGGGGGCACTACCGAACCTTCAAAACCTTCAAAAGTGGGTTTGGGGGGGTTTGGGGGTTCGCTACCGGGGCTTTTCTCTATATTTTGGCCGAGGGAAGTCCAGGTCAGCCAGCGGGATGCGCTCATACTTCCTCCCTCCGCTCCAAGCGTGAGTTAATAGCGTAGATCTCGCTCGGACGCCCGGTCCGTTGTTCGCTCTCAATCCGACGCACCCAGCACGCATCCTCAAGAATCTCCAGAGCGGGGCGAACTCTCTCTGGAGTATCCAGACGGCTCCAATCGTTCTGGTAAACGTCGCGCATCGTGAACGTTCCTTCGGCTCGCTTCCAACCCGCAGCCAGATGGCGTCCAAGCTCGGCGGCGGCGGCTCTTTCGGGACTGATTATCATGCTGTAGACGCGGCGGGCATGGGCTTCGAGGTACTCACAGAACGCGGCAGCTTGCTTTGCGTGTTCAAGCGAAACCAAATAGCGCTTGTTATTAGGGAGAGGGCACCCACCCCCACCTTCAAAACCCTCAGAAGCCTCATCGGGGTCATCGTCCGCGAGTTGAAACAAGAGTGCCAGCGATGGCATCAGGCTGCGGTACTTGCTGAGGTGGCATACCAGCGCAGGGTGCAATCCGGCGTTGCGCAGTTTTTGTTCCAGCCTCGTCAGCCAATCAACGAACAGCTCCTGAGCCAGCGGATCGAATTTGTACAAGCGCGGCTGTTCAACATCGAGATCGACCAATCGCTGATAAAGCCGCCCGGCCTTGGCGATGGCTTCGTGCTGCGGCAAACGGTCGGTGTACACCCACTCTTTAATCGGGTCGGGGTCAACCATCAGTTGCAGCCGTTGAAAAAGGCCATCGTTCTGAGGGCCGTCGTGCAATGCATCGGCAAGATAGTTGCGCAGCCGGGAAGGTTGAATGCCGCCTAAAAGGGACATGCAGCAAGCTTCGCCGTAAAGTGAGCCGCGTCCGATGCGGTCGACGGCGTAGGGCGTGTCTCCATTCCACAACGTTAGAAAAAACTGACGCTCGCCTCCATGCCCTTCCTCGTCCAGTCTGGCCAGCCAGCCCGCCAGCTCGTCGCGGATCATCAAGACGCCTGCGGGGTTCTCGCACAGGATCTCGTGTAGCTTCTCGGGGCTGGCATCGTGGACGATGAGCCGCTTCAGCACAGGTTTTGTGATGGAGTCGTCCGGGCGATTAGGTGATGGTTTCTTAGGGCCCTTCTCTGCCGCCACGACTTGCTGCTTCCATGCGGTCAGCCGCAGGTCCGCCAGCTCTTTTTCGTGCTCATACTCGCCCATCTCGATCTCGAAGAGGCTCCGCCACAGCTTCTCGATGGAGGTTAAAGGTTTGGTCATCGTGTTGATGGTCGGAGACTTCATCATGATTCCCGGCAGTCCGATGAGCGCACCCCACAAATTGGGGACTACGACCCACCCAGAATCCTCGGCCTTGGGCTGAATGAAGCCGCGCCTGCCCACGGCTCCCGCGAGACACAGCACGCTTGCGATGGCGGGAAAATCAAGCGGCACCTGCATCCGCTCGCTCGTATCCTGCACCAGTGTGCGAAGGGCCTCGGGCAGCAAGCGCAGATCGAACGCGGGCACCGGAGGCAGCTCGCCGCCCAGCGGTTCCGGATCCGGCCAGGAATCGTGTTCTGCCGAGCCATTCGCCTCCCCCTTGTCTCCGCCGGCACTCTCGCTCGTGGACTGCCGAAGCCCCAGCGTCCGCAGAACATCGCCCCACTTCCGCCGGCCCTTGCAATCCGGTTCGTGCAGGCAACAGTATTGCTTCGCTCCATTGGTGTACTCGATGATCGCGACCGAGGTTCCACCTTGGTGAGCGGGATCGAACAGGCATGCGCTGAGAACGTACTTCTGGCCGTCCTTACACGGTTCCGGGTCTCTGGCCTTGATCTGGTGCTTCTCGCTGAGCGCGTCGAGCACTTGCTCGAGCTCTTGGCTCATCCCGGCTGATCTGCCCAAATCAGCGCTAACGACTTTGCCGCTTTTCACCCCAGAGTCGCACGGAGCCTCGCGGGCGATCTGTTCGAGCTGCTCGCGGCTGACAATCTCGAATTCCTCGGGAGACTCAAGGATCCGCGAGCGTCGGTGCGGACGGGTCGCGGTATTGTCGCCCTTGCGGTTCAATGTGCCCGGAACCCGCGCAATGCGGCTGGGGTTGGACACGCAAGTATCGATCGTGGCCTTGTCGTCGTCGAACTTCGCCGCCAGACTCTTCAACACCCGCTCGATGAGATTGGCGTTCGCGGCGTTATTCTCCAGGTGAATGGGAAACAGCAGATAGGCTCCGTTGCCCGAGTCCATTACGACCGGTGCGGGCCAGAGCCACTCCAACATCAACCATGAGCGGATCTCGGATGCACGCAAGAGAGCAGCCTCGTGCTGCTCTTGGGTTGCGGCGATGTCGCTGAGCCCCTTCGCGGCATCGATGTCGACGAATAACCATTCGAGGGCGATGACCTGCGTGTCGTCGGTGCATTTCTTGGGCTCGGCGAGCATGGTATGGTTCTGGGCTCGTCCGCTGAGGTCTTCGATCGTCGGATTCAGAGTGAAGTAGATAGCGCCGCCGATTTGATCCAGCCTGGCGGATTCTTTGGCCATCGCTTGAACGTCGGAGAACCAACCGGTCATCGTAACCGGACGGTAGCCATACCCCCTCGGTACTGCCACAGCTCGCAGCTCGTGCCAGCTTCCCGTTTTGACGAACAGCCGCAGATCCTTCTCGATCTCTCCCACATCTGGCTTCGATATACTGGCCATGACTCACTCCGGAAGTCAGTGTTTCGAGCTGTAGACCGGCGGCTTCGAATCGTTTCGGAACCGCACTCGGTTGACGTTAGAAGGATGGCGACTCTTCGTTCGCAGTCGGCTTTGTCATAGCCGGTTGCTGTGCAAAGTAGTTATCTAGAGCCTGTAGCGCTTGCTTGCTGAAACGTTCCTTCGCTGCTTTGCCGGTGAACTCCACCAGCGGTACCCAGCTGGTCGACCCGTCGTCTTTCTGATACGACTTAGCAGGCATGCCGACCCATCGAGCACCATCCTTTCGCTTGTGATAAGTCATATCGATGAGCCGTAGTCCAGAAGGCAGCGCGACCGAGAAGAAGCCTTGCAGAGACTCGCCCTTTTTCTTTTCGCGCCAACTGACGATTTCCATTTCTTCTTGCTTCATTTGCTTTCCTCACCTTCGCGGGTTTGCCGCGAACGCTGCGGATTCCTAACGTGGGTCGTGCGGGCGCGGACGGATTGCCCATGGGTCGTCGCTTCCAGCTGCCCGTACTCCTTGGAACACCCGAACCGCAGCGGCCTCCCCTTTCTTCCAGGCCACGGCTGATTCCAATGCGAGCCCGATGGTACGCAGCCTCAACTGAAATTCCTGTAGTCGTCGCTGTGACGCGGATACTCGCGCTAGTGGCGTTTAACATTGTCGGGGAGGTGGCCAGGCGTGAATGCCGGGTGCTACTCGAAGCCGTCTTCCTAGATAATTGTCATAGAACTAATGCTGAAGTGCCTTGGTTAGGTTGGGCGGTGGATGCAAACCAGAGCTGCTCCCTTAAAACGGCCCTTCCGGATCCAGGGGAACGTCCGCTCGTACAGGTGCCTCCCAACGGAGGCACTCCGGGCCGCCCATCATGAATTCAACAGCCTGCCAGCCTTCACGCCAGATCGTCACCAATACGCTTTGCCAGTAGACCTCACCTGACTCCATCAAGCTGCGGAGATGCGCAAGAGCTTCCTCCGCCTCCTTCTCGCTGAAAAAGCGTTCTTTATGCACGCCGGACCCGAGGCCTTGTCTCTCTTTCTTGCTGATGTACCGCGCGAACCCGACTGGGCATTCGCGCCGGTAGCCCCGTCGTTCACCTTGATTGGCGTATATTTCGAAAAAACCGCATGTCTGACACCCAACTTCCCACCCGTCGTCGTCGCGGATTTCAATCGCGTCGGCGCTGCCGCATCGTAAACACTTCGCTGGTCCAATGTCGCCTGCCATACAACTCTCCTTTTTTCCCTTGAGTTTTTGACTTACCGTTTTCGGTTCAACCGTGTTCCTGTTCTGACCTGAACGCGCAATCTATGGCCATTCAAAAAAAGCTTCGTGCGACTGTCTAACTACGTACCAACTGCATTTACACCGTAACCAAGCGAGTGCACCTTTCGCCATTGCCTGAGATGGTGAAGGGTAATGGCTCTTTTCCCTTGCCCAACCCGGGTGGCGGCGTAGATTCTTCGGCCTCGCGCACGAATAACAATTCGGCAGTCTTTTGGTCGGCGAAAGATCGGCCACAGTGCTGGTGAGTCGCGTGCGGAGTCGCGCCATTACTGAACACCGCCGCAGGCGCTTGCCATTGAATAGGCCGGAGGGATCAATGATCGACATAATGATCGACATCTTGATCTCCTCTGGCCACTGGACCAACGTCTGGATCCTCAGGAAGAGGGTGTGCACCCCCAGCATTGTTTACATTGGGTGGAAACGGAAGTAGGGGCTGATGCCAACCACAAAACGGTGACGAAGGCTGTGCCAGTTCGCCGCAGTCAGCTAGCGCACAGACTCTCAACGTGCGTGGTCTTCGTCTTGACCTTCGAGTACGGACCACTCAATCCTCCTGCACTGTGTTTGTTCTTGTTCACTCAGGAAACAACTCAAGGATTCATGAGCATCATCGGTATCAGCGACCGCTGTCATTGGGCAGGACTTCGCCGAATTGTGTGATCTTTCGCTTAAAAGCACTCAAGATCGCGGCGTGTATCGCCTTGTATTCCGAAGTACCGAGCTGAATGTGGCCGTTTTCGGCCAAACTCAATCTGGTCCTCTCGACCCCAGACAAACGAGCAAGTTGATATTGTGTAACGCCTGAAAGTTTGCGTAGTTTTCTCAGTGCTGTTGTCATTTCGATTCCGTCGCGCCAACCAAATTGTTGTTCGCATCGGAATGTACAAAAAAGGAGGAGGGGAAGAAAGCGGAAAGGGTGGAATAAACTGGAACACTACGGAATGTTCACTTGGAGGCGTTCTTGCGGTTTCGGTGCTGTCTGGTCTTCCTAGTTATCTTCCGTCCGTACCGGGCTACAGAGCCAGCCTTCATGCCAGTCAGCGTCTTTAGAATACTTTGCGCCTCTGGCCCGCTGTTTGTGGAGGGACACGCCATCAATCTTTCAATATCCTGATCCGTGCAATAAAAATCCAGACATGGGAATAGGCGGCGCACATCCTTCGGTTGGGGAGATTTTTCTTGTTCCCGAAGTCGTTCATAGTAGTTTCTTGAGAGGTCGATTTGTTTTGCCAACAGCGGCAAATCATGCCGAATGACTGTCGTTGTGCTTGGGCTATTCGTGGTGATGAATTTTATTCCGTGTTCCTCGACAATCGTGAAGTGCTCTGGCCCCAGTGGTTGTGGTTGCTTCCGCCGCATCACTTGAGTCTCTACGACCAGAGCGTCACTGCCCTGCTCCATCGGTAGCACTTTGGACTTCAGGTCACCTCTCGGTTGGTTGAAGCTGCTCTTCTTCCATATAAGGGTTTTCCGACGAGTCATCGCGCCAGATTGCACCAGACTCAATACTGTCGTCAATAACATTGTTAGGCAATTTCTACGGTAGGGTGCGAGCGCAGTGAACACATCGAACTGGCTATTGGTGGAGGCCGTGGTCACCCCTCGGAAAGAGGGCGGCGGTCTCGGAAAGAGAGGTTTGTCGCTGCTCTTGATGTCGCGAAATTTCTCCACGACTTCCTCAACTTCAAGGTACTCAGCGTAAGCATTGGCGAGATCTATGAATCCGTGCTTCGAGAGTTTGGGCCGCGTCGCACTCCTTCGCCAGAAAGTGCTCCATCGCCTCGGCCTGCTGCATCTCGGCTTCAACGATCTCCTCCTGTCGATCCCGCTCGGCCGGTTCCTCTTCGTGCTGTCGCAGCCACTCAGGATCGCAGGTTGCAGATTTTGGGTATGTCTCCATGAACTGCCTTTCCCGCTCGGCGCGTTCTGCCCGCCACTCCCGCCTGCCCTTCGACCCCGAGTTGTAGAGTCGCTCCCTGCGCTTGTTCTCTTCGGCTGACTTGCGCAATTACTCAGCGCACTGATCGTCCCACTTGCTCATCTGTTGTGCTCCTTTCGTGGTGGAAGTGCTTCACCGCGTCGGCATATTACTCGCCGCAGATCGCATTCCCACGCTCGACCTTCGCGACGATCTCGGACATCCGGAATCAGTGACTATAATCAGGACGCTAATACCTCGACCGTATGGTTGACGGCACATTCTTTGACGAGTCCCGCGAACAATCGCAGATAAAAGCGCGGATTGTCGCGAAGTATTTCTTCGCGTGGGTGCACGTTATCAAAAAGTTTTCTCCGCGCATTGCTTACATCGACCTTTTTGCGGGTCCGGGGAGATATGAAGATGGAACGACTTCTACTCCGATTCTCGTCTTGACGAAGGCGATTGAAGACGAGCACATGCGAGGGGCGTTGGTCACTCTGTTCAACGACAAGGATGCTGCCAATGTTGGCAAACTGGAAAAGGCAATCGCAGAGTTGCCGGGAGTCGAGAAACTCGCACACAAGCCGCAGATCACCAATGAAGTCGTCGGCGATGAAATCGCAAAGAAGTTCGCAGCCTTAAAGTTAGTGCCGACATTCTTTTTCGTCGATCCGTGGGGATACAAGGGGCTGTCGCTCAAACTCATCAATTCCGTTCTCCAAAATTGGGGCTGCGACTGCATGTTCTTCTTCAATTACAACAGGGTGAACATGGGGTTGAACAACGACGCGGTTCGCGAACACATGAATGCGCTGTTCGGAGAGGAACGAGGTAACGCACTTCGGGCGAAACTTCCCGGCTTGAATCCTGCTGAAAGAGAATCGCTGATTGTCGAAGAACTAGCCGACTCATTAAGGGAGATGGGCGCGAGTTTTGTTTTGCCGTTCGCCTTCAAGAACGAGAAGGGCACGCGGACTACACATCATTTGATCTTCGCCAGCAAAGACTTCAAAGGGTACGAGATTATGAAGGAAATAATGGCGAAGGAAAGTTCGGAAGTGAATCAGGGCGTTCCGACATTCGAGTATTCGCCTGCATCGGAGAAGTTCCCGACGTTGTTTGAACTCCTTCGACCGCTTGACGATTTGGGTGACATGCTGGCGAAAGCGTTTGCAGGAAAGACTGTGTCGATGTACAACGTCTACAGGGAGCATTCCGTCGGACGACCATTCCTGAAGACAAATTACAAACGGGTGTTAGCGGCAATGGAAGCCAAGGGCAGGATCAAAGCAGTACCGCCCGCCGACAAGCGCCCAAAGAAGAAGGGTGACGTCACGTTTGGGGACGGAGTCGTGGTGACGTTCCCGAAGTGAGGCTTTCAGCCGAAGGCGTGGGTCATGAGCATTCAGTCACATATCGAGTGGACCGACGCGACGTGGAATCCCGTCAGGGGTTGCACCAAGATCAGTCCCGGCTGCAAGCATTGCTACGCAGAGACATTCGCGGAGAGATTTCGCGGAGTCAAAGGACATCCCTACGAACAGGGTTTTGACCTTCGTCTCGTCCCGTCGAAGTTGGAAGAACCGCTGCGCTGGAAAGCCCCGAAGATGATCTTCGTCAACTCAATGAGTGATCTTTTTCACGAGGGCGTCCCCGACGCCTACATTGAAAGTGTCGTTGACGTCATGGTCGAGGCGAACTGGCACACGTATCAAGTTCTGACAAAGCGTTCTGGTCGGTTGCGTCAACTGCTCAACGGGCGGCTGCGATACGCGGGAGACCAAGGGCACATCTGGTGGGGCGTCAGTGTTGAGAACCAGCAACACGGACTTCGCCGCATCGACGACCTTCGTGTGTCTCCAGCCCGTGTCCGGTTCTTGTCGATAGAACCTTTACTCGAAGACCTCGGGAGGATTGATCTTTCAGGGATTGACTGGGTCATTGTTGGCGGTGAGAGCGGCCATGCAGCACGACCGATGCAAAAGCATTGGGTGACTTCGATCCAGCGTCAGTGTGCACAGGATCGGATTCCGTTCTTCTTTAAACAGTGGGGCGGTCGTCAAAAGTCGAAGACAGGG
>Ga0210403_10002732_pt1 | contig 15777 bp, 13 predicted proteins | sample IncBWC19MmetaG_FD_150863 | JGI IMG/M metagenome (GOLD analysis project Ga0210403, IMG submission 150863) | Forest soil microbial communities from Barre Woods Harvard Forest LTER site, Petersham, Massachusetts, United States - Inc-BW-C-19-M | ecosystem: Environmental > Terrestrial > Soil >... | reverse complement strand
CCGGAGCTGTTCAAGCGCTGGACCAGGGCGGCGGCGCAGTATTAGGCGTTTTCCCGGCCTGGAAATATGAGGAGGCCACCGTCAGCCTCAGAGCGGGCGACAGGCTGCTCCTTTTTACCGACGGGATAACCGAGGCAGCGAATTCGCAAGACGAAGAATTCGGAATGGAACGAGTCGCCGCGTTCGCGAAGACAAATTTCGCGAGTACGGCGGCGCAGATGAACCGGCAATTGCTCGCGCAAGTAACGCAGTTCTGCGGAGCACATTTTATGGATGATGCGACTCTGCTCGTTCTGGCTGTGAAGTAGACGCGCGAACTAACGTTTCTAGTATTCGCGGGAGGCTATATTAAATGAGTGTGAATTTCGGGTAGCGGCGGCACCGGATTCCGCACTGCGAACTCCAAGTCCGTTTGGACATTTGACGTAACTACTGATAATCAGTACTATATGAATCTAGAGTTCGAATGGGACAAAACCAAAGCCGAAGAGAATTACGCCAAGCACGGTATCAGCTTCGAAATGGCAAAGTGCGTATTCAAAGATCCGTTTGCCGCCGAGTTCCTCGACGACCGACAAGACTACGGCGAAGAGAGATTTGTGATCCTGGGCGTGGTTGAGGGCCAAGTACTCTACATAGCCTACTCTGAGCGGAAAGAAGTATTCAGAATCATCTCAGCCCGGAGAGCGACTCAACATGAACAAGAAATCTACCTCCAGGAAACCTCGTAAAGGGCTTCGACCAATGACGGCAAGCGCTATTGAGCGCGCCGCACTTGCCGATCCCGACGCACTGCCTTTGAGCAGCATCGATTTGCGGCACATGAAGCGGACGCCTCAAGCAAAAATCATTCGCCGTGCTTTAGGAATTACGCAGGAAGAATTTGCCGCCCGTTACCATATTCCGCTCGGAACTCTGCGCGATTGGGAACAAGGACGCGCATACCCAGACCAGCCTGCACAGGCCTATCTAAAAGTGATTGCTCGCGACCCAGAGAGAGTGCAACAAGCGCTGGAAGCCTAATCCGGCGTGAAGAATGCAGGCTGTCCGGATCGTTGGTTTAGCAGTCTAATTGTAAAAATTGCAGTTAGTTCCCCGAGGCCGAGGCAGGGCTGCCGGGGGCGTAGTAGCCGTTACGGGTGCGGGCAACGAGTTTGCCGCGGCCGTGCGGTGGAATTACCGCCACGCTGACGGCGCGGAACGTTCCATCTTTTCTGGTGTTCGTTGGATAGTAGGTCAGGGTGTACTGGTTGCGAATGTCGTGGGCGACCTGCTCGCAGATGGTGTGCACGTCATCGACGCTTTCCGGAAAGAACGCCAGTCCGCCGGAGGCTTCGGCGATCTGCTTCAGCGCTTTCATGGCGTGATTCTTGTCTTTCCGTTTTTCCTCGCCGAGCAGACCAATCGTGTAAATCACCGTGTCTGTTTTCTGGATTTCGCGAAGCGTTTTCTCCAGCGAGTTGTGGCTGGAATTGTCCTCGCCGTCGGTGACCACCAGCAGTACGCGTTTGTCCTTGGCGGCTTTCTTCAAGTGATCGAGCGAGCCAATGACGGCATCGTAGAGCGCCGTGCTGCCGCGCGAATCGATGCGTTCAAGCGCTTCCTTGAGCTCGGGAACGCTGCTCGTAAAGTCCTTATCGAGGTCAAGATAGAAATCGTCATTAAAGTTCACGACGAACGCTTCGTCCTGGGTATTGCTGGACTCGACCAGCGTGAGCGCGGCTTCGTTCACGCGCGGCCGTTTGTCGCGCATGCTGCCGCTGTTGTCAATCACCAGGCCCATGCTGACGGGCACATCCTCGCGCTTAAAGTTAGCAAGCTTCTGTTCGATCTTGTCTTCGAACACGCGGAAGTTCTCGGGCTTCAGGCCATCGGCGAATTTGCCGCGATCATCGATGACGCTGGTGTGCAGCACGACGAGGCCGACGTCGATCTTGATCGTCGAACCCTGTTTCCCTGCGTTCACATCCTGGCCAGGAGGGAGCGGTTGGGGTGTGGGAATAGGAATCTGCGCAAAGCACGGGGATACAAACAAGGCCATCGCACACAAAACTAATATGAGATGACACAAAGGACGAATCATGGAGAACACAAACTTAGTGGCTTGGCGCGTAGTAGCCAGTCTTGGCGAAAACGTTGAGCGGCGGCAATCCTCTCGGAGCGCGCAGCTTGATCTTGATTTTGCGCCAGCGTGCATCGTGCGCCTTGTTGCTCGGCCGATATCCCAGGACATATTGATTTCGCAGCTCCATGCCTATTTTTGAGGCAATATCCGGGAGGTCCTCAAGCTTCTCAACGGAAAATACGCGGCCCCCGGTCATCTCCGTAATTTCCGAAAGCAAGGAAGGACCGTTCAGTTCTTCCGGCGTCCGGTTCCGATAGCCAAGCGCGTCAAAGATGCCGACGGCATAGAGCTGGGTGTCGGCTTCCTTCACCAGGCGCTTGATATCGCTTTCGTTGTAGCGACTATGATTATCTCCTCCATCGGATAGGATGAGCAAGGCTCGTTTGCCGTTGTGTGCACCCCGCATCTGGCTGAGTCCGAGGTAGATGGCGTCGAGGAGCGCGGTGCGGCCTTTCGCGGAAGTCAGCATCAAGCTGCTTTGCAGGTCTTCCACGCTGTTGGTGAAGGCGCTGGTCAGCTCGGCGCGTTCGTTGAAGCTCACCAGAAAAAATTCGTCGGAGGGATTGGCTGTTTTGAAGAATTGCATGGCGGCTTCGCGCGCCTTGCCGACTTTATTGGCCATGCTGCCGCTGAAATCGAATATCACACCGATCGAGATCGGCACGTCTTCCGCGGAAAAGGTCACCACTTCCTGCTCCGTGTTGTCTTCAAATACGCGGAAGTTTTCCATTTCCAGGCCGGTGACCAGCCGGTTATAAGGATCCGTGACCGTTACGTTCACCAGCGCCAGGTCCACATCCAACTTCACGGAGCGCCCGGGCTTCAGTTTTTGGCTTGGCGTGTCTTTCTTTACGTTATCTTGAGGTTTCTTTTCGTCTTGCTTGGGGTCGTCGGCGGGGGATTGGGGCTGCGCTTGCGATTGTTCCGCAGCGAGATTGGCCGCGCGAGACATGACCAGGCAAGCCAGTAGCAGCACTACTGCACAAAAAACAAGAACGCGAAACCCATGTCTATCGCGTTTCACGGCACCCCCAACGTCCCGGTTGCCCGGAACGGCCGCGCGGCTCGGACTAGTCGTGATTCTACCATTCGTTGAAGCGAAGACAAGGCAAATCCTGTACTAGCTCTCACTTGGTTCCTGTAGCTCCGCCCGAAAGATATCTTGCGACAAGACCGCAGCCATCGATGTGCGAGATTGCACAGTGCCCGTGTCTCGATGCCGCATATCGAAGACCTTCGGCAGTCCCCAAATATTCCCTAGTGTGGGAGACTCTCTGCTTTGAGAAACCCAAGGATATGGGAGACTTAGAGGCATGAGCCCGACCAAACCCGAGGTTGTCGTCGTGATTCCCGCGCGTTATGGCTCGACACGCCTACCCGGCAAGCCGCTCGTTTCGTTGGCGGGCAAGCCGATGATCCTGCGCGTCTATGAGCGCGCCAAGCTGGCCATGCTCGCTGATCGCGTCATTGTCGCTACCGACGATGAACGCATCGTGAAGGCCGTGGAAAGCTTCGGCGGCACTGTGCGCATGACGCGCCCCGACCATCGCACCGGCACCGAACGAGTGGCCGAAGTCGCCGCCCACGAAAAGGGCGAGGTGTTTGTGAATGTGCAGGGAGATGAGCCGCTGCTCGATCCTGTTGCGGTCGACACGGCGGTCAATGCCCTGCTCGAAGAGCCCGCCGCTGCCATCGCCACAGTGGCTACGCCGATCAAAACTCCCGCCGACATCATGGACCCCAACGTGGTGAAGACCGTTCTCGATTTCGACAATAACGGGATTTATTTTTCACGCGCGCCGATTCCCTGGGTGCGCGACACGGCCAGCAAAATCCAGGTGCGCCACCTGAAACACCTCGGCCTTTACGTTTTTCAGCGCGACGCCCTGCTCGAATACCCAACGCTTCCTCAAGGCGAACTCGAGCGCATCGAGCAACTCGAACAACTCCGCTGGCTCGAAAACGGCTGGAAGATTCGCGTGGCGGAAGTCGACCACGACGCCGTCAGTGTCGACGTCCCCGAAGACGTGGCCCGCGTCGAAAAACTCCTCCAAAAATAAAACCGCCCGGCGGGCACTCCGCCGGGCGAAAACTCACACACCAAGTGAACCTCTTTGAGCCGTGTCCCTGGCTATTGCTGCGTCTCCAGGACCCCATCCACGATGCGCGTCGAACTGGTGCTGGTGTTCGCGAAGAAGGCAAGCTGCGGGCTGGCGAAGTAGACCACGAAGTCGACCGTCGTCGTCAGACCGTTCTTGGTGAGCGTGACGGCCATCGTACTTCGTTTCCCGTCGTCGCCCGCGCCGTCTCCACCAACGGTGATGGTGCCACTCAAAGCGTTGTCTATTTGCGGACCGTTGACGTTCTGAAATTGGAAAATATCCGCCGCGCCGGTGAGTGCAAGGCTGGAAACCGTGGTTTGGCCAACGAGGTCCTCTTCGTCCGCGACCCCAGTCTGTAGGCTCAGACCGCTCCAGTTCATGGCATACGTCCCAGTAATGTTTGTGCCGCTGAACGGATTCCCCGTTTGCCCCGCGATCGTGCCGTCGGCAACGTCAGTTGGGCCGTTAATGGACGATTGCGTGGTGTCCTGAATGACCCCGTTCGTTGCAGAAGTCAGATAGAACACGAAGGTGAATGGGAGGCTAAGATTTGGATCCTTAAAGGTCACCGTCCCGCGGCCAGGATTCGCCGGGTCGAGTGCAACGCTCCCGTTCGTCGCGCTATTTGTGGATGTAAAGCTCCCCACGTTATTGGTATCCACGAGGACGCTGCTCACCGCCGCGCCACTAGCCGTGAAGCGCCCGATGCGAGTGATTCCCCCGCCAGTCGCCGAAGTTCCCGCAACGACGAAGACAAAGCCGCTGCTGAGGCTCGTTGGCAGGCTGGTCTGAATGACGGCGTCGCCCGAGAGCATCGCCAGGCCGCTGACGCTAAGGAACCGGATTCGCGTCGCATCCACAATATAGAAGACGTAGTCTTCACCCGCGATTGTCGCGACGCCGCGCCCGAAACTCGTCAAGGTTGCGGGATTCGACGGATCCGGACTTAGCGTTCCCGGTGGAATAGCACCGTTGGTCAAAGAGAAATTATCGTTAGCGTCTTCGAATCCTCCGCTAATCGCACCGCTGGCAGCGGTGAATTCGCCGACAAGGGATTCTCCATTCAGGCTTCCGTCCAAGCCGGAAAAATCGAATACGTAGGTAGCTTGTACAGGGAGAATCGGATTCGTAAAGGCGGTCGTATTCTGTTTGAAAAAATTCCCGCTTCCGGTGGAAGCCTGAGTGGTAGTGAAAGTCTCATCTATCAAGAGGCCGCCGCTTGTGGATGCAAGAACGATCCCAAAGGAGATCGTAGAGGGAACGCCCCCTGCGGACACATTCAACGTCAGTGATCCACGTCCGTTCCCATCTACCGTGTACGAGCCTCCGGTAATGAGCACCGCCAAACTCGGGAGAACCCCAGGCTCGGCTACGTCCTCGACCCCGCCCGTGATTCCGCCAGTTCCATTCGCAACGAAACTGCCCGTCCGCGCCAAATTAGTTGTTCCGCTGCTCGAGGCAACCTCGCCGCTCGTGAAAAAGGCGTATGTGCCAGTGAGGCTGCTAAGGCCGAATTTGCCAGTTGGAGGCGGGAGCACAGTCGTGCCGCCGCCGCCACCGCAAGCAGTGCTCAAAAGAGCCGCGGTCGACGCAACTACCAAAAGTAAGCGCTTCATCGCGCACCTCGCAGCGCATCCTTCTGATCTTGTGTCAGAACGGAAGCGGGAGTCAGCGGAAAGCCCTTGGTATTGCGGACAGCGACCGCCTGGGCGCCTTTTTGCACGATGCGTGCCGCGAAGAACGCGCCGTTGCCATAGGACAGGTTTTCGCCAACGATGCGAACATTGTCGCCCGCGTTCAGTTCAAAATGGCTGGCCTGGAGCAACTTCGCGTTGCCCAGATGCACATCAACTTGCCCCGAAGGGGTTTGCAAGAGCACATGCGCGCCGATGGGTGGCGTAGCAGACGCCGGATCGTATTTGACGACGGTGCCGATCAGCGAGACTTCACGGCTCACACTATAAGATTCGAATCCCTGCGCATTCGATGACGCTGTTTGTTGTGCGGCGGCGGATAGGCAAAATGCCAGTGCGCTCGCAAACATAAAAGGTACAGCCACTTTTCGTATTTTCAGTTTCATTGCCCCTTCCCTGAGTTCGTGAGACCCCCCATGAGTCTCTCTGGATAGCGTCGCCGCATGTCGCTCGCGGCTCTACGCAGATGTACAATTGCTTGGATGGCAACAACACACCAAATGTTTCGCGCGCCGGCGCATTTTGTTCAAATCGACAACACTTTTTTTCGAGCAAGCCGCGCGCAAACTCCCCCCGCCGAAATCAAACACCATTCGCACCGAAAAGTTTCGCGGCAACAGAAATTCGCGCCGCGAAACTCGAATCCGCGTTCGTATTTATCACTAGTTCCCCAATCTATTTTTCCGGGTTCCCCGAATAATTTCTTCGATTTGACACCCGCTCGCATTCCGATGATAATTATCCGTACGTCACTCCTGTGGAGGGCTGATAAGCTCGCGTACTGGGAAATCCCAAACGCGGGCTGCATGGATGGCGCCAAAATATATTTTTGTTACCGGCGGTGTTGTTTCCTCACTTGGAAAGGGAGTTGCCTCTTCCTCCATCGGTTGTCTCCTCGAAAGTCGCGGTTTCAAAGTCACCTTACAGAAATGCGATCCGTACCTGAATGTCGATCCCGGTACGATGAGCCCGTTTCAGCACGGTGAAGTCTTTGTCACCGAAGACGGCGCGGAGACCGACCTCGACCTTGGCCATTACGAGCGCTTCACCCACGCCAAGCTATCTCGCGACAACAACTGGACCACCGGTCGCATCTACGAAACCATTCTCACCAAAGAGCGCCGTGGCGATTACCTCGGCAAAACCGTCCAGGTCATCCCGCACGTCACCGACGAAATCAAAGCCACCATTAAAAAAGTTTCCGATGAAGTGGATGTCGTCATCGTCGAAATCGGCGGCACCGTCGGCGACATCGAATCGCTTCCCTTCCTCGAAGCCATCCGCCAGATGCGCCTCGAACTCGGCGCCGAAAACACGCTCTTCGTTCACGTAACGCTGGTCCCCTTCATCGCCGCCGCCGGCGAACTGAAAACCAAGCCCACGCAGCACAGCGTCAAAGAGATGCTTGGCATCGGGATTCAGCCCGACATTCTTCTTTGCCGTAGCGATCGCCACATTCCTGCTGAGCTCAAGAAAAAAATCGCGCTTTTCTGTAACGTCGCCGAAGCCTGCGTCATTTCCATGGAAGACGTCGACACGATTTACGCGGTCCCGGTCGAACTCAGCCGCGAAGGACTCGACGCCCAAATCCTGCGCCATCTGAAACTCGAAGATCGCCCCTCCGACATGCGCCCCTGGCTCGACCTCGTCTACCGCATGCACAATCCCGCCGGCGAAATTCGCATCGCGGTCGTCGGCAAATATGTCCAGCTCGAGGACGCATACAAGAGCCTCCGGGAAGCCCTGCTCCACGGCGGCCTCGCCCACAATCACAAGACCATTCTCGAATGGGTTGAGGCCGAGGAAATAGACTCGGTCGCAACAGCAGCCGCACGCCTGCACGGCTACGACGGCATCCTCGTTCCCGGAGGCTTCGGCAAGCGTGGCTTGCAAGGAATGATTTACACGATCCAATACGCCCGCGAAAACAAGATTCCCTATTTCGGCGTCTGCCTCGGGATGCAATGCGCCACGGTTGAATACGCCCGCGATGTTGCCGGTCTTAAGCAAGCTGACACCACCGAATCCGATCCCCAGACTCCGCACCGCGTCATCTACAAACTGCGCGAACTCCTCGGCGTCGACGAAATGGGCGGCACCATGCGCCTCGGCGCGTGGCCCTGCAAACTCGAACCCGGCTCCTTCGCCGCCAAAGCTTACGGCAAACTCGAAATCAGCGAGCGCCACCGCCACCGCTACGAATTCAATCGCGACTACGAAAAAACTCTTACCAACGCCGGCCTCCGCATCACCGGCCGCACCCCCGACGAAAACTACGTAGAAATCATCGAAGCTCCCGAGCATCCGTGGTTCCTCGGCTGCCAGTTCCACCCCGAATTCAAATCGAAGCCCCTCGAACCGCATCCGCTCTTCGCCGCCTTCATAGGCGCCGCCATCGAACACAAAAAAGCACGTTCGCGCCCCGTAGCCGAAGCGCCACGCGTCCAATCCGCCGCCGTCGCCCCCCACGCCAACGCTTAATCCTTATTAACCGCGCAACAATTTTCCCCACCCCGGGTTGTTGCACCCTGGGTTGGATAAATCAACGCGGATGGGAACGCGTGCGTGGGGGAATCTGATTCCATAACGGGGCAACCCTCCCGGCCGCAAAGCCATCTGTTTGTTTACCAACAGCAGGTTAGTTCGTACGTAGCTGTAGTCGGTGAAGTACGCGCTTGCTGCCGCTTGGGCACTCCCTGCTCTGTCCTCGCCTACAGCATAAGTGTGTCTCAGTTCGGGGGGCAGGCACATCATGAACGGAAAAGTATTGTGGCTTCTTTCTTTTTTCTGCGCGACTTTTTTCGCTGTTCCGGCATCCGCGCAGTGTAAAAACCAGCAGGACCGCGCGTGTTGGAGTCTCCAATACATACTGTACGCAGGCCAAACCGATTTTCGTGAGTTTCGCGGCATCCCTCCTCTCAAGCCTGGCGATCACCAGCGCACACCACCGAACCCCGACCTTTCCGTAGGCGCTATCCATGTTCCCTGCCGCGCGGATTTCTGGCTGAGCAGCGAGGTGCCCGTGTACATCTGCTCCGCGGAACTTCCAGCCCAAGAAGCCGAGGAGTGGTACGCCAAAACAATGGCCGATCTTCAGGAGCTGCAGTATTTGTGGCAATTCAAGAGCGAGTCGCCCGGCGCCGATCATTATGTGGACGCGGGCCCGCAGGGTTGTGAACCACCTCAGGTGGAAACCATCAGCTACGGTGCGTTCCACGCGGGAGAACCTTACCTCGCCTCTGGACCTTACCTCGGGCAGTGCCCCATGCATCTGCAAACAGTTCGACAGCCCGATGGCACAGCCAGGATTTCCTTCTGGCTAAATTCGTCGGTGAATCTCGCGCGGAATCCGAAGCCAGCCTCACAATCTTTGGAGCTGTCGGTATCGGCGAAACCGGAGGCGCCGCAACCGCCTTCCGTTTCGGTTCCAGTTCCGCCTTCAGCTTCCACTTCCGCTTCGGCTCCGGTGCCGACAGCGCAGCCCGCACCGGCAACATCAGTGGCGGCAACTTCCGCCGCAGCAACTTCCGCGCCCGCCAATCCCGCGACGGCGTCTCCCGAATCTCCTGCCGTCGCCACTCGTCCCGCGGCCGCAACAGAGATTTCGCACACTGAGCCCGCGGCGGATCACTCCGCAGTTCGCTCATCCGAGAGATACGGCGCCTGCGACGATTTATGCCAGGGCCTCAAAAAGGTTTTGGAGAACCGCGCCAGTTCGTTCCGTCAATTAGCGGCTAGAAATAGGAGTTCCGCGCCATCCAGCACCGCGTCATTAGCGGATCTGGTCAAACTCTCAGGTGCCGAGACCTGCTCGATTAATGCAGAGCCTGCTTCGCGCACAAGATCCTCGGCAGGCAATGCACTCCTCTCCGGCCCCAATTTTGTTCCGGTATCCACAAAGGATTCTAAATCCCCTGTGTCGCGGGCACCTGCAAGGCCCAAAAAGCAGTACGTTTGCTACTGGCCGCAAGATTCGGAGTCGGCCGCGGAAACCGAGTTTCATGATCTCGCAGGACTGCTGCAGATGTTGATCCTCACCAGTTGGTCCGCAGAGCAAAAGAGCGAGCTAGACGAACTTTCGGGCGCTCAAATAACTATCTGGTCCGCCCTGGATTCCAGGAATAGGCCCGTTGTTCGCATGTACCTGACCGGCCGCTCTGTCGGTTTGCATATCTCCTCGGGTGAGTAGGGCTCGCCTAAATCAGCTTCCCGCAACCCCGTTTCTTGCCAACTTCCGGTTTGCCGACAACTCGGAAGCAACCCACAGTGCCCTGAATGGAGGACGGCTTCTGCAAAGGGTCCCAATCCGTCCTCCTCTACGCGAAACTGCTTGTTCGTTGTCTGCGTAATCGTTGGTGGTCGGCATTGCCGTGAACCACGTGTATGAGCCTATCGCGCTCTTGGACTCCCGCTACTGCCAGTGTTGTTGGTGAGTTGACGGAGATTGGAGCCATCCGCTTCCATAGTGAATATCTCGTTCTGGCCGCTTGTACTTGGTCGAAATGACATAAAGAAGATCTCCTGTCCGTTTGCCGACCAGGACGGAGCCCTGCTGCACCAACTAGTTGCTGGGTCGCCTGCATCTTTTGGAGTGAGGTTGGTTTGCCAACTGCCGTCAGCGTTCATACGAAACACGGAGCAATATCCTTCGCGGAAGCTCATGAAGGCGATCTGCTGACCATTTGGCGACCAAGCGGGCATCTGCGCGAAGCTGGGTGCGACCTCACTGGTCAGCTGGGTCGGCGCTCCGCTGCCGTCGGCATTCATCGTGTAAATGTCAATACCGCGTCGGAAGACGATCTGCTTTCCATCTGGCGACCAACTAGGGTATCGGCCGAGCAAGGGTGGGTCAGTGAGCCGCATCAGCGCGCTTCCGTCCGCGTTCATGACATAGACTTCAAAGACGCCGCCATCGCGGTTGCTATCGAAAACAATCTGCTTACCGTCGGGTGACCACCTTGCCCACTCGTCGTTGCCAGGGTTGTTCGTCAAATTCCGAATGTCACCGGAACGGTCGCGAACAAAGATCTCGTTGTTCCCCGTCTGATTGGATGTGAAGATGATTTGTTGTCCGTTCGGTGAGATGTCGGGATCCGCGTCTGCTCCCGTGTCGTAGGTAACCCGCACTTGGCCGCTGCCGTCAGGATTCATGGCATAGATCTGGTTATTAGAATGGCCATCCCGGGCGCTGAAAAAGACCACGCTTTGCGGGGGCCCACCGGCTTGCTGCGCACCTACACCACAATTCCATGATGCGAGCAGCGCTATTGCACCCGGAATGAAAATAAGCGTTCCCAAATTTCGCCGCATGATCGTTCTCCTTCCAATGAGGCTAGTCTTCGCGAGCAGTTCCTCATTCTATAAATCGAAAAACGCGACTTGAGTGGCTCACGTTGTCGAAAGATTTCCGAAGGCTCAGGGCAGCTGGATTGCAGCGGAGCAGCTAACTTCAGGCCTTTCAATCGAATACGTAGAATAAATTGATTGAATGTTTGGCCTCGTTTTGAGTATTCTCAACGCATATTCCCCGTGTGCATAACGAGCAGAGGCCCCGCAAGTGGATCGAGAGCCCTCTAGTCCTGTCAGCGAGCTGCTTCTCCACTGGGGAAATGGCGACCGCAAGGCGCTGGAAGCGATCTTGCCTCAGGTTTACAACGAGCTGAGGCGGCTAGCTCGCTATCACCTGCGACAACAGCGTCCGAATCACACCCTGCAAACGACCGCGCTTGTTCACGAGGCTTACTTGAGGCTTGCGGAAGAAAAGTCCTTCCAAGTCAAAGATCGAGCGCACTTTCTGGGGATTGCCGCGCAGCTGATGCGCTGGATTCTGGTGGACTACGAGCGCAACCGGCGGGCAGCCAAACGGGGAGCCGGCGCCACACACGTCACGCTCGATGATGGCGTTGCTGCAGACCGTTCCGCAGACCGAGAAGTGAACCTTCTGGCCCTCGATGAAGCGCTCTGCCGGCTCGCCAAGCTGGATGCCCAGCAAAGTCAGATCATCGAGCTGCGCTACTTCGGCGGGCTTACCATCGAAGACACTTCGGAATTTCTAGGTGTCTCTCCGGCGACGGTAAAACGAAGTTGGTCTTCCGCCCGTGCTTGGCTTTTCCGGGAATTGAATCGCCGAGAGGCGCAAGCATGAACCCGGAGGAATGGCAAAAAGTCAGGTCCATCCTCGAATCGGCGCTGGACCTCGATCCCCAGTCCCGATCTGCTTTCGTGGATAGCGCATGCGCCGGAGACGAGCGCTTGCATCGCGAAGTTCTCTCCCTGCTCAACGATCAAAAGCAATCGGATCACTTCTTAAAAGAGCCAGCGTTGGAGATGGTTCGCCAACACATGGCCCAGGACCAAGCAATGCAGGACAAAGAATCCGAGTCGGCTCTGCTTGGCAAGGTGATCTCCCATTACCGCATTCTCCGAAAGCTGGGGGGCGGCGGCATGGGCGTGGTCTACAAGGCGGAGGACACTCGTTTGGGTCGGCATGTGGCTTTGAAGTTTCTTCCAGAAAAAACGGTGCGGGATGCGCAAGCGCTGGAGCGTTTTAAACGAGAAGCGCAGGCGGCTTCAGCCCTCAATCATCCGCACATTTGCACGATCTACGATTTCGGCGAATACGAAAAAGGGCCGTTCATCGTGATGGAGGCGCTGGAGGGAAGCACCATTAAGCATCGCATCTCGGGCAAGCCGCTGGATTGCGAATTAGTGGTTGAGTTAGGCATTCAAATCGCCGAAGCACTGGAAGCGGCGCATTCCAGGGGCATTTTGCACCGCGATATCAAGCCGGCGAATATCTTCGTCACGGAGCGTGGTCAGGCCAAGTTGTTGGATTTCGGCCTGGCTAAGTTGGCCGGGGCTGCGACGGAAGCCCTAACTGGTCAGGATCTGCCGACGGCGACAACAGACTTCCGCGCACATGACCTCACGCTCCCTGGTGCACTTATGGGTACGGCGCCGTACATGTCTCCAGAGCAGACTCGCGGAGAAAATCTGGATGCACGCTCTGACATTTTCAGCTTTGGGGCAGTTCTCTACGAAATGGCCACGGGGCAGCCTGCGTTTTCGGGAGAGACCACTGGGCAGATCCGCGAAACCATTCTCACCGGAGAACCTGCTTCGCCGCGCAAACTGAATCCGCGAGTACCAGCTGTCCTGGAGCGGGTGATTATCAAGGCTCTCAAGAAAAGGCCCGAGGAACGCTATCAGCGTGCTGCAGGACTGCGAGCCGACTTGATAAGAGTGCGAGGCGAAATCGGTCCGCGCTGGCGGCAACGTGTTGCAATGGCTTCCCTCGCGCTGTTCGCTCTTTTTGCCGGTATTATTTGGAGGTTAGGGTGGCTGCGGCCGAGTACGCAAGTCAACCAAATTCATTCCATCGCGGTCCTTCCTTTGGCTAATCTGTCCGGCGATCGAGAGCAGGAGTACTTCGCTGACGGAATGACCGAGCAACTCACCACGGACCTCGGGCAAATCAGCGCCCTGCGAGTGATTTCGCGGACATCCGCAATGCATTACAAAGGAACGAACAAGAAGCTTCCCGAAATAGCGCGAGAGCTGGGTGTGGATGCCGTCGTAGAGGGATCCGTAGAGCGCGCGGGCGATCAGGTGCGAATCACGGCGCAGTTGATTGATGCTCCAAACGACCGGCACTTGTGGGCCAAGAGTTACGAACGCGATCTGCGAAACATTCTGAGTTTGCAGGACGAAGTAGCAAAAGCGATCGCCAGCGAAGTAAAGATCACCCTGACTCCGCAAGAGCAATCGCGGCTGTCAAAGGCCCGGCCGGTTAATCCAAGTGCCAACGAGGCTTATTTCCGCGGGCTCTACGCGCTGCACGGAATGACCGCTGAGCCAACGGCGGCTCTAAAATCTCAAGCCATCGAGAAAGCTATAGGGTCTTTTGAACAGGCCCTCACGAATGACCCTAACGATGCGCAGATCTATGCCGCTTTGGCCGATGCCTACTCGAGTTTGAGCACGTTTTATAGAGCTCCTCTCGAAGTGATGCCGAAGGCCAAAGCCGCCGCCACGCGAGCCATTGAACTCGATGACACGCTTGCAGAAGCCCACTCTTCTCTCGGCTATATCGCACTTAGCTTTGACTGGGACTGGTCCAGCGCGGAGCACGAGTTACGCAGGGCGCTCGAACTGAATTCCAGCTTGCCTCAGGCACACGCGCACTATGCGCAATATCTTCTCTTTGTGGGCGGTCGCCCGGATCAATCCTTGCAAGAAATGCAGCAGGCGTATGCGTTGGACCCGCTCCTGCCCCAAGCCCACGGCGACTTGGCATGGTTCTTGTTCCTTGCGAGACGCTATACCGAATCGATCGAGGCTGCACGCAGGGTTGGCCGCGACGACCACATCCTGGCGCTCTCGTATGCAGAACTTGGCCAGTCCGAACAAGCAATTGCGGCGGCAGATCGCGCTGTTAAATCCACTCAGAATCCCGTTATCCTGTCGCAAGCCGCGGCTGCCTACGCCCTTACTGGCAGGAAGGATATGGCCCGCGCAATGATCAGTGGGATTGAAGCGCAGGCGCGAGAACGCTATGTCTGCGGGTTTAACGTGGCCAGCTTGTATTCCGTGTTGGGAGACAAAGAACAAGCGTTCGCCTGGCTTGCGAAGGCCCATAGCGACCGTTCGGATTGAATGCCCTCTGTCGGGGTGGATCCCCGACTCGACCCAATCCGAAGCGATCCGCGCTATGCCAATCTTCTGCAACGCATGGGTCTTCACCAATAAGCGCTACTCCAAGGTTCGGCCTCTCCGGCCATCGACAAGGCTTATCCTCGAAGCTCGCACTCTCGCTTTCCATCAACTCCGGGCATTTCCCGAGCGATGCCCACGGATGACTTGGTCGACCAATTCTTCGCCGAACCGTCTGGTAAACGGGCCCGAGCCCAATAGGAAGCGATAATAGATCGCGCCAAAGATGGCGTCGTTCACCAGGTCAGGTTCTGTATCTGACCGCAATTCGCCTGCATCCTTGCCCCGCTCCAGATCGGCGATGGTAGCGGTCCGCCGAGGACTAACCCATCGGTCGAAGAACGCTTGACGAATGGCTGGCTCGCTCTGGCCCTCGGCGATCAGCCCGGCCACGATCTTGCCAAACGGCCCGCTGAAGGCGTCGATCAAGCGCCGCACCCGAAGGCGCAGAGACTCTTCCGCGGCCAGAACCGTCGCCTTCTCCAGGTTGGGAGCCATCCGCTCGCAGAGCATGGCCAACACCAATGTTGCCTTGGTCGGCCACCATTTATAAAGGGTGGGTTTGCCGACCCTGGCCCGCTTGGCGACCTGTTCTATGGTCAAGTCTCGGACTGACTTTTCCTGAAGCAGGATATAGACCGCATCCATGATGGCGGCATGCGATGCCGCCATCTCGCTTGGTGGCCGGCCTTTGCGCACAGTGGGGAGCACGTTCTTCTTCATGGAACTAAGTTTAACGGAACGTAGCGTAAATTCAATTGACATCGGTATCACTTTTGTTATAAAACGGAACGTAAAGTAAATTAAATGATCGGGTCAGATAGCTGGCTGAAACCAGTGTCACTGCAAAAGGAGAATGCCATGAATAATCAAGTACGTCCTTACCAACCGCTGACTTCCCAAAATGCGGCGCTCGTCCTTGTCGATCATCAGGTCGGTCTCATGACAGGCGTCCGTGACTATTCGACCGGCGAGCTGAAACACAATGTTGTAGCCCTGGCCAAAGCTGCGAAAGCTCTGAAGTTGCCAATCGTCGTTACCACGACAGCGCGCGACAGCATGTGGGGCCCGACGTTCCCCGAACTTGTGGAAGCACTGCCAGGCATCGAGATCATCGACCGTTCATCGGTCAACGCATTCGACG
>Ga0210403_10002731_pt1 | contig 15780 bp, 15 predicted proteins | sample IncBWC19MmetaG_FD_150863 | JGI IMG/M metagenome (GOLD analysis project Ga0210403, IMG submission 150863) | Forest soil microbial communities from Barre Woods Harvard Forest LTER site, Petersham, Massachusetts, United States - Inc-BW-C-19-M | ecosystem: Environmental > Terrestrial > Soil >... | reverse complement strand
CGCCGATTTTAGATTGCTAACCAAGTCTACCGCCACCACTAAAAAAACAATTAAGTGGGAAGATGGCAACGAATATCCTCTGATTGACGTTCATGTTTCTAGTGCCTCACACCCCTTTTATACCGGTAAAGAAAAGTTATTAGACATCGCTGGCCGAGTCGATAAATTTGCTGCTCGTACTAAAGCCGCTAAAGAACTCCGCTCTGCTCTAGCCAACAAAGCTAAAAAAACTGCTGCCCAAGCTGCTAAAAAATCTGCAGATAAAACTGACTAAAGATTGCAGGCTCTAGAGTCTTATGGCCCGCATCCAACTTAATTTAGATCAACTTAGTAGCGAGCAAAAAGAATTGCAGCTTTTTTTGAGTCGACCAGACGCTTACAATGACCAAGACTATGCCGAAAAAACCAGACGACTACAAGAACTAGAAACAATTATTACTCTAGTCTCGCAGCAAACTAAAATTCAGAAGCAACTTGATGAGGCTAAAGTCTTTGCTTATGACAACGACGAAATGGCTGAGCTAGCACGATTAGAAATCCCAGAGCTAGAGGCGGCCTATACAGATATAGACAATAAATTATTCGAGCTTCTGACGCCCAAAGACCCTAACGACCAAAAAGATGCGGTCATGGAAATCCGAGCTGGAGCTGGTGGCGACGAAGCCTCGTTATTTGCCGGCGAACTTTATCGAATGTACGCAAGATACGCCGAAACACATAATTTTAAACTTGAATTGATAAACGAGAGCTCATCCGATGCTGGTGGTTTTAAAGAAATAGTCTTTATGATTAAAGGTCGGTCGGTCTATGGTACCTTAAAATTCGAATCAGGAGTGCACCGCGTTCAACGTGTACCAGCTACTGAATCATCAGGCCGTATCCACACCTCAACAGCTACAGTTGCCGTACTGCCCGAGGCAGAAGAATCTGATGTACAGATCAACCCAGGTGACTTAAGAGTGGATGTATATAGAGCTAGTGGTCACGGCGGACAATCGGTCAACACCACCGACTCGGCCGTACGCATTACTCACATACCAACCGGCCTGGTAGTTACCTGCCAAGACGAAAAATCCCAAATCAAGAATAAAGAAAAAGCCATGGGAGTCTTGCGTAGCCGACTGCTGGCCATAAAATTGCAAGCCGAACAACAAAAGCTAGCTGCCGAACGGCGTGTTTTAATTGGTTCTGGCGATCGATCCGAAAAAATCCGCACCTACAACTTCCCACAAGACCGTATCACCGATCATCGCATTGGTTACAGTCGTAGTAATATACAAGCCGCTATGGATGGCGAGATCGATGACATCATCGACAAATTACATGCTTATGAACGAGAACTCATTGCTGCCAACGCTAGCTAATTGGTTGGCCCTGGCAGAAAAGCAATTAGCTGAAGCCAGTATCGAAACTAGCAGATTAGATGCTCTAGTCTTACTAAGTGACGAGCTAGATCATGACAAAGCTTGGCTCTTAGCTCATCCTGAACACAAATTAACTACAGCACAACAGATACGACTAAACAAAAATCTATCCAAACGACAGCTACACATGCCCCTCGCCTACATTCGAGAACGCAAAGAATTTTACGGAAGAGAGTTTTTAACAACGAATAAAGTTCTTATACCCCGGCCAGAAACCGAGACTTTAATAACCAAGTTTTTAGAATTGCCTGCCCAACCAGCTGACAAGTTAATTGACGTAGGCACAGGCTCGGGCGCGATTGCAATAACTGCTAAATTGGAGCGACCCGAGCTTGATATTTACGCCACAGACATTAGCCAAGCAGCTCTAGTTGTAGCTACTAAAAACGCTAAGCATCTGCAAGCAGACATCGTATTTCAGCAGAACGACCTTCTCTCTACTCCCCGTCATTCCCAACTTGATTGGGAATCCAGTAAGAAAAGGAATTCATTATTGACTGGATACCCGATCAAGCCGGGTATGACGGAGGCCAACTATAAATTTGATATGACCAATAGCCATTTCAAATTTATAGTCGCCAACCTACCCTACGTGTCTAAGGACTGGGAGGTATCACCAGAGATAGCTTTCGAGCCCAGTAGCGCAGTATTTGCAGATCAAGACGGTTTAGCTCTGATCAAAAAATTAATAGTCCAAGCTAAAAACCATCTTTTGCCTGACGGTTATCTATTACTTGAATCCGACCTTAGACAACACCCAGCAATCACCCACTATGCCAAAACCCATGGTTACACACTGCATAGTCATCAGGATCTTATTTTAGTTTTCACTGCGCCATAGGTGGCGTAGCTGGGCTAGTAGGCGTCGGATAAGCCTCTAAGGTCACTGTCACTACAGACTCTTTACCATCACGCTGAATAGTCAGTTTTATTTTATCGCCTGCCCCAAAGCCAGATATAATACTGGCTAAGCTCCTCTGCTGAGTCACATCGATATCATTAACCTTAAGTATTATGTCGTGCTCACGCAGGCCGGCTTTATCCGCCGGGCTACCAGGCAAAACAGCAGGCTGGCTGGGGCCACCAGATATATAGGCCCCGTGATCAACGCTTACATTAATTGAACTAGCAGCCTCAGGGGTTAGGCTAACATAGCGCGCGCCAAGATACGGTTTAACAATCTTGCCAGTCTTGCGGACAGTATCTACTAAACGCTTGGCGTCATTAATCGGAATTGCAAAGCCAATCGTCTGAGCCGACTCAGCCGTAGCAACATTTATACCTATAACTTTACCGTCAAGCGTTACAAGCGGCCCACCAGAATTCCCAGGGTTGATAGCTGCGTCTGTCTGCAAAAGATTCTCTAATTTTTCGGAGCTACCAGTACTACCATCAGTGGCTTGCAGCGGACGGCCGATACCAGAGATAATACCGGCTGTTATACTATTCCGAAACTGCCCTAACGCATTACCTATGGCAGCCACCCGTTGCCCAGGCTGCACTAAACTAGAGTCCCCAAGCTCAGCAACTGCCATACTATTCACACCTGCGATTTTAAGAAAGGCTATATCGTTTAGCGGGTCACGGCCCACAACAGTAACATCGTTGTACTGCTTGCCGTCAGCCATCATCACACTCACTTTGGTAATTCCTTCTGGTACCACATGCTTGTTAGTCAGTACATAGCCATCACTAGAGATAATCAAGCCACTACCCGCCCCTTTTTGCACAGAAGTTGTACCAAAAAAATTAACCGGAGATACCGACTCCGTGATAACCGAAACAGTAGCCGGACTAACCTTTTTGAATACGTTAGCCATAGCTTCGCCTTCTTGCAATACAATCTTTTCACGATTTTGAGTTATAGTTCTAGTAACATCTGGCTTAATAATGCCGCTGCTAAGCAATAGCCAGTTAACAGCCACACTACCGACTACACACAGCACAATAGTACGCGCCAAAAATAACCGATTTTGGTTTGCCATAAGACTCCTCCCCTCACATTTTGGTACTGCTATCTACTAAATTATAACTGTCCAACGGGTAAAAACAAGAATAGCCACTACCAGTATAATACTGGATATTGTAGTTACTCGTAGAGCTCTATCGTGCAGGCGATTTTCTTTTGAAGCTTTATAGAGACGAACTGCCACAAAGGATATTACAAGGCTCAACAAAGAGATTTGGGGTAATTTTATAGGTAAGCCAATATCATAAACCAGTGTCCAATGATATAGCAGCCAACCCAGTTCGGCCATAAATAATCCCCAGGCCGCACTTATAAAATCAATATATTCTTCTTCATGGACGTTCATAACATGCCTGGCAGAAAAATAACCAGTCACCCAGCAACCTATGACTAACAGCGGTTCGTTTATGATTACCGACAGGCTAAATAATACCGTTAGCGCCAAAAACTGAGCTATACCAGCTTGCAGCAATATCGAGTGCATATTAGAGCGTGGCTTTAAATATAATAACCATACCCCGTAGATAATCGCCAAGGCATATTGCGCCACTGGCACGCCCATTGATAGATAAATCAAGACCACTATACTCAAGCCCACCAGCAGATCAATAACATTGGCCCTAATGTTTACCAGCCAAAAGCGTGGTCTCAAGGCAAAAACACGCCACTTCCCTAACAGTATTATTACAATTGCTAGGTATGGAGAATCAAAATTCCTGACCAACAAAACCAAGACTATTGGCAACAAGGCATTGATAATAATATAGGCTATCTCACCTATCTTGCTGCGCCGAACACCTAATTTTAGTAGTTCCATAAAGCCTTATTATACTACTGATAGCAAAATGACAAAAATAACTTTGCTGACCCATCCTAACTTTTCATAACCACGAGTTGTCTACCACTAATCAGCAACTTTGTATTTGGTAGAAAGTCTATAGTCTTATATGATAGAACCTATGGATCCAACCCAGCAAAACAAACAATCTTCGCAATTATCAACCGAGCCACAGGCACACAAGCCTGAAGTTTCTGCAGATGTAACAACTCAACCACCATCTGCTTGGCATACCGTTTGGCAGAAAATAGAAGGTCCCGCCTCTTTGGCGCTTTTCATCGGCGGAGTATTTGGTGCTGCAATGCTTATCAACCAATTCATATTCCAAGCTTACTATGTCGATGGCACCAGCATGACGCCTACCCTACATAATAATGATCGCTTAATTATTGACAAATTCAGCAAAACATTGGCAGCAGTTCAAAGTAAGCCATACATTCCCGAGCGCGGTCAAATTGTGGTATTAGACAGCAGCTTACTTGATCAAAATGGTAACAACGAGCAACTCATTAAACGAGTGGTAGGTCTGCCTGGCGATATAATCGACATTAAAGACGGCGTTGTAACTATCAAGAACAGCGGACACCCCGATGGTTTTAACCTTGATTCCAGTTTGGGATTAAAACTAGCTCCAACTTATTCCATAGCATCCACAGAAATCACCGTGCCTAAAGATGAAGTTTTCGTTATGGGTGATAATCGCGCCCCTAATGGCTCATTCGATTCACGATCTTTTGGCCCAATCGACAGCAAGAAAATCCAAGGTCGGCTTTTAGCGCGCATTTATCCATTTAGCGACGGTCGGCTGTTTTAAGAAATCTGATATCCCTCAGCTCTAACCCGCATGCACTTTTTAAGTATTATGAGCTGACAACCCCAAAGTACAATGCATAAATAAGTTTTTCGTTAAAGAGTAATACTTAAAAAGTGCATGCGGGTTAGAGCTGTCTCATCTTAACAATAAGTCTGCTATACGCTCCAGATCTTTTTGGCTTTTATACTCTATAATCAACCGTCCGCCATTGGCCATATTCTTAATAACAACACTGGTATTCAGTCTTTTGGTTAGAGCCACAGTCTCGGCTGTTTTGGTCTGCACCTTGGCAACTGCTGTTTTGCGATCTTTAGAACCCTCTTTATAACCAACTACAAATTGCTCAGTCTTGCGCACTGACCAGTCATTTTTAATGATCAGTTCTAGCAATTCTTGTTGCACGTCTGGCTCATGTATGGCTAGGATCTGCCTGGCATGCCCCTCAGTGATCTTGCTTTCAATTAGGGCTTGCTTGGCGTTTGGCGGTAATCCTAAAAGACGCAGCACATTGCTGACAGTACTAAGAGCTTTGCCACCTACCCGCTTGCCTATTTCTTCGTAAGTCAAATTAAACTGCTGATGTAATTTCAGATAAGCGGTGGCTGTTTCTAGGGGGTTAAGATCTTCCCGTTGCAAATTCTCGATTAAAGACAACTCTAATTTATGCTGATTAGTTAGGGTGCGCACCAGAGCCGGGACTGTCTTGAGCCCCACAATCTTCGCCGCTCGCCAACGTCGCTCACCTGCTACCAATTCGAATTTGTTGCCTTTGGGCGTAACTACAAGCGGCAACATAATACCGTGCTCTTTTATAGACTCAGCTAGTTCTTGTAAGGCAGAGTCTTCAAAGTTTCGACGAGGCTGCTCAGGGTTAGGTATAACCTGGCTAATTTCTAGATCACGCAATCTAGACACTTGTTCGTCTTGTTGGCTGGTGGGGTCAAATTCTTCGTCCAGCATCTGCACTGGAATTAACGCCTCAAACCCTCTACCAAGCCCTCTACTGACCTTCGACACGCTGAATCACCTCCTTAGCCAATGCTTTATAGGCACGGGCACCTTTAGACCACTTATCGTACGCACCAACCGGCAAACCATGGCTTGGCGCTTCGGCTAATCTTACATTCCGCGGTATAACAGTTTCGAACACCTTACCCGGAAAATGCTTTTTGACTTCTTCTTGCACCTGACCAGAAAGCGTAATTCGGCTATCAACCATGGTTAACACCACGCCTAAAAGCTCCAGCGACGTATTCAAACCTTTGCGCACTAACTGCATAGTCTCTAGCAATTGGCTAAGGCCCTCTAGCGCATAAAATTCAGTCTGTACGGGCAATAGTAATAGCTCGGCCGCAATTAGACCATTGACCGTTAGCAAGCTCAACGATGGCGGGCAATCTATGATCACATACTCATAAGAGTGGTTTTCTAGACCTTGCTTTAAACGCGTAAAACGATGATCAGCCGAAGCTAATTCTACCTCAGCATTTGCCAAATGAGATGTCGACGGCAAAATATAAAGATTCTTGTGCTTAGTTGGCAGCACAACATTTGCTAAAGGCGCATTATCTAGCACAACTTCTATAACCGTTGATTTTAGCTGTTGCTTATTTATACCCAGCCCGCTGGTAGCATTTCCCTGGGGGTCAAGATCAATCACTAGCACCCGCTTGTCTTTACGGCTTAAGTAGTAGGCCAAGTTAACAGCCGTGGTTGTTTTACCCACGCCACCCTTTTGATTAGTAATCGCAATAACAGATCCAGCCATGTGTGTTTTTTACCTCTCGCTTGGATATCAGTATAGCAGTTAGAGACCAGTCGTGAAAACAAACCTTGCCAACTTAAAACTCCACACTGTTATTTCTAATCTGGCTGGGAATATAGGACAAAAAAAAGGGGTCCCTTTCTATATGGAACCCCGATCTACCTAGAATGACAAAAGAGACCAACCTCTATTTGATCGAGATAATCTCAATCCTAGTGTGATCTTGGCGGTGGCCTTGCATCTTTTTAACACGCTTTTTAGCCTGGAACTTGCCAACAATTATCTTTTTGTCTTTTAATGTCTCTAGAACTTTGACTTCTACTGATGCGCCTTTAACAGTTGGCATACCAATTTGGACTTCGCCTGCTTCGTCAAACAACAAAAGTGGCTCAAGAGTTAACGTCTTGGTTTCTTCATCTAGTTTATCAACTAGTAATGTTTCTTTCTCGGCAACAATATATTGCTTGCCACCAACCTTGATAACTGCTTTCATTATTCAACTCGCAACTCACTTAAGATGATAGATTATAGGAATGTCTAATAGACAATACTAACAGATGTGATGATCTGTGTAAAGCTTGGTAGGGCATTTGCCCTTGAGAAAACACATTTGATAATACTCATTTTAAGATATACTAAATAAAGCAATGCCTACACACGATCACAAATTACCCCCTAATGTATTAGAGTAGGGTCAGAACATGGAAGTAAGAGATTCGAGAGACACATTACCTTTCAGCCCATTGGACGTAGAAGCAATGAATCTTATAGCGCAGCAAGAGGCTCAAAAAAGTCTTGAACTCGAATCAATCCGACAAGACTACATGAATGCAGTTGTTAGATTGATTAGACAAGGTAAGCTGGATAGAAGCGTTTATGATAGGCTGCCATCCGTAGGTAGCACCGCTATAGCCATAGGAGAAACAACAGATCCAGAGACCGGACGACGATTTGCTGAAGCAAGCCAAGATGGACGGCTAAAAGTTCCAAATGAATCATATCTGCCTCATGAACTCACGCATTTTTTATTTGGGGTTCACACAGGAGAACGTATAGCCAGAGCATCTGACCCACTTGATGAGGGCTTAGTGAATATCTTTACTAAAATGATAGCCGACGAAATGAACCTTAAAAGAGATGAAGAAGTTCAGATCGTCAATATATACAGTGCTCAGGAGGACTTTGCACAACTTATAGTCAAGCTAGCTAGGCTGAACATGTCGGATGAGAATTACCTCGGAACCGTTCGCCTCTCCCGCATTGTCAGCGGCGAAGATCGCAGAGAAAACTTCAATAGATTAGCTCAGCTTGTTCAGCGGAGTACAGGGCACGATGTGCTTGATGAATTTTTTGGACGACCTGCACTTTATGAAAAGCGCTACCTCTACGAATTACGAGGAGAAGTATCTAAACAAGACATAGAAGAACAAGCCGCAAGACACATGACCGAGGACCTTGAGACAAGATTTAAACATCTCTTATGAATCCACAAACGACTATTCTTTCAGCGCAATCAATCGATCAGCCAACATATATGCATCTAGCTTTCACAACCTCCAAGGAACAGTTTCGTCCTATATTGGCACACTAGTTTGTGTGTGGACGAATGTCTAAGGGGGCTGTGAGAGCCAGGTGCACTAACGGCTCATTCTCCGTTTGCCTGCTGGTTCTCTCGCCTGAGCTCGTCCCCTGCTTTATCCCAGAATCCGGCAAGCTCTTCTGTATCTATCGGCTCGCGCAATTGCCAGCGAGCATCTGAATCGTCTTCGATAGACTTGATGAGTGCGTCATCATCATCCGCGACTGGCACGAATGCCAGCCGCTTAGATAATAGTGGGGCGAACTGAAGGATAGTATTATTTTGCGTCATTTTATTTTTCTTCTTTCTTTTTGTTTTATTTGACGTTAATTAAATACTAACACGTTTATGCTTACCGGTCAACAAAATGTTGTTGTTATTTTTGCAAAGCTATAATAATTGTCTTTCCGTCAAGCTTAGTTTCTTGTTTATAAGTAAACTCTCGCCCACTTACCACCTCAGTAGCCAAGGTCTCATGCTTGATGGCATCGGTGTGAGCTTTGATTGCTTGCTGTATTAGAGCATCATCACTGGTAATGGACAGTTCTATACGATCCTCCACATTCAAGCCAGCTTGCTTACGGGCATTCTGAACCAGGCGAATAATATCGCGCATTAGCCCCTCCAATCGGAGCTCATCTGATATAGCCGTATCCAGAACCACTTCTTTACCACCCACTTCAACCAGTTTTACATTAACTTCTTCGGCAATCACCTCTTTATATTCATCTGGTAATTTAGGCACTTGTAGACGCGCAAGTGGTTGGCGGACTTTAATCTTAGCTTCTGCGCGCTGTCGTAAGCCCTCAGCAATAGCCTGGCGAGCCAATTTCATGTCACTGAGCAAACTAGCCTCTACTTTACTAGGTTTTGGCCAATCACTAAGATGCACAGACTCACCCGCCATTAAATCTCGATAGATTTTGTCACTCAAGAACGGACCCCACGGCGCCAAAAGCTGGCAAACGCGCACCAAAGTATAGTGCAGTGTGGCGTAGGCCAATAGTTTGTCACTATCATCCTCGCTCTTCCAAAAACGACGACGTGAACGACGAATGAACCAGTTAGACATGTCATCTATAAGCTCAAAAATTGGATTTATGGCGTGGGCTAGCATGTATCTATCAGCCTGAGTGGTAACTTCTTCAACTGTTTGGTTGAGCCTAGCTAGCATCCACTTATCCAAAACATTACTTACCTTAGGCTCAGCCAAAGGGCTCTGCGGTTGCCAATTATCAATATCGGCATACATCTTAAAGAATCTATAGCTGTTTTGTAGTGTACCAAGCACATTGCGATTAAGATCACGCATAGCTTCGCGGTCAAAGCGCATATAGTCTGCAACCTGCGTAGCTTGAGTGCTCGATAGCAAGAACAAACGCAAGGTGTCTGCCCCTTCGTTATCAAATACTTCTTCTACTGGTGGGTAGTTTTTAAGCCGCTTGCTGAGTTTTTGGCCATCTGCCGCCATAATCATGCCATTAACTATCACGTTTTTGAATGCTGGGCTATCAAAAAGAATTGTCGCCACCACATGCTGTACGTAAAACCAAAGATGAGTTTGATCCAGGCCTTCTATAATAAAGTCCGCTGGGAAGGTTTTCTTAAAGGCTTCTTGATTCTCGAACGGATAATGCTGTTGAGCGATACTCATGCAACCAGATTCAAACCAACAGTCAAGAACCTCCTCTACCCGCTTGTAAGTTTTGCCATCTTTTTTAAATGTTATGGCGTCAATAAACGGACGGTGCAGATCATCAAGTTTAATACCCTCGCCCGCTAAGTCAACTAGTTCTTGCTTGCTGCCAATTACCAAATAATCATTCGGATCATCTTGATTCACCCAGACTGGGAGCGGTGCCCCCCAATAGCGATTACGACTAATCGACCAGTCACGAGCACCTTCTAACCACTTGCCAAAACGCCCAGCCTTAATGTGGCCAGGTACCCAATTTATATCTTCAGCAGTTTTTACAAGTTGCGATCTTAGGCTCGAAACCTTTATAAACCAACTACTGATAGCGTAATAAAGCAGTGGGGTTTCACAACGCCAACAAAATGGATAGGTGTGATGAATGGTCTCGGCCGCAAACACAGCGCTCATGTGGGTAAGATGGTCAATTATGTATCTATCGGCCTTCTTAAAGAACATACCTTGTGCTTCATCAAAACCAATGCCGCCTTTTACCTTACCACTAGCATCGATAGTGTTTAGAACCGGGATCTGGTTAGCCTCGCCTAAAGCCAAATCATCTTCGCCAAAAGCTGGGGCTACATGCAATACACCAGTACCATCATTAATACTCACAAAGTCCGCTGCCCAAACTTTGTACAGATTAGCTTTGTTTGGTTCAGACTCAACAGAATCTAGCTTAAATAGCGGCTGATATTGCAAGCCAACTAGATCTTTACCAGATACTTCTTTTAGAACTTTGTAACTTTGCTCATCTTTAAGGACTGCCTCTAGGCGTTTTTTGGCCAAGATCAGTGTCTCAGATTGGCCGGCTTCGTCGGTCAGTTCGGCGTATACATATTGTTCTTTGGGGTTAACTGCAATCGCAGCGTTGCCAGGCAGTGACCATGGGGTTGTAGTCCAGCCCAATAAGTGAGCGTCTTCGCTCGTAAGCTTAAACTTTACGAATAAGCTGGGGTCAGGAATATTATCTTTATAGCCATCATTGACTTCAAAATTAGACAGTGGTGTTTCGCAGCGCGGGCAATATGGAGTTGTGCGGTAACCTTTATAGAGTAAGCCCTTCTTATTAATTTGGCTGATTGCCCACCAAACACTTTCTGTATAATTAGTATCTACCGTAGCATAATAGTTCTCATATTCGCTCCAACGACCCATTCGTTTGAGCAAGCGTTCCCACTCACCTTTGTACGTAAAGATCGAATCACGACAAGCTGCATTAAATTTATCTATTCCAAGCTCTAAGATCTGTTTTTTACCACTGACACTAAACTCTTTTTCGATGGCATACTCTACCGGTAAGCCATGACAATCCCAGCCGTTGCGGCGGGGTACGTTGTAGCCACGCATGGTTTTATAACGCAGCATGGAGTCTTTTATACTCGATGCCAGGCTATGACCAAAATGCGGCAGGCCGTTAGCAAAAGGCGGACCATCGTAAAAGCTAAAGGTTGGACCATCTTTGCGACGGGCCATACTCTTTTCGAACGTCTTTTCTTTCTGCCACAGGGCAAAGATCTCTTCTTCTATTTGTGATAGAGCTGATTTTGGTTGGTTTTGTAGTTCGTTTGCCATATTAATTCTCTCTTTTTACAAAATAAAAAACTCCCGAAATGTTGGAACCCGTATTATGGGCGGTACCATCCAACTTCCAGAAGTTTTAACTTAAACGTTATCTTCGGCGCTTATTTTGCAATCTAACGAGATGCTGATCGTCGGGTTCTAGTAAGCCAATAGCTGTTCTTCCCGATGCTTATCAGTGGGCGATAACCACTTAGCTGTACCGACTACAGCACGCGTCTAACAATATTGTACAACAATCTACCCGTAACCCAAAATAAGAGGTTTTGCATACAACGCGCAGAAAAGGTACACTTTATAACAATATGAATTCAGAACTGCGCAGCATTATTGTGGTAATCGTGAACCTTGCTAGAGGCTGTGTTGCGCAGGCCTGGATTCACTCGTAAATCTGCAGCACAGCCCTTCACCCCTAGAGTGAATCCTATCTAACAACTCACCAAAAGGGCAGCAAATGACAGAACCAATAGACGGCGCAATAGCTTTGATTAAGGTTTTAGAGAAGCATGGCGTAGAATACATTTTTGGCTATTCTGGCGGAGCGGCTATACCAATTTTTGACGCGTTAATAACTTCCAAAACAAAAATAAAACTAATAATGGTACGACACGAGCAAGGCGCAGCTCACATGGCTGATGGCTACGCCAGGGCTAGCGGCAAGCCCGGCGTGGTACTCGTAACCAGCGGACCTGGCGCTGGTAATATTGTGACTGGACTAATGACAGCACAGATGGATAGCGTGCCGATGATAGTTATATGCGGCCAGCAAATAACCTCCATGCTGGGCCTAGACGCCTTTCAAGAAGCCGACGTCTTTAATCTGACCATGCCAGTCGTTAAGCACAACTATCAGATACGCGTAACTAACGATATACCACGAATAGTTAATGAGGCTTTTTATATTGCCACGACTGGTCGGCCGGGACCAGTTCTGATAGATCTACCAAAGGATATCAGCTCCGGGCTATTCACTAGTACTCTCGAACAGCCCATCGACCTGCCGGCCTATCAACACGAACATCCTGTTGATAAAACCAAGGCCAAAGCAATAGCAAAAGCCTGGTTAAAATCTAAACGACCAGTTATCCTAGCCGGGCATGGCGTCATAATCTCCCAGGCCGAAAACGAGCTCACAAAACTAGCCGAAGCCATGAACACACCAGTTACGACTACCCTACTCGGCAAGGGAGCCTTCCCTGAATCTCACCCCCTCAGCCTGGGTATGCTTGGTATGCACGGCACAGCTTACGCCAACAAAGCTATCGTTGAGTGTGATTTTTTGCTCAACATTGGTTCACGATTTGATGACCGCATAGTGGGCAAAGCTAGCGAGTTTTGCAAACAGGCCTTTATAGCCCACATAGATATTGATGCTAGCGAACTCGGCAAAATAATAAAAACTGATATCGCTATACGAGCTGATGCTAAAGCCGCAATCGCCGCTATACAAATCTATGCCAAGAATAGTGACTTCAGTGATTGGAATTGCCATCTTGATGAATATCGAAAATTATATCCCCTGCATTATCCTACCGATACCAATACACTATCCATGCAAAGGGTTATCGACACAGTCTACAAGCTCACTAGTGGCCAAGCTATAGTTACAACCGATGTTGGCCAGCACCAAATGTGGGCCGCTCAGTTTTATAAAACTGATCCGTCAGTTGATTGGACGAGGCCCGCCCAATTGGATGCAGTACAAGACGACAAGGGCTTGGGTGGTCCTCGTTGGATAAGTTCAGGCGGAGCTGGCACGATGGGTTTTGGTTTTCCGGCAGCCATTGGCGCTCAATTAGCTAGACCAAAAGAACAAGTTATAGCAATTGTGGGTGACGGCGGGTTTCAGATGACTCTGTGCGAACTGGCCACGGCCTGTATAAACAAGTTGCCAGTCGTCGTAATTATAATGAACAACCACTACCTAGGCATGGTACGTCAGTGGCAAGAATTATTTTTTGATAATCGCGAAAGCGGCGTGAACTTAGAAGGCAACCCCAACTTTGTTATATTAGCCGAAGCTTATGGAGCTAAGGGGATTAACATTGAATCACCGTCCGAGCTAGAGAATAAATTGCAAGAAGCCCTGTCTATAAAAAACCGCCCAGTCATTGTTAATGTTGAGGTCGCAAAGACAGATAACGTCTTCCCTATGGTGCCAGCCGGTGCACCCCTGACAAGCATGATTATAGAGCCACCAACCATCAAATTAGCTAAACCAACAGGGAGCACCTAATGCAGAATGATTATCCAAGCACAATAACACTGATAGTTCGCGATACGCCAGGCGTATTGGTTCGTGTAGCTCAAGTATTTTCTCGGCGCAATCTTAATATCAAGTCTATTCATGTCGAGCCGACGTCTGTCACACCATGGTCCACTATGACCATCACCACGTCGAACATATCACAGCCACAACAAATCATTAGTCAGTTAGAAAAACTAGTCGATGCTAAAGATATTAAACATAATAGCTCAACTCACTAATGGTCGGAAAATTGTCTTGCCATATCTGCTGAATATGACCTTCATTGTCTGTTGCTAGGATGGCTGGATAAGATACGATATCGTATAGTCGGCAAGTATCAATACCTTCTACAGAGTCAACATCCATTTGCATAATTTTCTTGCCGGTCTGGCGCTCAAAATCTCGAAGATAATCTTGCACTCTGCGGGCATGCTCGGAGTTGGGCCTAAATAGAATAACCGTTTTCATATTCTAACTATACACCACTTAGGCTAGCTAAGCCCCTGACCCCATGCACTTTTTCAGAATCACGAGCTGACAACCATTAATACCATGTATAAGATGAATATTCTCGTTAAAGAGAGATTCTGAAAAAGTGCATGGGGTCAGGGGCTATAAGACCATCATTCATGTGCTAGGTCAAGCTATCTGTCCTGGCACTCATCTTGGCTAGCTCTTGCTCAAAGCTTTTTAAGTCGGTAAAGTGCCTATAGACACTGGCAAAACGCACGTAAGCAACGGGGTTGGTGCTAGCCAAGGCCTCCATAGCAATATCACCCATCTGAATAGAAGTTATCTCTGTGTCCCCTAAATCGTATATGGTCCGTTCAATAATTGCTACTAGCTCTTCAAACTGCAGCTCAGTCATGATTGTTTTTTCGCACGCTCGCTGCAAACCCGCAATTAACTTGTTGCGATCATATAACTGGCGAGTGCCGTCTTTTTTAATGATGACCAAGGTTGGGCGCTCGAGATATTCGTAAGTTGTATAACGGTGATGGCAATGCAGGCACTCACGCCTGCGTCTAATACTCTCGCCGTTGGCTACATCGCGCGATTCAATAACTTTTGCCCCAACTTTTTGGCAGTTCGGACATTTCATATCTTTTATGACCCAGTTTTATCTTTATCGCTATCTTTTTTATGACGACGCAAGAAAGCTGGCAAATCAGATTGTTTATGTGCGTCATTGTTTGATTCGGTATCGTAATCCCATATAGTGCTTTTTGGTTCTTCGGTATTACCAAAGCCTTCAGTGGCCGGCTCAGAATCAAGCTCTAGGTTTAACTTTTGCATATCCGTACTTTGCATAGCAGCTGCAACATCTTCGTCGGTCGAAGCGCTCTCGACAGTCGACTTTATCTGTGCATTTGCCCGGCTATGAAAATAGGCTGAATCAAAACCTGTGGCAATTACGGTAATCACTAACTCGTCTTCCATATCAGGTTTTAGATTTGCACCAAAAATGATATTAGCATCAGAAGCCACAGCGTTAGTTATGACCTCTGCCGCTTCGTTAATTTCGTGCATCGACATATCATAGCCACCAGTAATATTGAACAGTACACCGCGGGCGCCATCAATCGATACTTCTAGCAGTGGCGATTCGATTGCCTGCTGAGCGGCTACAACCGCTCGGTTTTCGCCACTAGCACGGCCAATCCCCATCAAAGCTGAACCGGCATTTTGCATGATAGTTTTTACATCTGCAAAGTCTAGGTTAATTAGCCCGTGTTCGGTAATAAGCTCCGATATACCCTGCACGCCTTGACGCAATACATCATCAGCAATCTTAAAGGTTTCAAGCAACGGGGTTCGACGATCAATGGTCTGCAACAATCGATCATTAGGTATTGTAATGAGTGTGTC
>Ga0210403_10002726_pt1 | contig 15790 bp, 14 predicted proteins | sample IncBWC19MmetaG_FD_150863 | JGI IMG/M metagenome (GOLD analysis project Ga0210403, IMG submission 150863) | Forest soil microbial communities from Barre Woods Harvard Forest LTER site, Petersham, Massachusetts, United States - Inc-BW-C-19-M | ecosystem: Environmental > Terrestrial > Soil >... | reverse complement strand
GAACCATGAGGCCCCGATATCGGCCTCATCCTTCGAGACGCTTGCTTCGCAAGCCCTCAGGATGAGGGGATAGAGCTACTTGTGACGCAGTAGGACTAATCCGGCGCTGCTATTCTCCTGCATCCGCGCGCCATGCATGGGCCTTGGTTGTTGTCTCTTCGACGAAAATTGTGAATAACCTCAATCGTCCGTCATCTCTTGCCGCAACAGAACTTTCGTGAAGGGTGAACTAGCCATCTTTGATGGCATGGACGGCGTTCGTGTCCGCGTAAGATCACGAACGCCCATCCAGATGTCGGCTGCGGGCGCATACGAAAGCCAGCAGAAACGCGGCGCTTACTCTTACTGCCTGAAGGTACCGGCGTCCGAGCCGCCAACCAAGCCGCCTCGGTTGTTCGGGTTGCCGTAGTACTGACTAGTACCGGTGTTCCAGCCGCCACCGGTGTTCCAGCCGCCTCCCCATGCGCCTCGATTGTTCTGGCTGCCGTAGTACTGACCGTAGCCGCCAGTGCCGGCGTCCGAGCCGCCCACCAATCCGCCTCGATTGTTCGGGCTCCCGTAGTACTGACCGTAGCTGCTGCGGTACTGACTAGAATGCTTCTTATGATGACTTGTGTATGCGAATGCGAACGTGCTTGAGAGCGCGAACGCAGAGGCTAGTGCCAGGGTCGCAAGTTTCATGGTCATTCTCCCTTGGTTGGTCGTTCTCCCTTGGTTTAGCAAACTCATAACCCAGCAACTCCACCCTCTCGGACCCACGCGCCCAGCGAACGCATCCGAGACGGCCTTGCAAAAAGCTCACAGAGAATTGCATGCCCGTCTATGCACTTTCGGCCGGTTCGCGGATTCTTGAGATGGAGGCGATCGAGGTCGCGGCTATACAGATTCGGCCGTGGGGCGTATCCGAGCTAGGTCCGTTTTTCCCTCAACAACAGACGTGAGGGGACTGCGGCAGCGTTTCCGTTTCGTGCCAACAACAAACTTATCGATTGCAACACAACAGCAACGTCGTCACTCTACAAGCGTCCAATCGGCTTGCTCTTGAAGCCGGAATTGGCCGATCCGCCGCTCGATGGTATGTTCCCTGCAACTTTGAAGGAGGGCACGATGGCTGAAGCGAAACTCGCTCCGAACCTGCCGGGCTGGATGGTCGAGCACGCGAACCGCTATATCGCTAGCGGCGGAACCGACGGGCACATGTACAAGACAACCGTGCCGCAGCGAGGTGAGATCACGGCGCCGGCACTGCTGCTGACGACCACTGGCCGCAAGTCTGGCGATAAGTTCATATTCCCGCTGTTTTACGGAACGGAGGGCGGCAGTTACTTCGTAATCGCCTCAAAGGGAGGCGCGCCCGAACACCCAGGGTGGTATCGCAATATTCTGGCGAACCCCGACGTCGAAGTACAAGTCGGGACCGAGAAGATGAACGCGCGGGCCAGGACGACGGCGGGCGAGGAACGCCTCCGCCTTTGGAAAAAGGCGCTCGAATTTTGGCCGCCCTACGCCGACTATCAGCTCAAGACCGAGCGCGAGATACCGGTGGTCGTGCTGGATCCAGTCCATTAGGTACGTGGCCGCCGGCCGCCCCTGCTGCGCGGCACGAGTTGCCACACTCCCGGCGGCTTCGATGACATCGACTTGGGCTGTGACCAGCTCCGCCGCATTTTGCGAAATCAGATCAACGCTCGGCCCGAAATCGCGGTGATAGATCGTGAGGTTTTGGCCTTCAATAAAGCCGCGGCGTCGCAGTTCGTCGATACGTCGCAATGACACAGACGCATCAGCAAATGGCTCCAGGATACCGAAACGGTAGATACGCCCCGCCTCTTGCGCTATCGAAGCGAACGGCCGTTCCACCATCGCGCCAGCGGCAAGCGCGATGAAGTCACGCCTCCTCAGACTGCCTCCCAAATCTTGCTTGAGCACCAGCACCGGCGGATTGGAGCCGAAGGCGTAATCCGCCATCTTGGCGACCAAAACGGCGGATCACGATCCGGCCTACGGACCTGTTGCCAACGCATATCTGTGTGATTACGTTTTACGCTTGGTAGGCCCAAACGGTCTTTCGATTGGCCGCGCGCATATGCCCAAGTTCCTTCGCATCGGAGTCCATCAGTCGAACGTTTCCGGATATACGTCGAAGGCTTGGTGCGTTCGACGGGTTGGCTCGGCGATTTTCCTGAAGTGGGGCGCGGTGGAGGTCCATGGCGTCGGAGACGGGCGCAAGGTCTACTGGACGCTTCCACCAAGGGATAAGACAATTCGTTGCGGCACGGTGCAGCGTGCCAAGGACTATGCAAAATCCGCGATCGCGCGGCGACGCAACCATCGCTATGAACCGCTGGCGGGAAATATCGCTAACCGGCGCCGATCCGCCGGTCGTGGCGCCGAGGTCGAACAAGCGCTCGCCACCATCCTGTTTGTCGATATCGTTCGGTCCACCGAAAAAGCCGCGCGGCTCGGTGACTCCCGTTGGACACAGGTGATGAGTCACTATTACGCCGCCGTCCGTAGAGAGCTGAAGGCCTTGCGCGGAAAGGAAGTCGTGACGACGGGGGACGGACTGCTGGCGACGTTCGCCGCGCCGGCTGCCGGGATCCGTTGCGCGACCGCGATCCGGGAGGCGGTGCGCACGCTGGGGCTGGAGATCAGGGTGGGACTGCATGCGGGCGAATACAAGGTGAGCGGGGCGGAGGTGGTCGGCCTCGCGTTTCACATCGGCGCGCGCGTCGCCGCGAAAGCGCGTGCGGGCGAAGTCCTGGTCTCGAGCGCGGTCAAGGACCTGATGTCGCAGTCCGGAATCCGCTTCAGGGATCGCGGTCTTCACCAACTCAAGGGCGTGCCGGAGCGATGGCGCCTGTACCTGGTCGAACCTTAAGCGCGTAGGCGGATTGGAGCCGAAGGCGTAATCCGCCATTTTGGCGATCAAGACGGCGGATCACGATCCGCCACACGAGCCGTACATTCTCGCACAGGCGGGATTGGGCAAACGCTCCAGTCAAGCTTCGCCGGCTTCGCAACGTTCTCGGCCGACAACATCCGAAGCGGTTTCGCGGCGCTGAGAGCTCCGCGACCTGTTGCTTGATTAGGTCAAAAATAGAAACGATAACTTTCCATCATTTCTATTTATATCGCAATCGGACGAGGCCAATTTGCGGGCCTAACCCAACTTCGACCAAGCACAGGAGCGACTACCATGGATACCACCCGCTATGTTTCCCTCGTTGGCCGGCTACTGATCGGCCTGCCGTTCGCAATGAGCGGCTTCGGCAAGCTCGCCGCATATGGTGCGACAACCGCTTACATCGCCTCAGCGGGACTGCCAGTGCCCCCGCTGGCTTACGCGATCGCGGTTCTCGTCGAACTCGGCGGCGGTCTGCTGCTGATAGCGGGTTATCAGGCGCGCTCGGTCGCGCTGGTGCTGGCCGTCTTCTCGGTGGCAGCGGCCGTCGCATTCCACAACAACTTCGCCGACCAGAACCAGATGATACATTTCCTCAAGAACGTGATGATGGCGGGCGGTCTGCTTCAGATCGTGGCCTTCGGAGCCGGCGCGATCAGCCTTGATGCGCGGCTCGTCCGGAGCGGCGGCGCCGCTCGAGTGGCGCACGCGCGCTGAACGGCTTATATCGCGGAAGACCCGCCGGTGACGGCGGGTTTTCTGTCGTGGGGAGTTACGGTGACAGTGCTGGACTGCACCCTGGAATGAGACACGGTAATTTCTGTGACAGTGCGGTTGCCATGATGCGTTATCGTGCTTTGTTTTGCTATCCTCTCACCACCAGCTGATCTTCCCGACCGATACGGTGGCAGTGCGCCCGGCGACCAGAAGAAGGTCGGGCGGCACATTGTCGAGCTTGATGCGTACGGGGATGCGCTGGGCCAGGCGCACCCAGCTGAAGGTCGGATTGACGAAAGCGCAGCTCGCTGCTGGTGGTGCGATTCTGGTCCTCGATGCCCAAAGCGATGCTCTCGACGTGTCCTGACAGCACGCGCGAATCGCCGATCAGTTTTACCGTCGCATCCTCGCCGACGCGGATGCGCCGCAGCTTGGTTTCCTCGAAATAGCCCTCGACGCGGAAGGTATCGGAATCGATCAGCGCAAAGACGGCAGCACCTGCATTGACGTAGCGCCCGGGCAGCAGACCGAAATTGGTGACGATGCCGTTGACCGGCGCCACAACCGTCGAGCGCTCGAGATTGAGCTGCGCGACTTCAAGCGCCGCATTCGCAGCATCGAGTTCGGCCTGATCGACATCGACCGCTTGCTGCCTCTGCTCGACCTGCTGCACGGTAATCGCGACACTGCTCAGATTCTTGGCGCGCTCGAGATCGCGCTTGGCCTGGTCGAGCGTCGCCTGCCGGCTCGCGACATCGGATTTTGCCTGGTCGAGCGCATATTGAAAGCGGCGCTGATCGATACGGAACAGCCTCTGACCCTTGGTCACCTTTTCATTGTCGTGAACAAAGACGTCGCTGACCAGGCCCGAAACGTCGGCGGCGACCGTGACCACGTCGGCGCGCACACGCCCGTCGCGCGTCCACGGCTCGAGCATGTAATAGCTCCAGAGCTGCCAGCCGACGGCAATCGCGACCAGCACCACAACGAGCGTGAGCAGCACGCGACCGGTCGAGGCGAAAATGTTCTTCATGGCTCCATTACCCTCACGATCTCATACCAGCGGCAGGATGCTCGCGCCCACCGCGGTGACGGCGCCGAGCAGAATGACGTAGACGGCGAGATCAAACAGCGCGCGATGCCAGACCCAACGATAGAAACCTAGGGCATCCAACAGCCGGTTGATCACGACGACCTGAAGCAAAAGGGCGATGGCGGCAAAGACCGCGAAGGCCGGAAGGTACACGCCATAGATATCGAACTCGCCAATCACGATACGCTCCCAACGCCGGCGGCCTCGCCCGGTCCGGCTTGCGCTGCATCAGCCAACCCTGTCGGCCTCGGCTGATAGGCCGGCGCATCAGGGTAGAGCGTCTGCCGCAGGCCGACAATCGCGGCGATGCAGGCACGAGTGGATGCGGTGCAGGCCGTCACTTCGCTGATCGCGGCGTCAATCTTTTGCAACAAATCGTCGCCAAGCGGGGCCACCCGGCCGCGCGCCAGCGCACGGAAATGCGCGGCGAGGCTCGGGAACATCGCCGCCAAGGCGTCTTGCGCCGGCTGCGACATGCCGGGCGCCATCGATTGCGTCTCGATCACGTTGACGCCGAGCCGCAGATCTTCGAGTGCATCGGCGAACTCATGCCGCGGCCGCGGCTCGAAGCGCGGTTGCCGATAGAGCAGCAGCGCGACGCGATCCATCATGCGGCTCACCCATTGCTCGCGGGTCGGATGCGAGCGCCCCGCGGCAAGATCGGCGAGGTCGCGATAAATGGCCCGCAGCAGACGCTGTGCGCTCTCCTGCGTGCCGATCACGCGCATCAGCCGGGTCACGATCAGCGCCGCGACGCCGCCGAGCACGAACGCACTGTTGGAATTCACGATGGCCGCGAGATCGGCCGTATAGGCCGTTTGCAGGCTCATTTCGACGCAGAAGCCCAAGGCGAGCGCGAGACCAACCGGCGCATAGGCCGGGATCGCCATCAACAGGCCGGCCGGAATCAGCACAAAGGCGAGCACGATGCAAAGCAGGACGAAGCCGGTGATCGCCGGCAACACGAAGAATTGGTAGAGAAGGACAAGCGGAATGCACAACGCCAGGATGAGGCTGATGTTGCGAATGGTCGGCGTCGGATCGTCCAGGGCGGCAAACAAGGTGCAGGACACGGCGGCAAAGGCGATGGCGCCGGCGCCTTCCGGCCATGCGGTTGCGATCCAGAAGAAGGCGCATATGCCCATGGCGACGGCGGCCGCCAGTCCCGTCAGCAGCGCGATGCCCGGATCCGTATGCATCGGTTTGGGCCCGATCTCCTTGGCGGCGGCGCGGATGTCGGCGCTGGGCGCGTGCTCTGGTTCGGCCAGATAATCAGCGAAGTCGAGATTGGCTTGCCAGGCGTCGATCAGCTCGATCAATCGCACGCAGATGTTGACCGCAAGGAGATCCGCCCAGCTTGATTGCGGGCCGACGGCCGGCGTGGCCGCGACGCAGGCTTGCTTGAGTTCTGCCACGCGCCCTTCGTCGCTTGGGGCTTTCGCGTTCACCCAATCGTAGACGCCCGCCACCGCGCGCGACAGCTTTGGATCAAGCGGCCCGTTGCGCCGAAGCAAGGTCAGGCGATCCTCGAGGGCGCTCACCAGCGGCAACAGCGCGACGATCTTGCGGTCGAAGGCTCTGATGGTGCCGATATCCGGCCGGCGCGCCGAGGTGTCGAAGCGCAGGCTGGTGCCGAGCACATAAAGCTCGCTGATATCGGCGGCGATCCGGCGCCGCTCCCTCTCGGCTTCCGGACTGGCCCGATGGATCAAGCCATCGGCAAGCCAACGGCGGGTATCGGCAATCGCACCTTTCAACTTTTGCTCAAAGGCGGAGAACACGCTTTGGGGAAAGAAGACGCTGTGAACCATGGCGGCGCAGACGACGCCGAGGGTGATCTCCTCGACGCGCGACACCGCGGTGTCGAACACCGTGTCGGGCGCCAGCACGCTCGGAAAGCCGATCAGCGCCGCGGTGTAGCCCGACAGCACGAACATGTATGACCGCGGCGTGCGGTCGAGCTGCGCAATGAAAGCGCAGATCGCCACCCACAGCATGATCGCAAGCGTCGTCAGCTCGGGCGCATCGACCAGATTGGGAACGATGGCGACCATGGCGGCGGCGCCGACGAACGTGCCGATGGCGCGATAGACGGCCTTGGCCCGCATCGCGCCGGACAGCGGCTGGCTGGTCAGATAGACTGTGGTCATGGCCCAGCCAGGACTCTTCAAGTCGAGGCTGAAGGCGACGAACATCGTGAGCATGGTCGCGATATAGCAGTTGACGGAGAATATGATCGGCCGAACGCCAATGTCCCTGATCATTTCATGTCCACTTCGTCCGACAGCAAATGAGTTGAACGCCAGCGGGACCGTGCCGCGTCAGAAGCCGGAACCCATCGGAAAGGTCCATTCGTCGAGCGACTCCTGTATCGCATATTTAAGGTTCAAGAGGATGTCTCCCGACCCTCATCTATGTGATTTCCTGATTGTCGGCCTCGACCAGATGAGATTTCAAGCTGGAACAAAGTAGTTTGGGCACCGACGATCAATCTAGCTGCAATCCGCTCCCGGTGGCGCGGCCTGCCGTTTATCCACGTCTGCGCAACGGCTTTGAGCTTGACGCCTCTCGACCTGGTCGTGTGGGCAAAAGCCAACGCCGGCGCCGGCAATCTTTACCGATCCCCGCACGAGTTGCTGCCGCTGTTCACGAGCGAGATCGACAATGATCCGTGACTTCCGCTTGTGGCACGAAACGGACCAACCGGGTCGGTGTCGCGATGTCCGTTGATTGGGGTGGACCGGAAGTCACTGGCCCAGTGGCAAACCGACGGAAATGACCCGATTCCGACATCGGGAGCCCCCGAAGATAATTCATTTGACCGGCTCCGGCGTCTTCCAAGTGTCGAGTTTTGAAAGCTACACTGCCGCCCTCTGATCCTCGGGGGCCGGTATGCGCCGACGCGAGTTCATTACCCTTTTGGGCGGCGCGGCGACGCGGCCGCTCGCGGCCGGGGCGCAGCAAGCGCTTCCAGCGATAGGGTTCCTGCACGAAGGGCTACCGGCGCCATCGCACCTGACAGCCGCCTTCAGGAAAGGCTTGGCTGAGGCCGGCATTAACGAGAGCCACGGCGTTACCATCGAAAATCGTTGGGCGGAAGGTAAGTACGATCGATTACCGGCATTGGCAAGCGACTTGATCGAGCATCGGGTAGGAGTCATCGCTGCCGCCTATCTCGTTGCCGCACGAGCCGCAAAGACTGCAACTCAGACAGTACCCATCGTTTTTGTAACCGGCAGCGATCCGATCGCAGGGGACCTCGTGTCGAGTCTTAATCGACCAACTGGTAATGTCACGGGCGTTGCTTTCATGTTTACCCGGTTGGGGCCAAAGAATCTGGAGATGCTGCATGAGCTTACCCCTAACGCGACCGTAATCGGCGTGCTCGTGAATCCGAACAATCCTAATGCAGAACCGCAGCTGCGAGACCTACAGGCATCCGCGCCCATTCTTGGCCTGCGACTTGTCCCCCTCGCTGCTGGTACTGTTCGCGAAATCGAGACCGCTTTTGCAACGTTGAGGGAACGGCAAATCGAAGCAATGCTCGTTAGCGCTGATGGCTTTTTTTTCGGTTTGCAAGATGAACTCGTCCCACTAGCCGCGCGTTATGCGGTACCCACGGTCTTTCCCTTGAGCGACTATGTTGTGGCGGGTGGCCTGATCAGCTACGGCGCCAATCTTTCCGAGTCCTGGCGCCAAACCGGAATCTATGTTGGAAAGATTGTTAAGGGTATGAGGACCACCGACCTGCCGATTGAACAGTCAGCAAAATTTGAACTCGTTATCAACCTCAAGACCGCCAAGGTGCTTGGACTTGAAATTCCACCGAAGTTGCTCGCGCTGGCCGACAAGGTGATCGAATGAGTTTCGGCGACTTCCGGTTCTGGCACAAAACGGACCAGCCGGGCCGGTCTCGCGATGTACGTTGATTGGGGCAGACCGGAAGCAGCGGGCAGGCCGTCAAACCGGCAAATCCCGCATGCGCCCATGCTCAAACTGCCCGTCGTGCCAATCTGCCGCACGCAGTCACGCTTGCGGCGTCGGGCAGCTTCAGTACGTAGGCCAGAACGCTCTCGCCATCGTCATCCTCTGCCAAAGGGGTGATGAATGCCGATCTCGGCGCGGCGCAGGCAGCCGATCGATGTCGAAGTTGCGCCCTTGGCACGCTTGATCATGCCTCGCTGATCGCGCGATCGACCGGAAGATCATTCTCTATTTACGCAAAATTGGAGAGCGCGCACACCATGCGCAGCACGCAACAGCGAAGCATTTTGTGCTGACTGGCGACGCATGAGGCTGCGGTGCTGATTCATGTCGCGCGAATTCTTGCGTGATCACGATCATGTTTTCATATTACGCTCGTCATCCCATTGAATGAGCGCGTCCGGCTTCTACGTACTGGAGTGAAATGGCACAGCAACTTCGCGACGAAAAGTTCGCAGTTGTTCTCTTAATCAGCTCAAAAGGGAGATCGACAATGACCAAGCTCAAGCTTCTCAGCATCGCCGCACTTCTGTCCGCGGCAATCACGTCGCCGGTGCTGGCGCAACAGGCGGTGCAAGAACCGGGAGCGGCAGCGTTCTACCAAAGCCTCGGTGTCGGGTCGCATAACTACCCGGCCGCGGATGCGTTTGCTTACGCCCGCAATTTCGATCGGTCGGTGGTCACGTCGCCGGTTAAGCGCCATGTGCGCCGTTCGTCGCGGCATTGATATGGCAGTGCGCGCGGCGGGCGCCGAAGGCGCAACCCGAAGCCGCCATCCAACGTGGTGCCCACTGGCATGAAGCCGCCCCGGTTCTGCTGGCGCATGCGGCCTTCATCGCATCGTCGAGCTTGCCAAGCGTGGGCACACGCGTCGTAGACCGGTCTGCGCATCCAAGCGCCTTCGGCAATTCGGCGTAGTTCCGAGGTGCGAGGTCGTTGCAGGTCCAACATGGCTTGCGTTTCTGACATGTCGCGAATGCACGACTATTTGCATTGAGCAGATCACCTGCTCAACCAGCCGTGACCTCGCCGAGTGCACCTTACATTTAATTTAGTGGGGTCGATGGATTTCGAGCCCTACATCACGGTCACGGCTTCGCTGTTCCAGTCAATCACTGAAGAGCTTCGCAATGTCTGACCGAGTATTGAAAATTGCTGTTGTCTTGTCGCTAGTTTTAACCTCTCCAGCCGCTGCATTTGCGCGAGGGGGAGGACACGGGGGCGGGGGGTTTGCGCGGGGATTTGCGCGCGCCGCGGGTTCGGCGGGAACGGGAAATGTGCCAATCAGTGGTGTTCCGCGCGGCCCGGCTAACCCTGGGGGACTAAACAATGTGACGGTCGACCCGAGCGGCGTGGTCAACGCTTTCAGGTCCACTGGGCTGCCGCAACCGCACATAACCGCCCCGACGCCGCCGGGCGGCTCCCGAAATCCGGTCGCACCTCTGTCGACGAACTTAGAGGCGCAATCGCTGCTCGAGCAATCGGGGGGACATTCCCAGCCGCGGACCAATCAAGTACCCTCGGAGGATAATTTGATGAATCCCCACGATCCGGTAAATCAGGAGAACGCAGCGCTCGACCGCATGCTCGATATTTGTCGCGGTTGCTAAGTAACGGCCCCTTGTCCTTTGAAATTGACACTATGCGATGGCGCTCGCCGGCAGACCTGCCTATTGAACAAGGTTACTGGCCAACTTGCTGCCGAGGCCGGACGAACTTCCACCACAGCAATCTGCTGTCAACCAAGGTGATGGGACGTCAGCCTCTAGCTTAAAGCGGCGGTCCCGTAATGTCTGCTCTCGCGCCGCTGGGGGGCTAAGCGGAAATCAGCCCCCGCGCTGATTTATGTGTGCAAACCGGCTGAAGTGGTAGGCAATTTTGCCTAGCCTAATCTTCCTCAATCAAGGGCACCGGCTCAAGGGCCGGTCCTTTTGGATTTGAGGGAACGGTGAAGGGGCCAAAGGCCGGGTTGATGGTGCTGGGACCTGGGACGATAGAACGGGCTAATGCGCTGGCGCCATCTTCCTCTGTATGGCGGGCGGCTTCATCGCGACGGCATGCGCTGGGAGATATTTTGCCACGATGGCGGGATCGATCTGGGCGATGGTGCTGTCAGGCAGGCGGGTCCATGTCTCGTCCCGGCCGAGCAGCGAAATGCCGATATAGCCGCGCAAGGTCAGGGTCTGCCCATCCGGGCTCAAGGTCATCATGGCGCTGTAGATCTTGCCGTCGCGGGGATCGAGCACGTTGCCGTTCTCATATTTCAGACCATTGCGCTTCATGTCACGGACGAAGGAGATACCGAGCCAGGGCGCGTTCTTGCGGTCGTCGGTACACTCCGAACAGATCCGCGGGCCTGTACTGCCCGGCTTGGGGAAAAGTTTCGCCATCACGCCTTCGAAGACGCCGTTGTGATCGACGACCAACACGTAAAGCCGGGGCTCGCCGTTCTCGATCTTCTGCCACAGGCCCGCCGCGGAGGGCTCCGCCGCAGCCGGCCAAGCGGCGGCCGCCCAGAGGGTAAGGCCCGCGGTAAGCGACAGCAATCGCCGAAGTCCGAAAGACGAATTCCGCATCGTTGTTACCTCGACCAATCCGTCGAATTCAGTGGCTGCCTTCCATTGCTGCAGACTACGGCCATTTTGCGCGCAGGTCGTGGAAAGCTACGGTCGCGGCCCGGATAGTGGTTGGTCGCGACTCCTGCAGCGCGTTGGCATAATTCGCCTGGGAACCTCGAAGAGAGCTAAAAACCCCGGCCCAGTGTCGGCCAACATCTCCAAGAGAACACCGAGCCGGGACTAGGCGTCATAGGTCCTAAGACGTGTAATCAGTGTCGAGAGATTGGATGGCCGCTAGGTACCAAGCTAGCAGCGAGCCGGCTATAATTGGACTAAGTGCTGCCTGTGGAGCGACCGTGCTCGACGGCGAGGCGGTGGTGCTCGCGTCGATGGCATCGTAATGTCCGGTCTTGGTGGCAGCGGACATTGAGCAGCCTTTGCGAAAAGACGGCTCATGACCCTGAGCGGTCATCACACTTCGCCCTAAGCTGCCGGCGAACTTGCTCCTGGTTATGTCTGCTGCCGGACCAATGCGGCCAGCGGCGCAGCTTCCTGATTCGCGCGACAATTTTGAGTCGGGCTTTCTTGCTGGTGGCAACCTTTCAATGCAGACAGATCGCCAGCCATCCAGTCGGTTTCCTACGAGCTGTAAAGAAGCGCTTGAAGCCGACAGCGGCGCGGACAAGGCCGCCGCCAAGTTCATGGCGAAGCATCCCCCGACGCGATAACGGTTCGGCGCAGCGGCGCTGATGCGATGAAACGGGAGCGGCGGTGGAAACATCGGGCAACGGAAAAACACCGTCAGCCATCCTAGAGGCGAACTTTTCGTGTAGATCCGCCGGACCACTAAATTGAATTTTACGAGCCAAGCGATTCACTATCACGCTGATGTGCGGCTTTGCGACTATCAAGCGGCGGCGCCGAATTATCACCGTCGATAAAGATGACGTCAACTCGACTGGCGTAACGGGCGCGCTTTCCCATCTCCTGCGCATCCTCACACAAACCAAACCATAGGAGACCAGATGAAGATCGCGTTGATTGGTGCCGCTCTTGTCGCGGCAGTCGTCGCTACCCCCGCTATGGCGCAAGCCGTTATCTCTGACCCCGGCCGTTGTGCGCAGTATTATTCGGACGCGAATTGCCAAAATCTCGGTGCGGGCAATCCCTACACCAATGGCGGATATTGGGGCCCGAGCTGGCAGGCCATGCAGCATCCGTTGCCCCATCATCATGCGAGGCACCACGAATAGCCGTCTTGGAAAAGAGGGAGGCGACGCCACAGGCAGGCTCCTAGGCCATCTCGAACGAGGTCGCCGCCGTGACGCCGGCGGACCAGAGACTTCAGCGAGGGCGAAGATGCGCGAACGGACGGGGCAGGTTGGTTGCCGGCGCGGACAACGGTACCTTCAGGCCCTAGAGAGTAAGCGCAGCGTCTCTGCGGCTCTGGCCAGTTACAACCTTGACTCAAGTGCTTGATCAGATCAAAGCAGCCGGCCACGCAAGCGGCTAGTAGGACTTGCCGCGCCGTGCATTCGTCAGAGTGATACGGCGCGGTCTCTGTGTTCTCAAAGGGCGAATGCTGACCGAATCGACGCGAATGGCTTCAACCGATATTGATGAATCGCAGCGCGGATCCTCGCCTATGGCTGTCAGTTTTCCTGAGGCAGCGAGGGGGGGCCTCGGCGAATCCTTGAAAGGGAGCGTGGCCCAAAAATGGAAGATGGCGGGGCTGCCCTTTAGACGGGGAGGCACGTCTCGTCCACGTCGATCTGACCGAATGATGCTGCGGTGCATGAGTCTGGATGTGGCACAAAACAGACACGCCGTGGTCACCCGGAGATGTCCGCTTTGGCGGGCAAAGCCGACATGGCGGATTTATGAGTACACGCCCTACACATGGACGGCGAGCGCTACGCGCCGATCCGTAAACAGACCACAGACGGCCCCGATGATCCGTCTATGGACCATTTTCCCGCTCGGGAAGATCTGGCTCCGGAGAGGCGTTTCTTCCCGCTCGGGAGGATTACCGCTCGGGAAATCCATGGCCGGCGAGCGCTTCGCGCTATCCGAACCAAAAGGGCCGCCGAGGATGGCAGTTTGCTTAGTGGCCTCGGAGACTGCCGCGGAATGGGATCACATCGCCGTCCGCCGCCCTGATGACCGCATGGGCCATCTTGATCGGATCGAACCCAAGGTTTGCCATGATATCTCGGCGAGGCCTTGTCGATCCAATTCGTCTATCACGGTGTCAGTCACCGCCGCCTTAGCGGTCAAGTCGCTCATCCTCGACTCCCTGTGCCTGGAGGAGCCTACAAGCGTTGCTGGCGGTTGCCAGTTAAGTTTTGGGAGGTCTGCGGCGCCTCGCGAAGGCAATTTTCCGAGCGTCGGCGGCCATTCGAAGTAGACCGGCCTTTTTCAGAGCCGCGACCTTTTCGGGCCCGCGCGGCATAGCTCGGGCCGCTTCAAGGGCTTCTTCTGCTTCGGCGTCCAAGTCTTGATCTTCTAACCGGCTTCCTGCCATTGGCCTTTTTTGCTCGGCCTACCTGGGCGGCTGTAAGCCGGGAGACGTAACCCACTTGTCCACCTGAGAGGCGATTTCGGCTTGCCCGGCTTTGCGCAGCAATTCATCACGCTCCCTGCCAGGTGGGAGAAATTCGGCCTGCTCTCTGAGACGCTGTGCTTCCTGCGTTAGTCGATCCTCAGCGGACGGCATGGCACTCCCTGTGATGCTACGGGACCAAATAAACCCAACTACAGGTTTTGGTTCCTTGTCTGTCCGATACTGGGCATAATTCGGCAGCGATCGATATTGGCCCAAGGGTCATTGCGCCTTAGGTCATGGCCGCCGAGCGCTTCGCGCTACAGGAAAAACTTCAGCGCCGCTCCGAGCGTGACAACGCCAACGATGAGGAGGCTGAGCCAGACCTTGTGCATTCGAAATAATAGGCCGCCATGGCCGGCGAGCGCTCCGCGCCGAATCGACACAGGTCCGGTAACCCCCTGCCTTTTGAGGGACACCACGAGCGCTTCGCGCTATCCCCTAGCCATGGGGCGGCCGGCGGGTGCCATCAGTGAGTGTTCTTCTGGTCCTTCTCCATCATCCGTCTCACAACGGTCTTAGGGTCATCGAGCGGCATGCTTGCCAGTTCAGTTAAGAACTCCTCGTTCGCCTTCATCATCTTGGTGGCCCACAAAAGCGGGATAAGCATCAGTGCTGCGTCGTTGTCGTCATCCATGGCTGGTTCCTTAACATGTTAAGTACTAACCCCCAAGGCCGATATAGACAGTGTACTGTCGATCTGCCGACAACCTTTTGTGAGGCTGAGTTGAGCGAGCGCTTCGCGCTGATCACATTTCAATTTCATCCTGCGCTGTTTCAGATGATCGTCCATCAATCCGATTTGAACTCCCTAAATCCCAATTTAATCGTTCTCCGTTGCACCCAGACTTAGCATTGCCCCTTGAATGATGCGTGGAGACAAAGATATCGACCTCGGTGTTTCGCCGAATCCGCTTCCTGATGTTGGTAAACGCATAATCACCGTGGCCCGGCCGATATACGGAGTATCGCGCGATGACAAAGAGCGTTACGCACTATCTGGTGCAGATTCTGCGCTGCAACGGCAAGAGAAGCATTGCTGCTATCAGAAAGGTCAGCAGCGCGCATGTCACGATGGGCATCGTAGCCGCGGCCTTATTCGCCACGGTTTATGCCCTCGAGACCAAGGCGGCTCCTGCTTCAGAGTCATCGCTAAATCCATTCGAGGTTTTGCGCTAACCACAATCAGAGCGGTGTACCGATGACGGGGCTGTTCAACTCTCTGTCAGGCCGCCAAAACGAAGAACGGGATTACCCAAGCGCGGCGCGTGGCCTATAAGATTCTGTCAGGTCAATCGCCGGGCCGCCCGAAATTCATGGGCAGCAGCGCCGATGACAGGGCGAGTATCAACGCAACAAACTCCGACAAGCAATAGGAACGCACGGTCCATGATGATCCTGGGGCGCTGGCTTCGGAAATGGCCGGCGAGCGCTTCGCGCTAGAGACTCAAGAGGTCGCCCGCTGCGCCAACCGCCAGGGACTGGGGGCTGAAAATGGCGGCCGACGCAGGGAAAAGACGACCCGTTTTGCGGTACGCCTCCCATTTGCACCGCCGCGGTTTTGCGGCTGCACGCAAATTATATGCAAGCGCCCTGAAAGCCGTGCCAGAGAGCAAATTCCTATAATTTTCATTAGATTGGCCGGCGGGCGCTTTGCGCCTATCTAGGGCGCGTAGGTGCAACCGCCTTTTGGCGGCTTCGATCCAGGATTTGAGCCCGTAACGTTCCCAGTTCTTTATCCTGACCAACACAACCCATGCCGCCTGCACGAACAGTACGCGCAGGTAGCGATTGCCGCGCCTCGAGATTTTGCCGAGGATCGTGCGGTCTCCCGTCGAGATCTGCTTGGGCGCCAGTCCGAGCCAGGCGCCGAAGTCGCGGCCTTTGGAGAATACGTCTCCAGTGCCGATCGCGGCCACCCTGGCGCTCGA
>Ga0210403_10002725_pt1 | contig 15791 bp, 9 predicted proteins | sample IncBWC19MmetaG_FD_150863 | JGI IMG/M metagenome (GOLD analysis project Ga0210403, IMG submission 150863) | Forest soil microbial communities from Barre Woods Harvard Forest LTER site, Petersham, Massachusetts, United States - Inc-BW-C-19-M | ecosystem: Environmental > Terrestrial > Soil >... | reverse complement strand
TTCCAGTCTGTTTGTGTTCATCTTATCCGCATTTTTAGGGATAGAGCTGATTAAACGCGTTTCGCCGTTGCTTCACACTCCGCTGATGTCGTTGACGAACGCGCTCGACGCCATCGTCGTGGTTGCCGCGATCATCATCGCTGGGCGGCACGAGACCCGGCTCGCCACCATGCTCGGCTTGGTCGCTGTCGCCGCTTCCTTCAGCAACATGGTCGGCGGCTTCGTCATCACCGACCGCATGCTCAGCATGTTCAAGACCGGCAAGGCGGCGAAAAAGTCATGAGCCCAGCCGACCTCCAGCAGATCATCGATTTCACCTACATTGCCGCCGCCATCGGCTTTATTCTCGCGATCAAGTGGCTCGGCTCGCCAGTCACAGCCAAGCGCGGCGTTGTCATCGGCGAAATCGCTTCCGCCATTGCCGTCATCGCCACTCTGTACGACCCACAGGTCAGCCAGCTCAAGTGGATCATCATCACGCTCATCGTCGGCGCGGCCGTCGGCGTGCCCCTCGGCATGGTGAAGATGACCGCGGTTCCCCAGCGAACCGCGTTGAGCCACGCATTTGGCGCGCTCTCCGCTGCTCTGATCGGTATCGCCGAATATTACATTGCTGCTCCCGGCGTTCCCCGTTTCCAGATGGCTGAAATCGGTCTCGAAGTCATCATCGGTTCGCTCACGTTCACAGGCAGCTTGATCGCTGCCGGCAAACTGCAAGAAATCCTTCCGCAGCGCCCTATCACTTACAAAGGACAGAACTATGTCAGCCTCACTGTCCTGGCAGCCGCCCTTGGACTTGTAGTCGCTCTCGTGATTCATCCGGAGATGACGTTTCTCTTCCCCATCATGATCGGCGTCGCGCTCATCTTCGGAATCATGCTCGTCACACCCATCGGCGGCGCCGACATGCCCACGGTCATCTCTCTCTTGAACTCTTACGCCGGATTCTCCGCTTCCCTTCTCGGTTTCGTGCTCAACAACAAAGTGCTGATCGTCGCCGGCGCTCTTGACGGCGCTTCTGGCTTCATTCTCTCGGTGATCATGTGCAAAGCCATGAACCGCTCCTTCACCAACGTCCTCTTTGGTGCGTTCGGCCAAGTCCAAGCCACCGCCGCAGGCACCAAAGAAGAACGCGCCGTCAAGAGCGCCTCTCCCGAAGACGCCGCCGCCATCCTCGGCGCCGCCAACACCGTCGTCATCGTTCCCGGCTACGGCATGGCCGTCGCCCAAGCCCAGCACAAAGTCCGCGAACTCTACGACATCCTCAGCAAAAAAGGCATCGATGTTAAATTCGGCATTCACCCCGTCGCTGGACGCATGCCCGGCCATATGAACGTTCTTCTCGCCGAAGCCGACATTCCCTACGATCGCTTGAAAGAAATGGACGAGGTCAACGGGGACCTTCCGCAGACGGACGTCGCCCTCATCATCGGCGCAAACGACGTCACCAACCCAGCCGCCCGCACCGACCAATCCAGCCCCATCTTCGGCATGCCCATCATCGACGTCGACAAAGCCCGGACGGTGATGGTCATCAAACGCAGCATGGCCGCCGGTTTCGCCGGCATCGACAACCCTTTGTATTACCTCGACAACACCATGATGCTCTTCGGCGACGCCAAAAAATTCGTCTCCGACATCGTCCGCGAACTCTCCGGCGGCGGCCACTAACCCGCGCCGGCCACTCCCTGAGAGGTTTTGCAGAGGCGGAGCTTGCTTCTCTAATGGGCTCCCGACATTTTTATCAATCGCCCCTGCGTCATCCTCCGCGACAAACTCTCCGACACCGTCAGCTCTCTCCATATCTCCCTCGCCCGCTACTCCGCCTCTCTCGCGGCCCGTTAGGCGAGTGGCCTTGAAAAAGAGATGCCCCACACGCCGGTTTTACGTGTGGGGCCTTTGGCTTTTCGCGTGCCATTTACCTCTCGCTAAACCATTTACTTATTGGCGGGCGGAGACACTCTTAGCGCGAGAGTTCCCATGCTTCGCTAGTTTGTCTCCCCTGTCGCATCATTCCGATGTGGCTCAGTGTTTTGGTGGTTGAGTGGCGTGGCCACGTCCGTCGCGCTCTTCGTTTCCTTTGAAGTGGTCTTTATCGACACGCTTCGTTGGTTCGGCTTTTTCGCCGCGGTTCGGCTTTGCGCCCTTATAGCCCTTCTGCGGATCGAAACTGTTGTCGACATTGCCTCGAAACTCAGTTTTGCCGTGAAACCACGGGCCAGCACCGACGAACACGTCGCCAGTAAACCATTCTGGACCGTAGTAGCCGGCCGGAGCACAGTCAAAAGGAGCGACGTCAAAATAACCGTAAGGACATTCAGGGGCTACTCCGACCTCGACGTTGACCTGGGCCGCCGCTCTCGGCACAGCCGCCGTAAAGCAACCTGCAGCAACAACAGCAATCATCAGAAATCTAAATCCACGCATAAGTTCACCTCGTTCTGTCTGTCTTTGTTCCCTCGAACGGGTGAGGATAGAGCGATTCACTATGCCGCGTCTGTACCATAAGGGGCACATTCAACGTCCAAAGTGGAAAATAGGCCCATTCCCGGAGTGGCTCGCAAGATCCCACACGCGCGTAGCGTCGCCCGCGATGTCTCTCCGCTCCACCGGTCTCGAGCTACCCCTCGGGGTTCTCTACGGCCCTCATTTGGACTACAATCCCCGGCGTATCCTGCAGGAGGTGCTATGCGCGCTGATCGAGTGGAAGTTTCCTGGGATGGTGGGAAATCGGACTGGGTGGTCCGCATCGAAAGCGGCTCAGAGGTAATCCGCCGTCACTGCAAAGCGTCGAAAGACGCCGACGAAAAAACGCTTCGTGCGAAAGCCGACGAAGCGGTCAAAGACGAAGGCTACGAAGCCGACGCCGCTGCCGTGAGTATCAAACGCTAGCCGCGTTCGGCTCCGGGTAGCACAGGCGCTCCTGCCTGTGCGATTTTTCGTTTTGTCGCGCCGAGAATCACGATCAAGATTGCCGATGCCGTCGCCGCGTTGCGCCGCAAAGCGCAGCGTCCCGTCGATTGGACATATGTTTCGGGAGTGTTAAAATCTGAGATGAGCTGACATGCCACCAAAAACACTCTACGAAAAAATCTGGGATTCTCACGTCGTCTACGAAGAGGCTGGAAAGCCCGCGCTCATTTACATCGACCGCCACCTCATCCATGAAGGCACATCGCCGCAAGCCTTCGCGGGTCTGAAGGCAGAAGGGCGCAAAGTGCGGCGGCCGGATCTCACCTTTGCCGTGATGGACCATTCCGTTCCCACCACCGAGAAAGATCGCCTTCTCCCCATTGTTGATACCGACGCGCGGCTGCAATTTGAAGCTTTGGATAAAAATTGCCGCGAGACTGGCGTGCGGCTCTTCGATATGAATAGCCGCAATCAGGGCATCGTGCACATCATCGGGCCGGAGCTGGGTGTCACGCAGCCGGGACAGACGATTGTCTGCGGCGACAGCCACACTTCGACTCACGGCGCGTTTGGCACGCTGGCGTTTGGCATCGGCACCAGCGAAGTCGAGCACGTGCTGGCGACGCAGTGCCTGGTGCAATCGCGCAGCAAAACGCTGCACATTTTGGTGCACGGCAAGCGGCCGCGCGGCGTGACGGCGAAAGACATCATTCTCGCGATCATCGGAAAGATTGGAATCAGCGGCGGCACCGGCCATGTTGCGGAATATGGCGGCGAAGCGATTCGCGATTTGAGCATGGACGGGCGCATGACCGTCTGCAACATGACCATTGAAGGCGGCGCGCGCGCCGGAATGATCGCGCCGGACGACACCACGTTCGCCTACATGGAAGGGCGGCCGTTTGTGCCGCGCGGCAAAGCGTTTGAAGAAGCGGTGGAGAGATGGAAGAAGCTGAACAGCGACGACGGCGCAAGATTTGATATGACTGTCGAGCTGCAAGCAATGGATCTCGCTCCACAAGTGACTTGGGGGACGAATCCAGGAATGGTGACGAGCGTAACGGGACGCGTCCCCGAGCCGGGCTCATTCCACGATCCCAACGATCAGAAAGCCACGGAGAGCGCGCTGAAGTACATGGGCCTGAAAGCGGGCACGCCGATCGTGGACATTCCGGTGGACCGCGTGTTCATCGGCTCGTGCACAAATTCGCGGCTCGATGATTTGCGCGCCGCGGCGCACTTGGTCGCGGGAAAGCACGTTGCCCATAGCATCAAGCAAGCGCTGATCGTGCCCGGCTCGCGCGGCATTAAAATGCAAGCCGAAAAAGAAGGACTCGACAAAATTTTCCGCGATGCCGGCTTCGAGTGGCGCGACGCTGGCTGCAGCATGTGCATCGGCATGAACGCCGACGTGTTGCCGCCGCACGAGCGCAGCGCCAGCACCAGCAATCGCAATTTCGAGGGCCGCCAAGGCAAAGACAGCCGCACACACCTGGTCAGCCCGGTGATGGCCGCCGCAGCCGCGATCGCGGGACATTTCGTGGATGTGCGGTCACTTGATGTTGCTTCCGTGGAGTGAGGACGAATGGAACCGTTTAACACGCACACCGGGATGGTCATGCCGCTGGATAAGGTGAATGTCGACACCGACCAGATGGTGCCGAAGCAATTTTTGAAGGCGCTGACGCGGCAGGGGTTTGGACGGATTTTGTTTTATGACTGGCGTTACCTGCCGGGCGAAAAACCAAATCCTGAATTCGTGCTGAATTTTCCGCGCTACGAAGGCGCATCGGTCTTATTGGCACGCGCCAACTTTGGTTGCGGCTCGAGCCGCGAGCATGCCCCCTGGGGCGTGAAGGACTACGGCTTCCGCGTGATTATCGCGCCGAGTTACGCCGACATTTTCTACAACAATTGCTTCAAGAACGGCATCTTGCCCGCTTCCCTGCCCGAGGAGGAAATTGAAGAGCTCTTCCAGCGCACGGAAAAAGAAGAAGGCTACATGCTTACGGTGAATTTGCCGAACCAGACGATTGCAGATCGGCATGGGTTGATGTTCCGCTTCGATATCGCGCCATCGCGCAAGGAAGTTTTGCTGAAGGGCCTCGACGATATCGGCACGTCGCTGCAGCACGAAGCTAACATCACCGCCTACGAAAAAACCCACGCCGCAAGCGCCACGATGTACGAGCCCGTTGACATACTGAATTACGCCAGCGGGCGCTGACGGCGCACACAAAAGGCAAAGACGAGTCGGCGCGTAGGACAGGCGCGACATGTCGTGCCCCTACAACACCTCGGCGCGCTGGACGTTTTCGCCCATAGGTTCGGGCGATTCCGGCGCGGCTGGCGGGCCGAGCATCTCGGCGATTAAAATTCCTGCCAACACAAACAGCGCCCCGAGCAGAGCGCGGTTGCCTAGCCGCTCACGAAGCAATATGTAGGAAGTGGCTGAAGCGAAAACCGGCTCTAGAGTGAAGAGTATTGCCGCGTGGCTCGAACTGGTGAACTGCTGCGCCCAGAGCTGAATCGAGAAGGCTACCGCGGTCGCCAATACGGCGCAAATGGCGATTCCCAGCAGCGACTTTTCCTGGCAGCCGAATCGTGCGGGCTGCCAACCTGCCGCCGAAGTTACGCCGGTTGCGAGCCACGCCAGAGCAGCACACGCCGCAACCTGGAGCACGCTGAGCGCTGCAACGGAGTGCCGGCGAGAGTAATTCCCTACCAGAATGATATGCATCGCGTAGAGCCCCGCAGCAACGAATGTCAGCAGGTCGCCGCGGTTGAGGTACGAGATACCTTCGGCGGGAACCGTAAGGAAATAGAGGCCGAAGACGGCGGCGAAAACTCCGCCATAGACCCAGAGGGTGAGGCGGCGTCCCCAGAAAATGCCGAGCAGCAGGGGAACCATCACGACGCTCGAGCCCGTGACGAAGCCGGACTTGGCGGGAGTCGTGTATTGCAGGCCAGCGGTCTGGAAAGCATAGCCGCCAAACATGAAAAAGCCGAGAGCGGCGCCGGCGAGGAGTTCTTCCCTTTTCAGTGTTCGAAACACGTGCGGGCGGAAGCCCGCCATCAATAGCGCGGCCAGCGTGAAGCGAGCCGCCAGGAAAACGAAGACCGAAGAATAGTCGAGAGAGTTTTTAACGACGACAAAGGTCGCGCCCCAGAGCAAACTGCAAAAGGCGAGCGCGAGATCGGCGCGGAGGCGTCCGGTCATGAGTCGCGTAGTTTCCGCGGAGCAGCGGTTCAGGGACGAACGGACTGTACCGGCCTGGTAGGCGAGGCTGGATCCGGTCGCCAGAAAAGCAAAACGGGGAAGGCCGCGAAGGCCTTCCCCGTTTTTGCGGCGAGTGTTTGAAAACTCGCCGGAAGAAGTTAGAACGTCACGCGGAGGCCGAACTGCATCTGCCGCGGGAGGTTGCCCTGCGAACTGGTTACGCCAAATTGTCCGACGCCGCCAGCTGGATTGAGGGATGGATCGAAGAACACAACCTTGTTGAAAACGTTGGTAAGGGTGTACTCGAACTGGATGGCAGCTCGCTCGTAGACTTTGAAGTCCTTGGTGAGGCGCATATCCATGTTCCAGTAGCCGTGGCCCATAATCGGAGAACCATTGCCGCCCGTTCCGGTATCGAGGCCGAGGATCGGGTTGCGAACGGTGGCAAGAAGGGCGCCCGGATTAGAAAAGATTTGGGTGGCACCTGCACCGACGTTGTTGTACACGCCAGAACCGTAAGGATGCGCACCGGTGAAAATGCACTGTTCGTTGTTAAAGAAGCTGGCGCCATCACCCCCACCGAAGGCCTGGCCGTCGGTCTGTGTATTGCAATAGACCGGCCCGCCACTTCCAGCAGCGAAGATAGGAGCAATCGACCAGCCACCAGCGATGCGGCCAAGGATGCCTTGCTGGCCCTTGAACCAAGGCTCTTGGATGAGGGCGTATGCGTTGTAAACAAATTTGCGGTCCGTGTTCTGTACGCCATACATATTGCTGAGGTTAAAGGGATCGTTGACGGTGTACTCGCTAGTGGACTGGGTGACGGCTCCGGTACCCAGGGTCTTGCTGTAGGTGAAGTTCTGTTGGATGGTGATGCCGTGCCAGTCGTTCATTCTCATAGAAACGAACCCGGCATTGTAATTGCCATAGCCGAAGCTGGCGTTAACGCCAACGCCGCTGGTGAGTTGACCACCGGAGCCCAACGCGGAGCCCGCAATGGGTGTGTTCATCATGCTGCGCGGGAAGTTGAAGCCGCCGTTGTCGAGGTCACTCCACAAACTCCACACGCTCTGGCTGGTGAAGTTACCAACTTCATTGAATGCAGCCGCAGCGGTGCAGCTGGTGAAGGGAACGCCGGCGAATGAGCCGCCACAATATCCGGTGCCCGCCAACGCGGCCTCGAAGAAGGGCTGTGGGGTAAGGGCGTTGAAATAGGCGGTGTAGGCCGGATTGGGATTGCCGTTCGCGAGCTTAGAAGCCGGAATAGCGGCCCCGCAAGCGGCGTAGGAAGTGGCGCAACCAAGAGCCGTTTCCACCGCGGCATAGGCTTTATCGAAGCGCTGACCGCCGAGGGTCATCATGTAGGGAACGGCATTGATGTTGATGGGCTGATACTCGTGGGTGATCCTGCGGCCAATGTAGCCGACTTCCATCAAAAGCTTGGGGGTTATCTGTCTCTGAATGGTCAAGTCAAACCCATCGACGACATTGGGCCGGAAGTTGGGGTCCAAAGCCTCGCCAGCGCCTGCGGCGACGCTATTGATGCCCGGGAACACCGGCTGCGGAAGAGTTGCGGCAGCAGGCGGAATGGGAGCTACCAAACCATCCCAACCTTGGGCAGTAGGACCGATGCGGAAGGCGTTGGCGACAGTCATTCCGCCAACTGGCGTAGCACACTGGGGACCGGTTGTTCCCGCAATAACGCCGGGCATAACGTTCGTGCGGCAAGTGACGGCCTGGATGAGACCATCACCCAGGAGAGGCACGAGAACCTGATCTACGCCGTTCAGACGACCGTAAATACGGCTATAACCGCCGCGGATGACGGTCTTGTTGGCCCCGAACAGCTTACCAAGAATTCCATCGGTGTAGTTTGGATTCCAAGCTGCAGCGATGCGGGGGCTAAAGGAGCCATAGTAGGGGTTATAGGGATATTTCTGACCGTTCCCGGTGTTTCCAACAAGGGCAAAACCCACAGTAGGATTGTAGACCTGACCTTGCAGGGCAGCCGATTCGCGCTGCTTGATATAGGCCGACTCGCTAAGCTGCTGACCGCTGGCATCCACGAGCTCGATCTGCTTGCCATTGGCTTCGGTAGGCGGCATCTCAAGAGTCCAGCCCAAGCCGTAGGTCAATGTGAAGGACGGCTTCATGTGCCAAGAATCACTCCAGTAGACGTTGTAATAGGGGATAGTGCTCTGGTCGAAAGCATGCGTAAGCGGCGGATTGAGCGCAAGATCCGGCCCTTGGCGGGTATAGGCAATCTGCGAGTCCGTAACGATACCGAGGACCGCGGCGTTGACTTTAGCCCATGCGCCAGCATTCACGCCTGCGGGAAGCGTGCTAGAGAAATCCACCAAGCCGCCCGGGTGACTCGAACTGCTCTCACCGAGCTGGTAGGTCGGGGTGTAGTTGATACCGCCGCCGTTGTCGGAGCGCTGGTGATAGTCGAAATTGCGTTGGTAAGCGCCTCCGAAGGTCATGAGGTGATTCCCCTTCAGCATGGTGATGTCATCGCGCAGGTACTTGTCCTGGCCATCCCAGAAGCGGGTGCGAACGGCCTGTGTGTCCACGTTATACGGCGCGAGAATAGAGGCGGTCTCGCCAAAGGGTTCGAGCGCGCCACCAAGGCCGGCGATCTGGGGCGGACCACCATCAGCGTTCCACGCCCAATAGTTGCGCAGATAGCTGAAATGCAGGTCGTTGGTCGTGTTGGAAGTAACATTGGTTGTCAAACCCGCAACGAAGTACCAAGGCTGCTGAGGACGATTGGAAACGGAAGCAGGATTACCCAAAGTATCGCCAGGAAAGAAACCGCCGATATCGGTTTCGCTGCCGTTAGCGAGGTTAAGCCGGTAATAGCGATAGCTGCTGTTGAAATGCCACTTGGGGCCGAAATCGTGATCGAGGCGAGCGACGCCGAAATTGGAAGTCTGGGGGACCGAGTAATTGGCCCGGAAGGCCTGCTCGTTGAAGCCGTCGCAGACATTCGAACCTGCGAAACTCAGGCAGGGGCTGCTGGCGGGCGCGTTAGAGGCCGGCATGAACTTGGTCCACATCTGCTGAACTGTTGGACTGATGCCGAGGCCGCGCGGGTCGCACGCGGTGGCTCCATTCGAGCCGCAGTTGGTTCCGGTGGCCAAGTTGTATAGGGTGGGAACTCCGGTGCCATTCGCAGCCACGCATGCGGCGTCGCAGACCAACATGGTAACAAGCCCGGCCTTCATGTTGGCGGAAGGGACGATCCAGGTGCCGGTCGTCGAGTTATTCCAAACGAAGCGCTCGAAATTGGCAAAGAAGTAGGTCTTGCCGCCGAGAATATTCTTGGAAATGACGGGGCCGCCCACGGCACCGCCAAAGCGGTTGTAATGATAACTGGGAAGTGGCGTACCGCTAGCGTTGTTGTCCCAAGTGTTAGCATTGAAATTGTTATCGAAATAATATTCATAGGCGGAGCCATGCCAGGCATTCGTGCCGCGTTTGGTGACTATTTGGACCTGCGCGCCGGCAGAGCTGTTGAAGTCAGCCGTCTGGTTGGCGGTGTTGATTTTGAATTCCTCGACGCTGTCGATAGGAGTGGGCATGACGCCTGTGGGTGCGCCGCTGCCGGTATTTCGGGAGACGAAGCCGCCGGTGGGATCGCCGGCGAAGCTTGGGGTATAGACCTGCATGCTGCCGTCCATGTCATTGGTGTTTTGGCCGCCATCGAGCAGGAAGGTGCTCTGGTCAACGACCGCGCCGGCAACGCTGCCATCTGGAGAGACGCCCGGCTGCAGCGTGAAGAAGGTCCCGGTGTCGCGCTGGATTGAAGGCAATTGTTGCAATTGCGCCCCACCAATGTCGTTGCCGACAGTGGCATTCAACGTCTGGAGTTCGGCGCCCGTAGTGACCGTCACTTCCACGGTTTCAGCGACCGAACCGAGTTCCATCGTGACGTTCAGGGTCAAAGACGCACCAACATTCACTACCTGATTGACGAGCTTGGAAACGCGAAAGCCCGTCTTGCTGACCGAAACGCTGTACGTGCTAGGGACAACGTTCGCAAAGAAATATCTTCCCGCCTCATTCGAAGTTTCTGTTCGAGCAAGATTCGTCGCAGTATCCGTCAAAGTGACTGTAGCGCCCACAACAGCGCCTCCAGACGGATCCGTAACCGTTCCCGCTAGGGTTCCAGTACTCGCGGATTGAGCGAACAGCGCCGATGGAGTCACAGCAAACAAACAGAACAACGAAACTAGGAGCAGAGCCACTCGCTTACTTGACATTCAACTACCTCCTGGATGGGCCTTAAGAGCCCGAAACCTCAGAGCTAATCAACGAAATCAGACCGTTGCTGCAAAAGCTGAAAAATCAAACATGATTGTGTTTATCCACCACCGCACAGAGCCCGTGTTGTAGAACCTCTTGCATACCGCATGCCATAACATCAAGAAAAAATAAACCGCGCAATATCTGACAATTATCTAAACCCGATGTAAATTAATGGCAGATTTATATATGCCAGACCATATTTTGCTACAAGCTTTCATAGGAATTCGACGATTCTTCGACAATCTAAAAAAGCAACAAGAATCGCCCATCTCAAACAGGGTGATTCCATCCGTGCTCTTCCGCAAACAAACAAGTAAAGATTAGGTTCGGCAACCAGCCAAACATCGCTTTGGCGGCGTTATATAATCTCGCCGACTGGATTGTCAACAGTAAACTGACGGGCAAACAATATAAACTTTAGATTCTCTGAATGGAAATCACGGAGTAGGAGGAGGAAGTCTGCCTCCAACGCAGAGTTATAGTACCGGGTTGGCCGCGCTCGGAATTCTTCGGGAGGCGACGTGTGATAGATTCGCACGGAGGGCATTTTGAGCCGAACTATTCAGCTGCGTGGGCTGGGACTTCTTCTTGTGCTTACCGTCGTGCCGCCGCTGCACGGGCAGTCGGATGGGGATTACGTGGGCGCGAAAGCATGCGCGAAATGCCATGCGGGTATCCATCAAGAATGGGAGGAATCGCGGCACAGCAGGATGATGCAGCCCGCGACGAGTCAGAGCGTTAAAGGAGACTTTGCGCAGGGAAAAGTAGTGTTGAAGGGCGCGACTTACCTTTTGCAATTTCGCGACAACACTTATTACATCACCGAACCGGACTTGACGGGCAAGCCGTGGGAACACCGGATAGAATACACGCTCGGCGACGGGCTATTTCAGCACTACCTGACCACGCTGCCCGATGGGCGCATCATTCTGCTTCCTCCCACATGGGATATCGCTCGAAAGAAGTGGGCCATGGATCTGGACATCGGCAATCCGGAAGAGGGTTCGGGGGATCCCATCGAGGTCTGGAACAAAACATGTTATTCGTGCCATGTAAGCCGTGGGGAGAAGAATTTTGACTTGGAGAAGCTGCGTTATCGAACGACGTGGCAAGATTTTGGGATTAATTGCGAGAGCTGTCACGGCCCGGGACGGGAACATATATCGCGAGCGACGAGCGTGAAGCTTAAGGACGCGGACCCGAAGGCCGGGGTAAAAGGCGCCATCGTCAACCCTGCGCGGCTGGACCCGGCGCGCAGCACTATGATTTGCGCGCAGTGCCACTCGCTACGCGACGTCTTTGCGGATAACTTCAAAGCCGGCGCAAATTATTACGATTACTTTACACCAATGATGGAATACCGCTTGCCGGCCTCAGCGGACCCTGCCTTTTGGCCGGATGGGCGGCCGCGGCATATGGCGAATGAAGCGCTCGGATTGTGGCAGAGCCAGTGTTTCCTGAAAGGAGGCGCGACATGCGTCACCTGCCATTCCCATCCGCACACAGGCGATATGGATCGCGATACGCACCTCCGGACGAATAACAATGCGCTTTGTACGGGGTGCCATGGCACGATTGCGTCCAACATTTCTTTGCATACGCATCATGCTGCGAAGAGTTCCGGCAGTTGGTGCGTTGATTGCCACATGCCGCCCACGGTCGTCAGCCTGAAGGCGCGGATGCGCGACCACTCGATAAGCATACCGGTGCCAGAGAATACCATCCGGCATGACATTCCGAATGCGTGCAATCTATGCCACAGAGATAAAGACGCGGCATGGACTGTGCGACAGATGAACAGCTGGTACGGCCAGAAATCGCGACAGAAATTCGTACGGCGCGCCGATGCGTTCACGGGGGCCCGGCAGGGCGATCCGGCAGAGATTCCGGAATTGTTGGAGGTCGTCGCCGATCCAACGGAAGGGCCCTGGATGCGAGCCAACGCCGCGGGATACCTCGGCAGCTTTCCAAACGATCCTTCGGCTTATGAGGCGCTTGTCCATGCCTTCGCAGATTCCGAGCCGCTGGTGCGCGCAACGGCGGCAACTGCCATAAAGCCACGCGCAGCGCAGCGGGAAGCGCTGGCTACTGAACTAGTGACGCTCCTCGGAGATCCCATAGGCACCGTTCGAATGAGCGCAGCCATCTCCATGGTGGCCATGGGGGTTCGGCCGTTTGCGGGAGATGACGGCGAGCGGTACGAGCGCGCAAAGGAACTCTACCGAGCACGCGCCGAAGTGAATTCCGACGACGCGCAACAGCAGCTCGCGGCCGGTAAGTTTTTCTTTCTGTCGGGTGACATGGCGGGGGCAGTACTTGCCTTTCGTGCCGCGTTAAAGCTTGACCCCTCGATCGCCGCGCAATACTTTCTGGCGCGATCGCTTGCGGAAACAGGCGACTACCCATCGGCGCGCCAGATTTTGAAGGCCATTCCGCGTGACGATGAGCAATACGAGTCCGCCCAGCGGTTGCTTGCTGAGATGGAAGCGAAGGATCCTGGTCATAGCGAAACGCCGACAGAGAGAAGTGGCAGCCCCGAGAGCGCCGAGGCACAAGCGAGATTTTTAGACGGACAGGTCTTGTATCAGAACGAACAATATGGCGCCGCACTGAAGGATATGGAGGACGCGCTGCAGGCTTCGCCGCAGGCGGACTGGGCAATTAAGGCGCAAATCTATCGCGCCATTTGCCTCGAGAAGGTGGCGCGCACGAGCCAAGCCGAGGCGGCCATGCGGGCGCTTTCTGAGAATCCGGAGGCCAGGCAGAATATTGACTTGCAGCTTGCATTTGTCGAGTTACTGTACGAAACGGGGCGTGCGGCGGAAGCTCTGACGCGGGTTGATGGCGCGATCGCGGCAGTTCCAGCGGCTCCGAAGTGCTTTTTCTGGCGCGCCAAAGTGCTGCTGGAGCTACAGCGAGGCAACGAGGCGGCGAGCGCAGCGGAGCAGGCTGTGCGCTTGCTTCCGAATTTTCCAGAAGCGCACAACCTGCTGCTAAAGATTTACCAGATGCAGGGCCGGACGAAGGAGGCCGCTCAGCAAGCGGAATGGCTACGCGATTACCAACGGCAGAAGTAATCACTCTGATCGTGCTGCTCGCCGCGGCCAACGCGAGCCCACAATCGCAAATTCGCTTCGAAGATGTGGCCGCAAAATCGGGGCTTAACTTCGAGCTGCGCAATGGGGCGATTGGCGAGTTCCATCAGCCTGAGCTGATGCTCGGCGGCGTGGCTGTCCTTGACTACAACAACGACGGCTGCATGGACATTTTTTTCACCAACGGCGCGGCGATGCCTTCGCTGAAAAAAACAGGGCCGCAGTATTTCAACCGGTTGTTCCGCAACAACTGCGACGGTACGTTTACCGACGTTACGGAAAAAGCCGGTGTGGCCGGTGAGGGTTACTCCATGGGAGTAGCGATCGCCGATTACGACAATGACGGTTATCCAGACATTTTTGTCACCGGAGTCAATCGAAATATCCTGTATCACAACCGTGGCGACGGGACATTCGAGAATGTGACCGAGAAAGCGCACCTCGGCGGGGTGGATGCGCATCACGGCAAGTTGTGGTCAGTTTCCGCCGCGTGGGTGGATGTGGACAACGATGGCTGGCTGGACCTGGTCGTCAGCAACTACGTTCAATGGGACCCGCGGCTGGAGCCCAAGTGCGGTACTGTGAAACAGCCGCTCTATTGTCATCCCAGCGCCTATCATGACACTCCCAATCAGCTCTTCCGCAACAACCACGATGGGACTTTTACAGATATCACCGAATCTTCCGGCCTTGGGGCACAATTCGGCAAGGGCATGGGCGTGGCTATCGCGGATTATGACGGCGACGGGCTGATGGACATCTTCGTTGCCAACGATAGCATCCCAAATTTTCTATTCCATAATCTGGGACACGGGAGATTCGAAGAGGTCGGGATGCTGGCCGGAGTGGCACTCAATGACAATGGGCGGCCTGTCGCCAGCATGGGGGCGGATTTTCGCGATTTCGATAATGACGGCCGCCCGGATCTGATCTTCACAGCCATGATCAATGACACTTACTCCCTCTTTCGGAACACTGGGAAGTCTCCCTGGTTCGAGGATGACACCGCGCGGGCAGGTCTTGCGGTTGCGACCCGCGCTCTCACTGGCTGGGGAATCGGCTTGTACGATTTTGACAACGACGGGTTCAAAGACGTCTTTGCGGCCAACGCCAATTTCCCGGCGCTTGAGGAATCCCTGGGCACGGCGGCGGCCCTGCCCAATTCCCTGTTTCGCAATCGTGGGGATGGGCGCTTTGAAGATGTCTCGAAAACCGCGGGCACCGATTTTCAGCTGGCAGGCCAGTATCGGGGGGTGGCGTTTGCGGATTTCGACAACGATGGCAGGCTCGATGCGGTTGTATCCAATGTCGGTGGACGAGCGCGGCTCTTCCGCAATGTGACTTCAAACGCCGGGCATTGGCTGGCGCTGAAGCTAACCGGCACGCGCAGCAATCGCGATGCGATTGGCGCCCAGGTCGCCGTCACCTTGCCGAGCGGCCGCAAACTCTACAACCATTGCACCACGAGCGTGGGCTATGCCTCCTCAAGCGAGCCGTTGGTACGCTTTGGCTTGGGTAACGAAACCGTTGCCAAGCTCATCGAGATTCGTTGGCCCAGCGGGCAGGTCCTGCAACTGCAAAACGTGCCGTCTGATAAGGTTGTCAAGGTTCGCGAACCTTGAGAGGCGCGAATTTGTTGCGTATTGCGTGTTAACGTGGGTTATTCCTGCTGATAGACCGTTCGACCGCCCACGACAGTGAGAAGAACGGTGGTCTTGGTGTACTGCTGGGGCGGGATCTTTGTGAGGTCATTGGAAAGAATAATGAAGTCGGCGTATTCGCCTGGTTTGAGCTCGCCTTTCTTCCCTTCCTCGAATTGTGCATAGGCGGCGCCCGAGGTGTAGGCGCGGATGCAATCTTCCAGCGAAATTTTTTCTTGCCCTTGCCAACCCCCGGCAGGACCGCCTTCCGGGAATTCACGTGTCACGCACGCGTAGAGACCGCGCATCGGATTGATGGGCTCCACGGGATAATCCGTGCCAAAGGCCAGGCGAACTCCGCTCCTCTGCAAAGAGGCCCAGGCATAGGCGCCCTTGGCGCGGTCGGGTCCGAGACGCGAACCGGCCCAGCGCATGTCCGAGGTCTCATGAGAAGGCTGCATCGAAGCAATCACTTTAAGTTGTGCGAACCGCGGCAAATCTTCGGGGGCTATCACTTGCGCGTGTTCGATGCGGTCGCGGCGGTCGCGAGGACGGTTTGTTTTGGCGACGGCTTCGAAGACATCGAGAGCCACACGGTTGGCCCGGTCACCG
>Ga0210403_10002724_pt1 | contig 15793 bp, 14 predicted proteins | sample IncBWC19MmetaG_FD_150863 | JGI IMG/M metagenome (GOLD analysis project Ga0210403, IMG submission 150863) | Forest soil microbial communities from Barre Woods Harvard Forest LTER site, Petersham, Massachusetts, United States - Inc-BW-C-19-M | ecosystem: Environmental > Terrestrial > Soil >... | reverse complement strand
CATCTCTGGTGCACACAAATTGTTTGTCGCCGGCGGGACGAAACCCGTTTACGACACGCTCGTTCAGGCCAAAATCCCGTTTCCCCACTTCACGGCGTATTTCGTGTCGGCTGTCGAGTTTTTTTGTGGATTGTTGGTGGCCGTGGGGGTTCTTTCGAGCTTCGGCAGCGTGGCTTTATTGATTGACATGATCGTCGCCACCCTGACCAGCGCGGTTTCCACCCTGCCCAAAGGACTTTCGTTTCTTCGCTGGCTCGACGATTTTCTCTACCTTCCGGAAGTCCTGTACGTGCTTTTCTTTGTCTGGCTGATCTGCTCCGGCCCGGGAAAGTTCAGTGTCGATTACTGGATCGCGGGCAAGTTGCTGAGGTGATCGGTACCTCTGAGAAAAGCATCTGCGAGATTATCAGTGCGTGGCGATGGGGACGACTAGGAGGAACAAATGAGGAAGGTATACAGGCACGATGAGATCGCAAAGCTCGCCTACGAATTGTGGGAGCGCAGGGGCCACCCGCCCGGTTCGCCTGAGATTGATTGGTACGCAGCGGAAAGTGCTTTGGGTGTGAAGGATTCGCGAGAGGAGTTCTCGCTCCCGGGTGTCCGCTTTGAGCCAGAAGAAGGGGCCTATCGCGAACCATGAGTTAAGTGTGGTCGTATAGCAAGGCATCTAGCCAGACGCTGGACTTCGACGAGGTATGAATGCCTAGCTTACTTTCAGTAGATGCCGGTCTTCCACGCGACGTGACATGGAACGGCAAAACGGTCGGAACGTCAGTCTGGAAATCTTCAGTTGATAGACGGCGAATGGTGCGCAAACTCAATATTCAAGGTGATGCGCAAGCCGACTTGAATATGGTGCACTCTTGGTGCACTTTAGTCTGCAAATGAGGTAATTCGGTGCAACCGAGAGCATTGTAAGTTGTTCAATACAAATGAAAAGGTGTGAGTACAAACAGGGCAGGATGAATTAGCAAACCGCGGCAACTGAGAAGACCTGAGATCACCGTACAGTACCTCAGAGCAACTCAGCTCGACTCTTGCAACTCAAGAATCGGCGGTTTGGAAAACCGTCTCAAGAAGAGCGAGAAGATTGCCGATGATGTCCGGAGACCTCCGGACACGAAAACCGGATCCAGCGAACTAGATCGAAGTAATTGGAATATCTTTCGGCCTGAAATAAGAGGACGATGCGAGGGCTGGTTGTTCATTACCTATGCTCTAAGACCAAAGCGCTCGCGGTATTCCTTGGGATTCATTTTCAGTTGATCTTCAAACGCTCTACGCAACGCTTGTTCATCGCGAAAGCCCGTGACGCGCGCAATTTCCTTAAGGGATAGATTGCGAGATTCCAAGTGTTGCCGCGCCGCTTCCACTCGAAGAGAGCGAACCCATCGTGCCGGAGTTGTGTTGAAATTCGCTTCAAATTGACGCGCAAATGTCCGCGGACTCATCGCAACGAACGCTGCGAGTTCGCTGACGCCGAGTTTACGTGTGAGATGCGATTCAACGTGGGCAGGAAGGCCACGCATACGGACGTCGCTCATCGTTGCTTGCTGAGCAAGTAAGGTACTGTATTGCGCCTGACTGCCGGGTCGGCGCAAGAAGATCACGAGTTCGCGAGCGACGTTCGCTGCCACCTCATGACCCAGGTCTTCTTCAACGAATGCGAGTGCCAAATCAACGCCGGCGCTGACACCCGCCGTAGTATAGAACTTCCCATCCTTAATAAAAATTGGGTCGCGTTCGACTTTTAGATTCTTGTAGCGCTCGATCAGAAGATCGATGTATCGCCAATGGGTTGTTACCCTTCGTCCGTCGAGCAGTCCTGTGGCGGCGAGGATGAACGCTCCAGTGCAAACAGAAGCAATTCGCCGGATGTGCGGCGATCGCCTGCGCAGCCACTGAAGCAACTCTGGTGATTGATGCTCAAGAGAGCCCTCTCCTCCGATTATGATCAGTGTGTCGATCGGACCGGCGTACTGGGAAAATTTGCAGGCATTGGCAATGGTAACGCCGCCCGTGCTTTGAACAGACCTTCCATCCGTCGTCGACAACATGTGCAGCGAGTACTTGCCTTTGCCAATTGCTGCTGGAACAGAAAAGACATCTGCCGGACCGGTCAAATCCATGAGCTGGAATGGCGATGCGATGAGGAACGCAATGACGCGAGGAGGCCTCGGCATAATTGCGCTAGTATGGCAGACAATGTCCCGAATGTCACAATCCTGCCACTTTCGCAACCACTCGTGTTAGATCAGCTTGGGGGACGCCAACCACCGCCAAAGGAACGATATACGAGAACAGCGGCTCGCGCGGCGTCGGCTCGATTGGCGTCAAGTCGATCCTGTGCGGCTAACAATTCGCGATCCGCATCGAGCACGTCTGTCAGCGTGATCGAGCCCGCGCGATAGGCTTCTTGCGATAGGTCTCGCGCACGCGTCAAAGATTTCACCTCACCCTGAACCTCTACGATGTAGGCCTGAGTCTCGGCGAGGGTTGCGAGAGCGTTTTCGACGTCCTCGGCAGCTTTCAGAACAGACCGGCGATATTCCACGAGGGCCTCTGCATTCGACGCACGAGCCTGTTTGACCTCAGCATCGACTCGGCCGAAATCGAACAGACGCCAACGTAATCCCGCCACAGCGGCTGGCTGAAACGCACCACCGGTCCATAACGTTCCGGCGTTCAAACTGTCCAGACCAAGCACTCCGGCTAGAGAGACCTTCGGGTAATACTCGGCGATGGCTACGCCGATTCGTTGATTCGAGGCTGCAAGCCGCCTCTCTGCCGCGATGACATCAGGGCGGCGACGCAAAACATCCGTCGGCTCCTGGGTGGCGATGCCGGGAACAGAGGGTATCGGGGTAATGGCGTTGAGTTCTTGTGCGTATGTACCGGCTTGCACACCCATCAGAAGGTCCAAGCGATTCAATTGCTTCTCGAGCGACAGCCGGAGCACCGGAATCGTCGAACGAGCTTGCTGCAAGAGTGCTTCTGCTTGAGAAATCTCTCGTCTTGACGCAGCGCCGGCATCGTAGCGACTTTGAACGAGCTTTAGTAGGTGTTCATCGGTCTCGATTTGGTTCTCGGCAACGGCAATGCGCGCCTGATAGCCGCGAATCTGCAGATAGGCGTCGGCGGCATCGGCGGCCACGATGATCCGAATGCCTGTGTGATCGGCCTCGGCTGCCTCGACTTCGTCTCGCGCTGCCGTAGCCTTGTGGCGAATTCCGCCAGCCACATCGATTTCCCAGCTCGCGGCTGTTCCGAGAACGTACTCGTGAATGTCACGGCGGAAAGTTGGAGAGATGCCGGAGATGGTGCCGAGATTTCCTTGCAGGCTTTGACGCTCAGCAGTCGCGGAGACGTCGAATTCACCTGAGGGATACAGTCTCGCCTTAGCTCCGAAAGCAACGGCCCGGGCTTCGTTGACTCGCTCAATCGATGCCGCGAGATCGAGATTTTGATCCAGAGCACGTTGTACGACTGTCACCAACTCCGGATCGTTGAAACCTTTCCACCACTGATCGAGAGGCGGAACTGGTTTGCTGCTTGAGCCTTCGACTTTGTTGTGAAACGGGGACAGGTTTCCGGTCGGAGCTTTGTATTTCGGACCAACCGAGCAGCCCTGAGACAAGAGCGCGAGGAACAGAACGCCAAGGGCTACCGTCGACGCAAGAGAGGACGTGCGCGTGACACCGCTTCGATCACCTTTGCGAGCAAGTGCGTAGAAGGCTGGCGTAAACAACAAGCCAAAGATGGTTACACCGAGCATCCCGAAGAACACCGTGGTTCCGAGTGACTGACGCATCTCTGAGCCCGCTCCGTGCGCGACTGCAAGGGGGGCCACCCCTGCGATGAATGCGAACGAAGTCATCAAGATTGGGCGAAGACGTACGTGCGCAGAATGAATGGCCGCATCTTCCGCATCGGCACCCTCATGATCCTGCCGTTGTTTCGCGAACTCGACGATCAGGATTGCGTTTTTGGCCGCGAGTCCTAAGAGCACAACGAAACCGATCTGCGCGAGGATATCGATTGGCATCGTCCGGATGTTCAGCCCCGTTGTTGCCGCAAGCAAACACATCGGCACGATCAGCACGATCGCCAATGGAATTTTCCAGCTTTCGTACTGCGCTGCGAGAACGAGGAATACGAACAATGCGGACGCTGCAAAGATCGCTACCGTGGGAATGCCCTTTTTCGCCTGCTGGTAAGCAAGGTCAGTCCATTCGAAAGTGATCCCAGGAGGGAGATTTTCTGTAGCGAGTTGAGCGATGCGATCTAGCGCAGCGCCTGAGGAAACACCGGGTGCAGCTTCACCCATCACTTCCGAAGCGGGATAGAGGTTGTAACGTGGCACTCGGTAGGGTGTTGTCTTGTTCTTGAACGACGCAACCGTACCGATCGGCACCATGTCGCCAGTCGCATTACGAACCTTGAGGCGGGCCATTTCCTCGGAGGTCTGACGGAATTCCTGGTCTCCCTGTGCGAATACGGGATAAGTCCGCCCCAAGAAGTTGAAATCGTTCACGTATTGCGAGCCCATGTACAGCTCTAGAGTTGAGAATACGTCGGTAGTCGACAAGCCGAGCTTCTCTGCCTTTTCGCGATCGATGTCGGCGTAAATGCTCGGGGAACCTGCGTTGTAGAGAGTGAAGACCGAGGCAAACGTGGGATCTTTCCTTGCCACAGCGACAAGTTTGTTTGTTGCGTCGGCAAGAGCCTGCGGTCCAAGTCCTCCGCGATCTTCAAGCATCATCTTGAATCCACCGGCCGAACCGAGTCCCTTGACCGCTGGCGGGTTCACCACAAGGATGTTCGCGTCCTTGAAGCCAGCGAATTTCTGACGCAATGTCGCGACCATCGACGCGGCGTTGACTCCTTTCATGTGTTCGCCGTAGAGCGATGGAAGCGATGTGAATACCGTGCCGACATTCGGCGCGATCGTGTTCGTCGTTACGTCGAGTCCCGCAACCGGTGACGTATGACGACCGCCGGGAGTACTGAGAGTGACTTCGTTCACTTCGCGGACAACTTCGTCCGTGCGGGCCAGGCTCGCGCCAGGGGGAAGCTGTGCCACGACAGCGAGATACCCAATGTCTTGCTGTGGTATGAATCCCGTGGTCATCCGGAACATCTGGAATCCGGTCAGTGCGATGAACATCAGATAAATGATGAGCATTACACCAGTGATTCGGACGAATCGACTCGTCATTTTCCCGTAGCTATCGGACAGCCATTCAAAAGCCTTATTGAAGCGGCAGAAGAACGGGTGGAGGATTTTCGCCAAGTCAGTCGGTGCACAATGCGTATCTCCGGGAGGGTGCCGGTTCAAAAGGACGGCACAAAGAGCCGGGCTCAAAGTGAGAGACACGAAGCAGGAGATCACTGTCGATCCGGCGATCGTCATGGCGAACTGTTTGAAAAACAGGCCGGGAATGCCGGAGATGAAAGCGACTGGAATGAAGACTGCGCATAGAGTTAGAGCAATTGCAATGAGCGCAGTTGAAACTTCGGTCATCGTCTCGTGTGCGGCGTCACGAGCCGACAACCCCCGCGACATGTTCCGTTCGACATTTTCAACGACGACGATGGCATCGTCCACAACGATGCCGACAGCGAGCACCAATCCGAACAGAGACAGGTTGTTAATGGAGCCGCCGAATATATTCAGGATCGTGAACGCACCAATCAACGAGACCGGAATCGCAACGACAGGAATGATCGTCGCTCGCCAGTCTTGAAGAAACAAGAATACGACGCAGACAACAAGGAAAATCGCGATGAAGACCGTAACCATGACTTCGTGGATGGATTGGCTCACGAACGTGCTGGGATCGTAGATGACCATGTAATCCACGCCCGGCGGGAAAGTTTTTCTAAGCTCGGCCATCCTCTTCCAGATCGCATGCTCGAGTTCGACGACATTCGCTTCTGGAGTCGGGACGACGAACCAAGGAGCGCCTGGATGCCTGTCTGCATAAGCAATCGAGCTGTAATTTGCAGAACCAAGTTCGACGCGACCGATGTCGCGGATTCTGGTAAGACGGCCTTGTCTATCCGACTTCACGATTACATCGGCGAATTCATCCGGAGAAGTTAACCGACCTAATGCCTCCACGTTGAGTTGATAGGCAGCTTTGGTTAGCACCGGCGGTTGATTGAGCAAGCCCGCGGAGACCTGTGCGTTCTGTGCGCGAAGCGCCGCTAGGATCTCGCTTGCGCTGATGCTGTAAGAAGCTGCTTTGTCCGGATCGATCCAGATACGCATCGCATATTGCCGATCGCCGAAGAGTTGGTAATCAGAAACACCGGGGAGCCGCGCGATCTCGTCCCGGATGTGAATCATGTAATTCGACAAGTACTCCGGGCTGCGAGAGCCGTCCGGAGAATAGACATGGACGCCGAGCAACAGATCCTCGATGGTCTTCTTGACCTGTACTCCCTGAAGTTGAACCTCCTGCGGAAGCCGTGAAAGAGTGTCCTGAACTCGACTCTGTGTAAGCAACAAATCGACGTTCGGGTCGCTCCCAATTTTGAAGATGACTGTTATCGTAAGGAGGCCATTCCCAGTGGACTGGCTGCTGATGTATTCCATGCTTTCCACGCCATTGATCGCCTGCTCGAGCGGCGTCGCGACGGTACGAGCGATGGTATCGGCCGAAGCGCCGGGATACAGAGTCGTGATCTGGATCGTCGGAGGAACGATATTGGGATACTGTGCGATCGGCAGGCTGAACATGGTTGCCAAACCGCCCAGGACGATGAAGATATTCAGGACTATGGCGAATCGCGGATGATCGATGAAAAAGTGGGTCAGTTTCATGGCCGGTATTAGTTCTGCCCTTCGTCTGAGCCGAGAACGATCGGCTCGTCCTGGGGTAATGTTTTAGTTCCGGGCGCGGCGGTGGGAGTGCCACCTACGATGACTCGGTCCGAAGGATTCAGCCCCGAATAGATCACGCGTAGGCCATAACGCAGCCCACCGATCTCAACTTTCTTTGCTTTAACCACATCGTCCGGGCCGACAACCAAGACCACTCGATCGGTCTGATCTGCTGCGACAGAAGCGTCTGGGACGAGCAAGACCTGCCTGGGAGTCGACAAATTGATTCGGACGCGGCCGAATGCACCAGGTGTCAAGAACAGATCCCGGTTGGGTATGGTTGCGCGAGTGTGAATCGTTCCGCTTGAACGGTCGAGCGTGTTGTCGACGAAGTTCAGAGTGCCTTGCCGTGTGAATCGCTCTTCGTCACCGAGAGAGACTTCGACCTTGTTTGCGAGAGCAGCCTTCTGCGATGTGCGTTCACGCTGGAAAGCGAGGTAATCCGCCTCGCTCATGTCGAAGTTCAGATAGATAGGATCGAGCGACACGACCACGGCCAGAAGGGTTGTGGCGTTGCCGCCGCCACGGTTGCCGGAAACCAGATTGCCAATAGAGACAAGGTGCGTGCCAATGCGTCCTGTGAAAGGAGTGTAGATGTGTGTGTGGTCGAGATCGAACTTTGCATCACGGACGAGCGCTTCTGCTTCGTCCAGAGCTGCCTGCGCGGAGCGTTGCTCGCCTAGGCGCTGCTCGACGTTTTCGACGCTGCCAGCGTCCGTTTTCTGCAAGGTTTGCGCGCGCGTGAGCTCCTGGGTGGCAAGCTCCAAGCGAGCGCGTGTATTCGCCACTTGAGCGGTGTCTTGGTCTACTCGGATTTGATAGGGTGTCGGATCAATGATGAATAGAAGCGCGCCCTTGCGGACAATTTCGCCGTCTTTGAACCCGATGTAGGTGAGAGTGCCGCCGACTTGCGCGCGCAACTCGACTCGATCGACGGCCGAGAACTGACCCAAAAGCTGGAAGCGGCCGTGAATGTCTTTTTGCAGCGGCATACTGACCGTGACTGCGGCCGGCACGGGTGTAGCGGCGTTAACCGGAGAATTGCGCAACAACCTGGGCCCAATGATAGCGACAACTCCAGCGAGTAGAACGAGAGCGCCTAGCCCTCCCCAGAGTTTGACCGGTGGCTTGGTCTGATCTTGACCGTGCGTCGATTGAGAGGATGTTTCACTACTTTTTGTATCCATAATCGTCCCTGCCTGATGCGCCGTGTATTCACGGGGAAATGGTAGCTAGTGAATGACAATTGTTAAGGCTGCGATGGAGTGATAGTTAGGCTCAGCGCGACTCAGCGACATTCACCGATGGAACGCGCAGCGCGCTTCAGAGCATCGATGACTTCGACATAAGGAGTAGCTCCGTAGCTGACGCGGGAGACACCGTTATCGGCCAAAACTTGAAGCGAAGTTGTCGCGTCGGCCAGGATGTTGACTGGAACGGGTGATTTCTTCGCGAGTTTGAAAATCAACGGGATCGTGGTGAGTCCTGGAACGAATAATCCGTCCGCTCCTGCTTCCGCGTATGCATTGGCGCGGTCCACGACCTTCGCCAGCAACTTCTCGTCGTGCGGGACCGAGTCGCCCTGGAAGAACAGATCGCACCTTGCGTTGATGAAGAAGGGGACGCCGGTAGCCTGAGCCGCCCTGCGCGCGGCACGAATGCGATCTGTCTGCATGGCGAGATCTCGGATTGCGCGGGTTGCGGGGATGCTGTCTTCGAAATTGCAACCGATTGCGCCTGCGTCGATTGCATGCGTGACGCTCTCCGCAACTTTTTCAGGTTCTTCGCCGTAGCCGCTTTCGAGGTCGACCGATACTGGAAGATCGACGGCTGCAATGATGCGAGCAAGGTTCAGCATTGCCAGGGCGAAGGGAATGTGTTCTCCGTCTTCGAAGCCGTTGGCTTTTGCAACGGCCCAACTGCTGGTGGCAATCGCTTTGGCTCCTGAGTCGGCTACAACTTTGGCGCTGCCCGCGTCCCAGACGTTGTAGAGGACGAGGGGAGTTCCGGGCACGTGCAATTTTCGGAAGGCTTCGGCATGCTTGCGTTGATTCCGTTCGGTCGCGTTGACTTTCTTTGTCGCCATCACAGATCTCCTGTTTTTGGGTTGCGAACAGATAGATAGATGCCCACGGAAAAAGGGCGATTTGACATAAAAAGGGCAAATTCTGCCACTCCGCTGGAGCCGCTCATGCCCATCGCTAGGCCTCGCTGGGGTGTTTGATTTCCGAGAAATAGGTTGGCCCGTATTGAGCCAGGATGGCCTTTGCATCGTCGTTGGGCACTCCGTAAACAATGAAGCGTGTTGGAGTGCAGGCCGCCATGAAGCGCTGAGAGAAGACGCGGTCGAAATTTGAAGCATGCGCGATTAGGCCGGCGGAATCGCGATAACGTTCGTGGATGTGGCAGACGCTCTTGTCCGGGCTCAAGTAGTATTCGTAATCGAGAGTGCCCGGCTCTTCGTCCATCGTGGTCATGAGACCGTGCGCGACAGCGAGAAAATCTTGCAGCTTCCCTGGTTTGATCTCGACCTCGAGGCGCCAGAAAGCTTCGTCAGGTCGTGTTGATTTCTTGCTAATGCCTATTTGCTCTTTAGTGGTATTCGTAGTGATTCTTGAAATCGATGTGAAGTTGACCCTTGGCCTTACTTGTTAGGCGTCAGAATGGCTTTGCCGCTGTATTTGGCGGCGACGTTTATGGCGTCAAGGTATTGGCCGAACTGGAATTGCCCCGCAACTGGGAACGAGAGCGCCCCGGACACGACCAATGGCGCAAGCTCTGCGTACATCGCCGTGAGTTTGTCGGGAGTCAAGATTTCGTACCAGTTATGAATCCACATCCCGCGAATGGTTTGATCACGGAAAAGGAGCGGCGGACCAAACACGCTGAAGGGTTTGCCGCTCATTGCGCTCCAGACCATTACGGTTCCGTACGGCGCAATGGAATTGAGAAAGTTTTGGGTTGCCGAATCACCCACGCCGTCCAGTGCAAGTTTGATCCGTACGTTGCCCGTTGCCTCTGCTACGCGCTTCGGAACATCCTCGCCGTCGACAAGAACAACATCGCCACCGAGCGCTCTGATCTCGTCGACCAATTCGGCTCGCCGCACGAAATTTACAGTCTTAAGCCCTTTTGCGCGCGCGATCGCAATCACGGCTCGACCAACAGACGAGTTCGCAGCGTTCTGGAGCACCCAGTCTCCGGGTTTAAGTTGCACGAACTCTGTCAGTAATAGATAGGCCGTGGCTGGATTGATTCCGAGCATCGCAAGTTGGTTGATGTCTCCCTGCGGCAAGGGACGCAGCCATGGTGAATTCGTTTTGACGCGCTCTGCCCAGGAAGGAGTGAAAAGGGGCGTGATGGCCCTGTCGCCTTCCTTCAGGTGTGTGATCTTCCGGCCCACCGCTGAAACGCAACCTACGCCTTGGATACCAAGGATGTGCGGCAGAGGAGGGAGAACGCCGTAAATACCCGCGATGATGTACAAGTCGCTAGGCTCCACGGGGGCCGCTTCGATATCGATTACAACTTCGTCGGGAGCGGGCGCGCCGACGTCGGGGACGTCGACAACTTTTACAACCTTTGCGGGATCGCCGTAGGCGGTGAGCTGAATACTCTTCATGGACAAAACTCCTTATTTTTAATTCAGGCTATAGACACCGGGTACGGAAAAATTAGGTTTAGTGGCCAGCGGTGCGGCCGCCGTCGATATAGGAGATTTCGCCCGTTACGAAATCCGAATCTTCGAGATAGAGAACCGCGCGTATGACATCGGACACTTCGCCAAAGCGGTTCAACGGAGCGAAGGATTTCTTCGCTTCGAGCGAATCGGGTTCGTGGAGAGGTGTTCGAATGATGCCGAGGGATACGGCATTCACGCGGATGTTGTCGTGGGCGAGCTCCATCGCAAGGCCACGGGTCGCTGCAGCACAAGCCCCCTTCGAAAGCGAGGCCAAAACCGCTGGCACGCTTTGGAGCGCGTGTTCAACCAGGCTCGTAAGAACCTGAATAATGTGGCCACCGCCTTGTTTTTGCATTGCGGGCACGGCAGCCTGAGTGGTGAAGAAGACGCTGTCGACGTTGGTCGCCATCACGCGGCGATACAACTCTTCAGAGATGGACGTGATGGGACCGGGGCGCCAGATGCCGGCATTGTTGATCAAGGTATCGGCGCGACCGAAACGATCGAGCGCGGTTTGGACGACTTTGCGTGCGATGACAGGGTCACCGACGTCGCCGGGCACGGTGATGTAGTCGGGATCTGTGGATGGGCTGATCTGGCGCGCATTACCAACCACGCGCCAGCCGCGCTCTCTGTAGGCCTTGACGAAGCCTTCACCTAAACCGTGAGACGAACCTGTTACGACTAAGACTTTGCGATCTGTGCTCATGGAAGTTCCTCATTTCGATTCGTTGAATGGAGTTGATTCGTATAGGGAGTTCGCCGGTAGCGCACTATTGCACTTTCAACTTCGTGAGTTGTTCAAAGCCGATGCCGGCGATCATGTGAGCCTGGATGGGCTCGACGGCGGAGTTGACGGCGTCCGCGCCATAGCCTGCACCAACCAGGACGCGACTAGGGCGTTTGCCATCGGGAGTGGCGATCAGGTCGACGAGCGCTTTTGCCACGTCGTGTGAATCAGGAGCGTTTGGCCCGCTGAACACGCCTTGGAGGAATTGGCTGAATGCACCGGGAAGAGCGGCGATTTCGCCGTACTCTTTCGCACGGTTTGCATCCGCAGCCTGCTGCGTGGCGGCATACAAATTGGTTGGATAAGCGCTGGGCTGAATGAGGACGACATCGATGCCGAGTTGTGACAATTCGTAGCGATAACTTTCGGTCATCGCCTCGACAGCGTGTTTCGACGCGCCATAGAGGCCGATGAACGGAATGGTCACTCGACCGAGGATCGAGCCGATATTGATGATCAAGCCTGACTTGCGTTTGCGCATTCCGGGCAAGGCCGCGCGGGTTACACGATGCACGCCGCCGACGTTGACTTCAAAGAGGTCGCGGACCTGCTCTGGCGAATACGTTTCGGAAATGCCTGCCGCGAAGAGGCCAGCGTTATTAATCACAACGTCGAGCTTGTCGCCCGATTTCTTATAGAGCTCTTTGAACGCGGCGTCGACACTTGCGTCGTTGGTGACATCGAGTTCGAGCACCTCGATGCCTTTCGAGCGTAATTCTTCTGCAGCGGCGCGAGAGCGGCCCTTGATGTCTCGCATGGTTGCAAATACGCGGTGCCTGGCTTCGGCGAGAGTTTTGGCCGCATCCTTGCCGAAGCCGTTCGAGGTGCCGGTAATCACGATTGTCTTGCTCATTCGTCATGTCCTTTCGTTATTCGTTCGATTTGGTGATGAATAGAGCGTCGCACGCGCGATTCAGCGTCGAATCACGCCAACAGCGCTACTTGAAAATGGAATTCGCCGGTTATCGAGCGGATGCAGCCGCTTTCATGCGCTTCACGGTTTCTTCGGTGGTCCAAACGGCGTTGGCCATGAAGCGCCAGTTGACCATCGCGGCGGCGTAGCCGTCGCCTTCTTCGGTGACCCCAGCCGCCACAGCGTCACGGACCATCGCGACTTCAAAGCCGGCCTCGATGATGTCGCGCATGTGGGACTCGAGACAGATGTTGGCGACGGGGCCGGCCATAACGACCTTTTGCACCCTGCGCATGTGCAATTGCTTGATCACGTCGTTCGTTGAACACCCGAATTGTTTGTGCGGCGACGTGTTGCAGGTGTGGCCGTCCATCAGGTATTTCTTGAACGGCTCGTAGTAGTCGGACCGGGAACCACGGAAGCCTTCGAGATCGACGGGATCTTTGCGGCCGCAGAAACCGATTCCTGCAAGATAGTGTGCGATCGCCCCGGGTGGCACGTTCCACTGGAGGTCGGTCGGGTAATACCAGTGCGGCGAATGGATGATGTAGTAGCCGAGCTCCTGCGCCGTTTTGAGCAGCGTCTCCAGATTCGCGATCACGTTGCGCTTCTTGAGCGCATCCGCGATCAGCTCGTAATAGGTGCCGGTTTTCTCTTCGAGGAACTCGTTCTGCATGTCTGCGAGCACTAAAGCTGTGCGAGTCTTCTCGAGATGCATTTCCGGATTACGGTGCGTGAACGTAAACATTTGTAGCTCCTTCGACGTAAATTAATCCGTGCCTTTGCTTACTGCGACAAATTTGATGCCCATCGCCTGTGAAGGATCAGACAAAAAAGGGTCAAATCCCGCCAGGCTGTCGAGTCGACTGGTCATTCAGGCTGAGGCCAGCTTCCTGGTCAGAGGAACAGCGTTAGAAAGATTAATGCGCCAGGTAGCCAGTTCCGCGAGGCCCAAGGCGGCAATCACCAGGGCTGCCCCTAAATAGCCGAGATGGTGCGCGCCGAAAACTGGAATGCCCAGAGCGCCAATTATTCCGGCGGTGGTAATGCCAAAGTACGTGAAAGAAGTATTCAATCCGAGCACGACGGGCGCAGTGTGTGGAGCAACGGTGACCAACCGGTGCTGTTGCGGAGCGAGAAGTCCCCAGCCAACGGCGCCCCAGATCACCAAAGCGGGGATTGCAGTCCAAAGAGTTGCGCCTGCCCAGGAAAGCGAGGCAAGGACCAACGTCAGGACGATGAGCATGGTGAAGATCAGTTTGCGATTGCCGATTGCGTCGGCGAGACGGCCAACGACTAGGTTGCTGAAGGTGCCCGCAACTCCAAATGCGACGAGCAAGATGGCGACGATGGCGTGGTTGTGGCCTATCGCTCGATCGAACACGACGGTGAGATAGGTGTAGGCGACGAACTGGCCGCTTTGATAAAGCCAGGTGGTTAGTAAGGTCAAGGCAACGCGTGGATCCGCCGCGGGCTTGGTTCGTTGCGCGAGAGTGACCTTTGGCGGCAAGGGAACGTTTGCCAAGAGCAGGCCAACACCGATGGCGGACATTGCCGCGAGCACAGAGACAAAGACCATAGTCCAGCGCCAGTCTCCCAAGGCGCCGATGGCTGCACCGATTGGCGTGCCAAGTGCGGTGGCCGACGTCAAACCGGCGATGACAATCGAGAGAGCATAGCCACGTCTTTCGGCGGGGACTAAGGTCGCTGCCGCACCGGTTGCCGTTGGCGCAAACATTGCGGCGCCAAAACCGGCAAAAATGCGGCTGGCCATGGTGATGGTGAAAGTCGGTGCCGCGGCGGTGATCAGGTTAGCGACCACGAAAATACCGAGGCCCGTAAGCAACATTGTCTTGCGCGAAATATGCGCTGCGATAGCGGCGATGATGGGGGCGAGGAGCGCATAGGTGATGGCGTAGGCGGTTGTCATCTGCCCGGCGGCGCCGATGTTTATATTGAAGGTGTGAGAGATTTCAGGAAGCACTCCCGCGACGACAAAACTGTCGGTGCCGAGAGCGAACATCCCGAGAGCTAAAACGAGTAAACGCCGATCCATGATGTTCTCCGAATAAAACAGACATTGGATGTGAAAGGGCGGCGTTTTCGTGTGACAAAAAGAGGGCAAATACTGCCATCAGCCGACGAGGCTAAGTCTCACTCTTCTCGCGCACCGTAGCGCCGCAGCAGGTCATCTAATGTGTTAGCCCGCCGAAGCTGTAATCGGGAGATGTAAGGAGTGAAAGGAAGCACACGTGAGTCTGTCGTTTAAACTCGTCACTTCTCCCATCGGAACGCTCAAGCTTGTTGCCAGCGATGAGGGGTTAGTGGCGGTTTTATGGGAGAAGGAGCGTCCGGGGCGCGTGAATCTCCCCGATCTTGTCGAGAATCCTGCCCATCCCCTACTCCTTCGTACCGAGAAGGAATTGAATGAATACTTCTCCCGCACCAGAAAGTCTTTTACGGTGCCACTCGATATGAGGGGGACGTATTTCCAAAAACAGGTGTGGGAGGCGTTGCTCGGCATTCCCTTCGGCGAAACGCGCACTTACGGACAGCTGGCGAATCAGCTCGGCAATCCAAAGGGTACACGTGCGGTGGGCGCGGCAAACGGCCGAAACCCCATTGCGATCATCGTGCCGTGCCACCGCGTTATCGGCTTTTCTGGCAAGCTTACCGGCTTTGCGGGCGGGCTCGATGCGAAAGCCTACCTTTTGAGTCTGGAAGGCGCGAAGATAAGAAATCTGAAAGTGACCCCGGAGGGAATAGATGAGAGCACTGCAGAGTTGTTCTTGACTCTCGGAAGTGGCCATTCTTCTTCGTCGGAACAATCTGGCATCTCATCGAAATGCACATGAGAACGAGAGCCAAATCGAAACGCAGTTCGCTCCCCGGACTCGGCCAACTCTCATACGAACGAACCAAGCGAGGATTGTTGCGGGCCTCGTTAAGTCGTAACGAGCAACGCGATCTGGAATTTCGCCTCATAATCCTTTCAATTCCACCGGGAAGAGTAAGTACCTACGGAGCAGTGGCCGCAGCTGCTGGTTATCCGCAATACCACCGCGCGGTTGCACGCCTGTTACGCGTCGACCCCATAGATCAACTGCCGTGGCATCGAGTCGTAGGTGTCAGCGGAGAGATAAAGTTGCGGGGAGTTGCTGGGCACGAGCAACGAGAGCGGTTGAAACTGGAAGGCGTGCAGTTTAGCGGGAAACGCGTAGACATGGGGAGGTTTGCGCACCTTCTCAAGCCTTGGGAGATCTAGGAGGGAGCTCCTGAATAGGCACCGATAAAAGAACTTGGTGCACTCTCGGTGCACTCTAGCTTGCAAATGGGATGAGTCAGTGCAACTGACAGCGTGCCAGGTCATTCAAAACAAATGAAACGTGGTGAGTACGAACAGGGCAGGTAGATTTAGCAAACCGCCGCCTTCAGCCTCTCGGCCACCTCTCCGGCGTTTACTTTGAATAGCTTACCACACTGCGTGCGATACCCTGGTGGCCAAATGGTGGCCTAAAG
>Ga0210403_10002723_pt1 | contig 15793 bp, 15 predicted proteins | sample IncBWC19MmetaG_FD_150863 | JGI IMG/M metagenome (GOLD analysis project Ga0210403, IMG submission 150863) | Forest soil microbial communities from Barre Woods Harvard Forest LTER site, Petersham, Massachusetts, United States - Inc-BW-C-19-M | ecosystem: Environmental > Terrestrial > Soil >... | reverse complement strand
CGTAGTTCGATGCTTCGCATCGCCCCCGAATGTCGGAAAGCTGGATTGCTTCGTCGCTTCGCTCCCTTGCGCAAACGCTTCGCGTTTGTCGCAGGCAATGACGGGGAGGGAGCGTCGTAATCTCTCCGGTCGTCCCGGCGAAAGCCGGGACCCATACGCCGTGTTGTCTGTTGTGAAAGGCGCCGGTCGCCGGCTTTCGCGCCACAACTTCTCCCTGTGGTTATGGGTCCCGGCTTTCGCCGGGACGACTCGGGGATGGCGGGTTGTCCCATCATGCCTTCTTCGCCATCTGCGCCACCGCGTCCATCGCGGCGATATAGCCGTAAGGTCCGAGCCCCGCGATCACGCCGGTCGCGGCGGTCGAGATCTTCGAATGCCGGTGGAGTTCGTCGCGGGCGTGGATGTTGGAAATGTGCACCTCGATCACCGGGCCCTCGAACGCCTTGATCGCGTCGAGGATGGCGATCGAGGTGAAGGAATAGCCGGCCGGGTTGATGATGATGGCGTCCGCCGTCTGCCGCGCCGACTGGATCCAGTCGACGATCTCGCCCTCGTGGTTCGACTGGTGGAACGACAGCTCCATGCCGTGCCGCCTGGCGTGCTGCTCGCAGCTTTCCCGAATTTGCGACAGCGTCGTGGTGCCGTAGATATGCGGCTCCCGCACGCCCAGCAGATTGAGGTTGGGGCCGTTCAGGATCATCAGTCGTTTCATGGCGTGTTCCTCGTTGGTTGCCGCAGGGCGCGTTCTTTGCATCGGTGGCGGGCACCCTGTAGCGTAGCGGGGATCGCGCGCCGCGCAATCCGAAGCTGGCGGCGCCGGCGCCGGCCGCGAAAACAGGGGAGGGGACGCGTGGCGTGGCGGATGGTGGCTTTGGCCGCTGGTTTTCTTTGCATCCATGGAGAGGTCATGGCCTTCGACATCGAAGCCCACCGGGGCGGCCGCGCGCTGATGCCCGAAAACACGCTTGCCTCGTTCGCCAACGCGCTGTCGATGGGGGTGGACACGCTGGAGCTCGACATCGGCGTCACGGCCGACGGCGCGATCGTCGTCTCCCATGAGCGCGGCCTCAATCCCGACCTCGCGCGCGGCGCCGATGGCGCCTGGGTCGCCGCGCCCGGCATTCCCTTCGTCCGCCTGCCGCTTGCCGAAGTGAAAAAATACGACGTCGGCCGGATCAGGCCGGATAGCGCCTACGCAAAACAGTTTCCCGACCAGCGGATGGTGCCGGGCACGCCGATCCCGACCTTGAGCGAGGTTTTCGCGCTGGTGCGCAAATCCGGCGACGGCCATGTGCGCCTCAACATCGAAACCAAGATCGATCCAAACCACCCGGACGAATCCCCCGACCCGCAGCGTTTTGTCACCCTGCTGCTCGATCTCCTCGCCGCCGAGAAATTCGAGGACCGCATCATGGTGCAGTCGTTCGACTGGCGCACCTTGCAGCTCGTGCAGAAGATCGCGCCCGCGATTCCGACGGTCTATCTCACCTTGCAGAAGGGCAACGCGCCGACGGTGTCGCTGCAACAGGCCACCGAATGGACCGCGGGCTTCAATCCTGTTGAGCACGGCGGCTCGCTGCCGCGCACCATCAAGGACGCCGGCGGCGCCATCTGGTCGCCTTATGCCGGCGACGTCACGCCCGATCTGGTCGCGGAATCCCGCGGCCTCGGGCTCAAGGTCGTGGTCTGGACCGTCAACAGGAAAGACGACATCGCGCGCCTGATCGACGCCGGCGTCGACGGCATCATCTCCGACCGCCCCGACCTGTTGCGCGAGGTCGCCGGCGAAAAAGGCATCGCCTTGCCGCTAGCGTTTCCGGTGACGCCGTGAGGCGTCGCGCGAGTGCGCTTACGTCACCACGATTTCCTTCGTCGTCGCGGCCAGGCAAATACTCCCCGTCGTCCCGGCCAAGCGAAGCGCGAGCCGGGACCCATAACCACAGGCCTGCGTTGGTGAAGCAAGGCGGTCGCCCCATCTCGTCAACCCAAAAACCATTTGTGGTTATGGGTCCCCGCTTTCGCGGGGACGACGAGAGAGTGGAGCACGCGCCCTCGTCGCGTTCGTGCCGATTCAAGATGTCAAACAGCGGGGCGAGCCAAAGTCGGCAGCCATTCCGCAAACACACCTTCGCGATCCCGCGGCGCGATTCGCCCGGGTTTTGCCGTTCTTCTCCCGCCCTCGTCACAAAAGAGGGCGCAGGGAAAGCCGGGTGCGCGCTGCACCCGCGGTCTCGCGTGCAAATGGATAGAAAAGCGCACACGAGCATACAGGTTCAGCGGAGGCAATCCGGCCTTCCCTGCGCAATGGTTTTAACGGTTTCCTTCGTGCTCTCCCCGGTGACCGGCTTTCTTGCCACCGTCGCTTCGCAAGGCAAAGCTTCGACGTCGCCGATGGCGTGCGCGGCCATTTGTAGTTTTGCCATCAGCCTCCCAACGATGTAGTCTTCAAAAGTGCCCCGCAGTGTAACGTTGTAGATACTGACATGCGCATGATCGGAAGCGAGTCGCTGGACGCGGCCAATCCGCTGCTCGACTATCATGGGATTCCAAGGGAGATCGTAGTTCACCAGTACGTTAGCAACCTGAAGATTGACACCTTCTGAGCCTGCTTCTGTCGATACTATTACCCTGTAGACCGGAGGGTTTCTGCGAAATAGATCGATGGTTTCCTGATTGCGTGTGCTAGAATCTCCGTTGATTATTCCAACTTTTAATCCATGACCTTCTAGGAAATTCTGGATAGTTGTCTGGGTCTCTCGTCGTATGGTGAAGACAACTAATCGCCAGCCGTTGGGATTTTCCCTCTTAAGCTTTTCAATGAGGTTGCCGAGGCCAAGAAGCTTGGCGCTGCACGGCATTCGTGAAACGATAGCTTTTACCGAGGCCGCAAGATCCGGCGGCGCTGTGCCCTTCCGCGCCATGTTGGTGAGTTGTGCCGATAGCGCTTCTGGACTGCTTGTCAGCGCTTGCAGTATGGAAATCTGCGTCAGCTTGTTTAATTTTTGGATTGGCTCAGCGATTGTGTCGATCAGCTGAAGTTCGGCCGCAGTTGGCTCAACTTGGTGTCTCAATACTTTGCGTTCTGGAAAATAGAGCTTGGCATCGCCGCGGCGGACCCGAGACATATAGCCGTACACAATTGATCGAAATTCGTCGCGCGCGTCTAGCTTGAGTTCGCGCGCCTGATCCTTATTGTCAGCTATGAAGCGACGGGAAAACATGCCCGGGCTACCGAAAGGATTATCGTGGCCGCGTGCAACGGTGAGTAGATCGACTAAAGAGTAAAGGTCCCAAAGGCGATTCTGAATAGGCGTAGCGGTTAACATCAAAACGAACGGGAAACGACGATCCTCAAGCGCCTTTCGAAAGCGCTTGGCGACTTCGGGGGTTTTTGGGACGCCGTACAGGTTCCGAAGCTTGTGAGCCTCATCGAGCACGAGCATCTGAAAGCGGTCTTCAGGAATTTTCTCAAGATGTAATCGGGCCGAGTTGTAAGTCGTAATAACGGCGCCGGTTTCATCCGGGTCGGCACCTATCAAGTCCCGTCCGAACGCAATCAGCGCCGGAATAGCGAATTTCGATTCGAGTTCCTCCTTCCATTGCTGCGCCAGTATCTTCGGGCAGACGATCAAAATCTTTGAAAGACGAGACCGTGCGATCAACTCGCTAATGATGAGGCCAGCGCTTATCGTCTTGCCGAGTCCAACATCATCGGCCAGGAGAGTTACGGGAAGGCGACGGCAAAAAGTAATAAGGTTACTGACCTGATGTAAGTACGGGGTAAGCCGCTCGTGCCACCGATTTGTAGATTTGAAATCTTCTGCACGCTCGATAACGATAGGATCGGTTAAATCCCATTCGAGGCCAGCTCGATAAACCCGGTATTCCTCCGGCGTCCTCTTGCGGCTCAGTATTCTCGATTGAAATTCCGGCGCTACATCCATCCCCAACTCGGCGCTCTCGGCATCATTCAATCACAGGATGCTCACTTGGCCCTTCGCAAGCAAGTGTATTTTACCTCCTGACATCCGCTCTAAGACGGAAAGAGCCGATTATCCGACAGGCCAAAGTCGTAGATGGCCGGGACAAGCCCGGCCATGACGAAGAGGGGAGCACTGGCCGCGCGAAATTCCCACGCGATCCGACTGGTTGTTGCCTTCTTCTTCCCCTAGTCTCCTCCACAACCCGGGCGGGTGATGACGCACTCGGCCGAAAAACACACAGGGAGGAAATCGTCATGACGACACGCCGTCAATTTCTCAGGGGCGGCGCTGCCGCCGCCGCGACCGGGATCGCCTTCTGCAGTTGCGGTCTGTTGCGCAGCGCGCATGCCCAAAGTGCGTCGCAGCAAAAAATTCCCGTCATGGTCAGCGGCAAGCGGGTCAAGACCATCGACGTGCACGCCCATTGCGTGATTCCGGAAGCGGCAAAACTCCTTGGCCCTCCGCCGCCGGCGACCGTGCGGGGCGCCGACGAGGTGGTGATCTCGCTCGACCAGCGGCTCGCCGCGATGGATGCGCAGGCGGTCGACATCGAGGTGCTGTCGGTCAATCCGAACTGGTACAAGGCCGACCGCGAGCTCGCCGGCCAGATCGTCAAAATCCAGAACGAAAAACTCGCCGCGCTGTGCGCCTCGAAGCCGGACCGGTTTGCCGGGTTTGCCTCGCTGACCCTGCAGGCGCCCGATCTCGCCGTGCAGGAGCTGGACGCGGCCGTGAACAGGCAGGGGCTGAAGGGCGCGGCGATCGGCGGCAATGTCGACGGCGTGGCGTTTTCGGATCCGAAATTCCATCCCGTCTGGGCCAAGGCGGAAGAACTCGGGGTGCCGCTGTTCATCCATCCTCAGGGCGTGCCCGAACTCAACAAGCTGCTCGCCGGCAATGGCTGGCTCAGCAACGCCATCGCCTATCCCGCGGAGACGTCAATCGCGCTGTCGCACATGATCTTCGAGGGCACCTTCGATCGTTTCCCGAAGCTGAAGGTGATCGCCGCCCATGGCGGCGGCTTCCTGCCGTCCTATGCCGACCGTTCCGACCACGCCTGCCTGGTCAATCCCGGCGGCTGTGATCCCAATGTCAAACTGGCGAAGGCGCCGACCGACTATCTCAAGCAGATCTATTTCGATTCGCTGGTGTTCACGCCCGAGGCGATCCGTCATCTCGCAGCCCAAGTGGGGCCGGGGCAGATCGTGCTGGGCAGCGACTATCCGTTCCCCTGGCAGCTCGCGCCGGTCGACCATGTCTTTGCGTGTGGCTCGCTCAGCGACGACGACAAGGCCGACATCCTCGGCCGCACCGCCGCGAAGCTCTTGGGGATGGAGGCGTAGGAGCACACCCATTGCTGTCATCACCCGCGAAAGCGGGTGATCCAGTATTCCAGGGACGTTAGTGATTGAGCGGTGAAGCCGCGGCGTACTGGATCCCCCGCTTTCGCGGGGGATGACGGCTGGTGGTCGGGACTACAGCCGACACCCCCTCTCACATCCCGAACACCGCGACCGCGCGGATCGGCGATCCCGTGCCGTCGCGCATTTTCAGCGGCAGGCCGATGAAGGTGAAGGGGCCTTCGCCCAAAAGCGTCTCCAGATTGCACAGGCTTTCGATGTGGGTGATGCCGAGTTCGCCGCAGGCCTTGTGCACCAGCGAATTCACCTTGCCTTCCGGCCCCGGCCGCATCGAGTCGATACCGAAATGCACGACGCCCTGCGCGGCCAGCCACTCGGTGGCCGCGACATTCACGCCGGAATTCTCGCTCGCATATTCCTTGCGCGGAAAGGTGCGCGCGTGGTGGCCGGTGCACAATAACACCGTGCCGCCCTTCGGCACCGGATGGCCGCCCTTCTTCACCGCGTCTTCGAGATCGGCAGGCGTGATCTCGGCGCGCGGGGCGATGTGGCGCAGGTCGAGGCAGATGCCGGGCACGATGCAGTTCTCCAGCGGATATTCGCCGATCGGCTGGCCGCCTTTGTTGAAATGCCTGAACGCGTCGATATGGGTGCCGGCATGGTCGGGCATCGAGATGAACATCGAGGACAGCCCGTGCACGTTGCCGGAGGCTGCGAAGGATTCCTCATGCGTGGTCCAGACGCCGTGGATGATCGGCGGATGGCCGGGATAGGTGGGGCTCTTGTGATAGAGTTCGCGGCTGAGGTCGACGATCTTCACGCTTAAGGTCTCCCGTCGTTCTTGATGTTGCCGGCAACGCTATCCCGCGTCCGCGCAAAACAAAACGGCCGGGTTCCTTCGACCCGGCCGTTCAAAATCAATCGTTGAAGCGAAAGCTCAGCTCGCCTTCTGCTCCGGCGCGGCGGCCTTCTTCTTCTCGATGGCGCGCTTCAGGTCGAGCGCGCGGGGCGAGAGCACATCGGCCTTGGCCTTCAGCAAAAACGCGTCGAGGCCGCCATTGTGGTCGACGCTCTTGATGGCGTTGGTCGAGACACGCAGGCGCACGTTGCGGCCGAGCGCGTCGGAAATGAAGGTGACGTTGCACAGGTTCGGCAGGAACCGGCGCTTGGTCTTGATGTTGGAGTGGCTCACCTTGTGACCCACCTGCGGGCCCTTGGCCGTCAGTTCGCAGCGCCGCGACATCTCTAAGAAATCCTCTGCCAGCCCCGGGCTCACATGCCCTTGGGGGGTCCAAAATCACGTCCATCTAGGGAGCGGCGGACGTATAGGGGTAGATGTTCGGGACGTCAAGGTTTTGGGGCTTAAAAGGCCTCAATGTCTCGTTTTTGCGCGTATTCTGACCGCAAAACCGGTTCCCACTTTTGCGGAATGCGCGCGTTTTCCGGGCCATTCGGCGGGCTTTCGGCCATCATATAATCGGCGCATTCCCCGCCGAAATGATACCCATTCAAGTTGCGGCGCGGACCACAGAAATTGCTGAAAAACGTGCCGATCCGTTGTTAGCCGGGTATTTTCGCTTAAATGTCATTCCATCCGCGCCGAAGTAGCAGGACCGCCGCCAGGTGACCGTTTTCAGCATGATTTTACCCCGGCCTGGCCGAAGCGCCCTGCGGGGTATGGCCCATCTGTGTGCCTTGTCGCTGACCGTGGCGCTGTGGCTTGCCGCCGCGTCCAGCCCGGCTGCGGCCCAGGGCCGGCTTGACGCGCAATATGAGGCGACGCTGGCCGGCATTCCCGTCGGCCGGGGCGCCTGGACCATCGACATATCAGACGACCAGTTCTCCGCCGCCGCCTCCGGCGGAACCATGGGCCTTTTGAACGCTATCGCCGGCGGCTCCGGCACCGGGGCTTCCCAGGGCCGCGTCGTCAACGGCGCGCTGGTCTCGACCGGCTACACCGCCTCCACCACGACCTCGAAAAAGACCGAAGCCATCCACATGACGCTGGCGAACGGCAGCGTGAAGGAATTCGGCATCGAGCCGGAACCGCCTGTCGATCCCGGCCGCCTCCCGATCACGGACGCGCATCGCCACGGCGTCTACGATCCGATGACGGGAGCGATGCTGCGCGTGGCCGGCACCGGCGATCCGCTCACGCCCGAGGCGTGCCGCACCGGCGCCGGGATCTTCGACGGCCGCATGCGCTATGATCTCAAGCTCGATTTCAAGCGCATGGAAACCGTCAAGGCCCAGAAGGGCTATCGCGGCCCGGTCGTGGTCTGCGCGGTCTATTTCACGCCGATCGCGGGCTATATCCCCGACCGCCCGGTGATCAAATATCTCACCGCCCAGCGCAACATCGAGATCGCGTTCGCGCCGGTCGCGGGAACCCGCATCCTGGTGCCGTTCTGGATGAAGATCCCGACCCCGCTCGGGCCTGCGATGCTCGAAGCCACGAGCTTCATCACAGCGCCGACGCCGCCGCGGGTCGCGAAGACGAATTGACAGTAAAGCCGTCATTCCGGGGTGATGCGAAGCATCGAACCCGGAATCTCGAGATTCCGGGTCTGGTGCTTTCGCACCATCCCGGAATAACGGAGACGACGAATCCTGTTGACTCTTCCCCGCTTTTGATTCGACTCGCGAGGCCGCAAAATTTTAAGGAATTCGCCGCCAAACCACCGCTTGTCGATCGCTGCCGAACTTGATCTAGTGCCGGCATGCGTGTTCCACGCGAGATGTTGCGGTGAACGTATCAGGAGAACAAAGGAGTCAGCGATTCGGGCGCGATTCGTTCCGGACTCGTTCCGCAACTTAAGCCGCGACCACTCAAGCCACTCTTGGGCGTCGCATTGTGAAACACTATCGGCGGAAATTGCCCTTTTCGTCATTGCGAGGAGCGAAGCGACGAAGCAATCCCTACTTGCCTGGTTGCCGCATGGATTGCTTCGTGGAGCCTGTCATCGGGCGCCGACCCGTTGGCTCGCAATGACGGCTGAACGCCAGCAATAGAAGAAACACCTGAAAAATATGGCTTTCTCTTCTCCCTTCGCGCACGACCGGGCTCCCGGCGCCGGCGTCACCGCCGTGCTCGGTCCCACCAACACCGGCAAGACCCATCTGGCGATCGAGCGGATGGTGGCGCATTCCTCGGGCCTGATCGGCCTGCCGCTGCGGCTGCTGGCGCGCGAGGTCTACAACAAGATCGTCGCGCGCGCTGGTCCCGACGCGGTCGCGCTCGTCACCGGCGAAGAGAAGATAAAGCCGAAGAACCCGCGGTTCTGGGTCTCCACCGTGGAGGCGATGCCGAGGGATCTCGACGTGTCGTTTCTCGCGGTCGATGAAATCCAGATCGCCGCCGATCTCGAGCGCGGCCATGTCTTCACCGATCGCATCCTCAACCGGCGCGGCCGCGACGAGACGCTGCTGCTGGGCGCGGCCACCATGCGCCCGATCATCGAGCGGCTGTTGCCCGGCGCTTCCATCGTCACGCGGCCGAGATTGTCGCAGCTCGAATTCGCCGGCGACCGCAAGATCACCCGCCAGCCGCGGCGCACCGCGATCGTGGCGTTTTCGGCCGACGAGGTTTACGCCATCGCCGAATTGATCCGAAGGCAGCATGGCGGCGCGGCGGTGGTGCTGGGCTCGCTCTCGCCGCGCACCCGAAACGCGCAAGTGGCGATGTTCCAGAACGGCGACGTCGATTATCTCGTCGCCACCGACGCGGTCGGCATGGGGCTCAATCTCGACGTCGATCACGTCGCCTTCGCCTCCGACCGCAAATATGACGGCTATCAGTTTCGCCGGCTGAATCCGGCCGAATTCGCGCAGATCGCAGGCCGCGCCGGGCGCGCCACGCGGGACGGCACGTTCGGCACCACGGGCCGCTGCGCGCCGTTCGAGCCGGAACTGGTGAACGCGCTGCAGAACCACACCTTCGACAGCGTGAAGGTGCTGCAGTGGCGCAATGCGAAACTGGATTTTTCCTCGCTCGGCGCCCTGCAGGTGTCGCTGGCGCTGGCGCCTTCCCACGACGCGCTGACCCGCGCGCCGATCGCCGAGGATCTGCGCGTGCTCGATCATGCCGCGCGCGACGCCGATGTGCGGGACATGGCCCATGGCGCCGCGGCGATCGAGCGGCTGTGGGACGCCTGCCAGATTCCCGATTACCGCAAGATCGCGCCCGCCGCCCATGCCGAACTGGTCACGACCCTGTTCGAGTTCCTGATGAAGCGGGGCCGCATTCCCGACGCCTGGTTCGCCGCCCAGGTCGAGCAGGCCGACCGGAGCGACGGCGATATCGACACTTTATCGGCCCGGATCGCGCAAATCCGCACCTGGACCTTTGTCGCCAACCGGCCGGACTGGCTGTCGGACCCCGAACATTGGCAGGGGATTACGCGCGAAGTTGAAAATAAATTGTCCGATGCGCTGCATGAACGGCTCACGGAGCGTTTCGTTGACCGCCGTACCAGTGTATTGATGCGCCGCCTGCGGGAGAACAGTGTTTTGAATACCGAAATCGGCAAGACCGGCGAAGTAATCGTGGAAGGCCATGTAATCGGCCGGCTCGACGGGTTCACCTTTGCGCCGGAGGCGGCGGAGGCGGGCTCCGACGCCAAGGCGTTGCAGGCGACCGCGCAGAAGGCCCTGGCCGGCGAAATCGACGCGCGCGCCGAAAAGCTCGCCGCCGCCCCCGACGACCAGTTCGTGCTGACGTCGGACGGAACCATCCGCTGGACCGGCGATGCCGTGGCCAAACTGATGGCGGCCGACGACGCGCTGCATCCGCGCATCCGGATCATTTCCGACGAGCGCCTCTCCGGCGCGCCGCGCGAAGCCGTGCAGGCGCGGCTCGATCTCTGGCTGAAGACGCATGTCGAGAAGCTGCTCGGGCCCCTGTTCGACCTCAACAAGGCCGAGGACATCACCGGCATCGCGCGCGGCATCGCCTTCCAGCTGATCGAGGCGCTCGGCGTGCTGGAGCGCGCGAAAATCTCGGCCGAGATGAAGGACCTCGATCAGCCGTCGCGCGCCTCGTTACGCAAATACGGCGTGCGCTTCGGCGCCTATCACATCTATCTGCCGGCGCTGTTGAAGCCGGCGGCGCGTTCGCTGGCCTCGCTGCTGTGGGCGCTGAAACTGGACAATGTCGACATGTCGGCGCTGTCGGGCGCGCAGCATCTGGCGGGTTCGGGCCGCACCTCCTTCCCGGTCGACAAGCAACTCGCCCGCGACGCCTATCGCGTGCTGGGTTATCGCCAGTGCGGCGAGCGCGCCGTGCGGGTCGATATCCTCGAGCGGCTCGCGGACCTGATCCGTCCCGCTCTGGCCTGGCGCGAGACCTCGCCCGGCGCAAAGCCGGCCGGCGCGTTCGATGGCCGCGGTTTTGTCGTGACGCAGGCGATGACGTCCCTGACCGGTTCGGCCGGCGAAGATTTTGCCTCGATCCTGCGCGCGCTCGGCTACCGCATGGAGCGCCGCGCGCCGCTGCCGCCGAAGCCGGTCGCGCTCGAAACACCCGCGGCGGAGGCTGTACCAACTGAGGCCGTGGCGGAAACGGCTGGCGAGCCGGTCGCGAGATCGTCGGCGATGCTGCTGCCCGATATCGCGTTCGCAGTCGAACCGCCCGAGAGCGCTCCCGCCACCGTGGAGGCCGCGCCGGAGCCTGAAATTTCAGCTGAATCGGTTGAAGCCGCTGTGGCGGACGCGCCGGAGGAGCCTTCGGTCGAGGCCGCGGCGTTCGATGCGCCGGAGCCGGCTCCCGCTGAAATGATGCCCGAAACCGCAGTCGCCGAAGCAACGCCGGAGACGGCGACATCAGGCGAAGCCGCGCCGGCCGAGGCTATCGCGGATGTCGCCGCTGCCGCCGCGCCGGAAGCGGCCGCAACGCCTGAACTGGTCGAAGTCTGGCGGCCCGGCGGCCGCTCCGAAGAACGCCGGCCGCGCCACGACCGCAACCGTCATCGCCATCACGATCGCTCCGCGCAAGGCGCACAGCCCGCCGCCGTGGCAGGCGAGCCCGGCGACGCCGCAAAAGGCGAGCGCCACCGGCGTGGACGGCGCGACCGTCACAACGAGTTCCGCAAGCTGCGCGCCGATGCGCCCGCGGCTGCGGCGCCAGCGGTTGCGGCCGATGGCGCGCCGGCGGTTCGCGAGCCGCGCGAGGACAAGACGCCGCGCGAGCGCTTTCAGGGCCGGGACAGAGATAAAGGCAGGGACAACGATAAGGGCAGGGATCGCGACAAGGATCGCGGCAAGTTCGGCGGCGGGCGCGACAAGGGTGGCCGCGACAAAGGCGGGCGCGATCGCGACAAGGGTGGCCGCGACAGCGGGCCCTCGCACCGGCAATATGCCACCAGCGCCACCCCGCGCGAGCGCGATCGTCCGGCCGATCCGAATTCGCCCTTTGCGAAACTGGCGGCGCTCAAGGAACAGCTCGCCGCCAACCGCAAGGACTGACCAACGCGTTTTAAAGCGAATGGGTGCCGGTTCGCGTGAAGAAAACGCGCTAAAGAAAAAAGCGTTTTTGAGCGAAGCCGTGACCTTGCCGCGTCAAGAATACGCGAAGGAATAAAAGCGTTTTTCGATGGTGTTGCTTGGAGCGCCAGCGTCTCGATAAATGGTTGTGGCACGCGCGGGTGGTGAAGGCGCGCACCTCGGCTGCAGCGCTGGTCGAGGCCGGCCATGTCCGTATCAATGGCGTCCGCGAAAAGGCGCCGGGACACAGCGTGAAGGCCGGCGACGTGCTCACCATCGGGCTCGATCGCAGCGTGCGCGTCCTCAAAGTGGTGGGATTTTCGGAGCGGCGGGGCGACGCCGCGTCGGCGCGCGTGCTGTACGAGGATTTGCAGGACGGCCAGGAATAACTAACTGCAAATAACTAACTGCAGTAAAGCAACAGGGCCGGGCAAAAACGCCCTCCGGGAGTGCAGGGCTTCACTTGCGGCTGCGGTGTTCCTGCGCTAGGCAACCCACTCAAAATTGACCGTTTCGGAGCCTTGGATGACCTACGTCGTCACTGAAGCCTGCATCAAGTGCAAATATACCGACTGCGTCGAGGTCTGCCCCGTGGACTGCTTCTACGAGGGAGAGAACATGCTGGTCATCCATCCGGACGAATGCATCGATTGCGGCGTGTGCGAGCCTGAATGCCCCGCCGACGCCATCAAGCCGGACACCGAACCGGGCCTTGAGAAGTGGCTGGAGGTAAATACCGAGTACGCCAAGAGCTGGCCGAACATCACCCAGAAGAAGGAATCCCCGCCCGACGCGAAGGATTTCGAGGGTGCAGAAGGCAAGTTCGAGAAATATTTTTCTCCGAAACCCGGAACGGGAGACTGACCCAAATCTGGCCCAAGTGTGGCCGAAGTCTGGTTTCTACTTAACCCTAATCCCCGTCTGCTCGCCAAAAACCCGCCCAAACGCCCCAGACAGGGCGTAAATCATTGATTTTTGCGGAAAATGTGCTATATTGGGCACATTCAAGCCGAACCCGTCAGCCGCGTATATGGCCCCTATGGGTTCCCGTGAAAAACATCGAACAGGGGCGTGGCAGTTCCGCGCGCAGGCTGTGTCACAGAAAACGCGTAAAAAGAGTGCTTCCAAGGTAACGAAGAAAGCCGCTGCGGCCAGCCGTAGTGCAACCAAGAGCCGTGCCCGGGCTTCTCTCAAGGATACCCGGACCGCCACCAAGGCCTCGGCTGCCAAATCCTCAAAGAACAAAAGAAGCGCAATGCCAAACAAGACTGCAAAAACTGCCGCGAAAGCGACGGGTTCGAAGGCTACTGCCTCGAAGGTCGCTCCCAAGACTGCCGCCCCGAAGTCCGCTGCCGCCAAGCCCCCTATCAGCAAGCCGGTCGCGCACAAGCCCGTCGCCGCCGCCAAGCCGGTGGCCGCTGCCGCGCCGCGCGTGGAGGAGCCGAAGAAGGTCCTGACCCAGCGTCAGGGCTTCAAGACCAATGAGTTCGTGGTGTACCCCGCCCATGGCGTTGGCCAGATCCTGGCCATCGAAGAGCAGGAGATCGCAGGCGCCAAGCTTGAGCTGTTCGTGATCAATTTCATGAAGGACAAGATGACGCTGCGGGTGCCGACCGCCAAGGTCGCCAATGTCGGCATGCGCAAGCTGTCGGAGCCGGCGCTGGTGAAGAAGGCGCTGGAAACCCTGAAGGGCCGCGCGCGCGTCAAGCGCACGATGTGGTCGCGCCGGGCCCAGGAGTATGAAGCCAAGATCAATTCCGGGGACATCGTGGCGATCGCCGAAGTCGTGCGCGATCTCTATCGCTCGGAATCGCAGCCCGAGCAGTCCTACAGCGAACGTCAGCTTTATGAAGCGGCGCTCGATCGCCTGTCGCGTGAAATCGCCGGCGTGCAGCACGTGACGGAAACCGAAGCGGTCAAGGAAATCGAAAGCCAGCTGGCCAAGAGCCCACGCCGCGGCGCCAAGGCGGAAGCCGAAGTCGAGGCCGACGGTGAAGGCGATGCCGAAGCCGACGGCGACGATGCCGCTGTCGCCGACGAAGCGGCGTAAGCCACTTCTCCATAGGCCAGACAAATCAAAAGCCCGGTCGCAAGACCGGGCTTTTTTGCTTGGCAGTCATTTTCCACCTTCTCCCCCGACCCGGCTCAACGGCGGTATGCGGCATCCGAAGGATCATCCGGGGCCTTACTTTTTGTGGCCGGAACACCAAGAACTAAAACTCAATTTAATGGTGTCGGCAGATTGCGAACCTACATCAGCTTGAGGATTTGAATGTTCTCGTGAAAGCTCCACACATGGATTGTGACCACTCCAAGCTCAAGGGTACTGTGTTCAGCATCCATGATTGGCTTAACTATCTATGGGATCAAGCGGCCAAGTGTCGGAAACTTGTCGAGCAGGCCGACGATCCTCTCGTTAAAACCGAACTGCTTGGGTTGGCGTCGGTCTGCGAGGAGATCGCCGATAACATCGAAGATCATCTGACGGGCGGGGATGACCATGCGCCGCGTGGCCCGTTGTCAAGGCTGTCATGAACGAGGTCGCCAACCCAATTAAGGCGGGCCTATTTCGCTTCCTGCAGTTCTCCTAACAGCCGGGGTCGCGATGGGCTTTGTGCCTTCCACCTGCATCTCTTCAATCGACAGATAGCGAATGGCGAAATCCTCAAAACTGGTGGCTGCGAAGCGCGGACGGGTGCTGCTCGTAAGGCGAACGCGCGACGGGCTTTGGATGTTTCCCGGAGGGCGCAAGCGCGCACGAGAAAGCGATAAAGAGTGCCTGCGCAGGGAGATGAAAGAAGAGCTTCCGAAACTCAAACTTGGACGCCTCCGGCTCTGGAAAGAGGTTAAAGCTACGAACCGTCGTTCGGGCCGGAAGATGAGTGACGCGATCTTTGTGACAGCCGAAACGTCCGGTCGCCTGACAATCGGCGACAAAAAGGAAATCGATAAGGCAACTTGGCGCAAGCCGCGTGGCATTCGCCTGACGCCTACATCGCGCTATATCCGGGATAAACTCTTTCCAAAATCGAATTAGGCCACTGCAGATCGCGGCCCATAGCGCCTTCCTACAAAACCGCGAGTTTAAGTCGTCGAAGTCATTCGATCACCTCGTCGGCGCGTCCAACAAGTGAGAGCGGGACGGTGAGACCGAGCGCCTTGGAAATTAGCTCGGCTCATCACGGGAAGGCCCCGACAGGAGCGAGCACAAGCCCATGCACACCGCTCCAGACAAAACAACTGGCGTCAACGTTTGAGGTGGGATGGACTGTCTCGTTATCGAGAGTAGGAGAAGCGCCACGGTCGCCGCGCCAACGATTGCGCTTAGAGGTGCTCTGAGCTGCAGGGGGGATGAAATGTGAGAGGTAACAGTAACCGTCAACCGGTCCGGTGACGCGCGATTTCTTTCCTTCTCCCCTTGTGGGAGAAGGTGGCGCGGGCGCCGTCCGCGACGGATGAGGGGTCTCTCTCCGCGGATGCAACCCCTCACCCGTCGCGCTGCTCACTTCGTTCGCATCGCGCCACCCTCTCCCACAAGGGGAGAGGGGAAGGTCGGCGAACGCGGCGACGACAAAATTGAAACGCGTTTACGCGCGTCAATCCACCACGATCTTCACGAGATCGCGCACCTTGACCTGGGCGTGGGCGTCCAGCCCGTTGAGCACGCGAAAACGCTCGGCGGGGCGGTCGACGCCGGCCATGCGGTGCGACAGCGATTCGACGGTATCGCCGGGCTGCACGGTGATGACCTTGATGCGCAGCGGCCGCGCGGCCTGGATTTCCTCAATCTGTTCATCCTTTTGATGCAACTCACTGGAGACCGGCGCAGCTAGAAGTCGGCTGAGTAGTCACAGGCAAATTCCTTACCCATTAGAGATACGCGACGGCGGCGGTCGCGGAATGAGCGTTGATTTGCGCGGTGAGAGAGGATGATTGATTCGTTCCTGGGCGACTTGATCAACTGCGCGC
>Ga0210403_10002721_pt1 | contig 15795 bp, 15 predicted proteins | sample IncBWC19MmetaG_FD_150863 | JGI IMG/M metagenome (GOLD analysis project Ga0210403, IMG submission 150863) | Forest soil microbial communities from Barre Woods Harvard Forest LTER site, Petersham, Massachusetts, United States - Inc-BW-C-19-M | ecosystem: Environmental > Terrestrial > Soil >... | reverse complement strand
AGGGCGTCGTCAACATGGTGCAACTCAACTTCTGGCACCATTTTCATCCTGTCTCTTTCAAGCGGCGTCTCCGTTTCGGGACGCTGCGTTTGTAACGCAAAATCAAAACTTCAATACTGCATACCCTTTCAGCTGGTAGCTTGTAAGCGTTGTCAGCATGGAGGATGCAACTTTAACCTCAGGTACCATTTTCATCCGATCAATTTTTCGCGCAATCAGCGATTGCCCACAAACAAACATTTTTACTCCCGCCTTTTCCAATTCTTCAAACAATAACAGGTTGGGATTGCTCACGTTATATTTTCTCTCATAAGCCTCATTGTTTAATATGGAATATGCCGCGCCGCCATGAATCGCCAGTACCACATGTAACTTTTCCGGCTTCACCCCTGCCATCACATGAATGTTAAGTAAGCGTGCCACATTATTAAGTGCCCAATTTACTGAGTCGGGACTATCAATAGCATGTTCTACTTCGATCACAATATTGTAATCGAGTGACGAGTCAGGTTTTTCTTCCGCATAAGGAATGTCGAAAATGCCTCCGTAGTTCTTAATGACTGGATAGATTCGGGTTTGCGAAAATGCGGATGAAGAAATAAATATCAGAAAAACAATAGAGAGAGATTTCATAAATATTCAATTAAAAAATTAAGAATGACGATTCCAAGATATTTGATTTCATGACTGTGTTAAAGAAGAATTATAGGAATGGTTATCCTTTCACTTCTTTTAAGTTTTCAATAGTCTCATCTTCGCCCTTCTTTTTATCAACTTGTTCGACCCTGATTTCTTTATCGACATACCGTTCGCGGTTAACCGGTAAAAAAATCGCAAGTATGCCCGAAGCTGCTAAAATTATCAAAATGGTTAGGACAAATACCCTGATCACTTTTTTCAAAGTCTTCATTGAAATTAAAAAATGTATGCTCAACAAGAGCATCTGTTAAGAAAACAGGAAAGAGCCAGCGTAGTGGCTTAGGGATAAGAACTATCCCTGAATTGAAAAAAGAGTGTACGCTTTGGAGCGAGGAAGAAAGTGACCAATTAGGTTTATACCAATGGGTGCAAAGAGTAAAACCACATGAGCTCTATTTTTAAGATAGACTTTGATCGAATTTGAATAATGAAACAGCGGTGGAAAACCCCTTACTTCATTCAAAACACCATTTTGCGAAACAGGCTGATGAAATTTCACAAAATGAAGCCGCGGCTTGACCGATCGTGCCGCGTCTCGCTGTTCTCTTTGTGCAGGTATTTTTTGGTGCGTTGAAGAGGACGGAACGCCAGGTGAAAAAATGAAGAACCCCAACAGCCCACACAACAACAACTTTGGCAAGCTAAACTTTGTAGTGCGTGGAGCGTTCATTTTTTATACGCCATTATTATTCCGCAAGTACAGGCCGGGTCTCAATGGATTTAGCAGACGCTTCTAAAATTTCAAACGCGCTCTCTGCCATCCGGTTTTCGGTATCCAGGGTGGGGTTCACTTCTACAATTTCATAAACGCACACCCGGGGATCTTTACAGAGTTCGGCATTGAGGTTTTTTGCCTCATCCACTGTTAAGCCATTCGGAACAGGCGTTCCCGTGCCTGTCGAAAACCGGCTGTCAATACTATCCACATCAAAGGAAACATAGATTAAGTCGCAATGGTCGAGCATTGTCAGTGCCCGTTGGGCCATTTCCGCTGCCCCTTTCTTTTTCACATCCTCCACTTCGATGAAGTTGATGTTGAATTTATTGATGAGATAATTTTCAGGCTTCTCCAAATCGCGTACAGCAATATACACCAGGTCTTCCGGGGTGATTTTCGGGCCGGGCATTCCAACATTCTTTATTTGCTCCCAGTAGTCCAAAGTTTCCCCCCGCGGATCATTCACTTTGCTTTCCAAATTGTCGATGCCGAATGCCATGGCCAGCGGCATGCCATGCATGTTGCCGGATGGTGTGGTAAAGGGCGTGTGAAGATCGGCATGAGCGTCAATCCAGATTACACCCAATCTCTTCTTCGGATAGGCTTTCTTGATCCCGGCAATGGTTCCGTATGCCGTAGAATGATCGCCCGCCATAATGAGGGGAAAGAAATCATCAAACAGTTGCTCATACACCTCGAGGCACACCCGTTCCTCCATCACCAAAACACCATCAATGAATTTTGCGTAGGCGTGTTCTGCGCCGTCAAAAAGGAGCTCGTTCACATTTTCAACCTCAATGGAGTCGTATTTTCTAAACAAATCCGATTTCAAATCAAGACTGGCGATCTTCATCGCCTCCACGCCCAGGCTCGCGCCCCGGGTTCCGGCACCGATTTCGGACTTCACTTCGATGATTTTGATCTCTTTCACAAACCTGGAATTAAAATACAGTTAACAATGACAAAAAGGGAGAAACAGCAAGCAGAAGCAGCCCGAACTTAGAAGTCGGGCAAAGCGTGGGAGACGGGGAAAATCTGGAAAAAAAAGCGGCTGGCCATATGCACGGATCTTTTGCAAAGATGGCAAATTTATTAGAATATTGCACTCTTCTGATTCGGTGATTCGGTAATGTGTTAATGGCTAATACCATCAACGAATCAAGGAATTGGTTAATCAACGAATTAGCATGAAGAGTTATCGTGAGCTGATTGAACAGACATTTGAGTTTCCTCAACGGGAATTTAAAGTTCGTGACCATGAATTGTTGTTCAACGAAGTGCCTTTGATGGATATCATCAAAGAATACGGAACCCCATTGCGCCTCACCTACCTTCCCCGTATTAGCGAAAACATACGTTTTGCCCAATCCGCTTTCACCAATGCCATGGAACGGTTTAAATACAATGGCAAGTACACGTACTGCTATTGTACCAAATCATCGCACTATGATTTTGTTCTGGAAGAAGCATTAAAGAACGATATTCATATTGAAACCTCCTCGGCCTTTGATATTCCGATTGTACGCACGCTTTACGATCGCGGTAAAATCTCGAAGGAGACTTTTATTTTGTGCAACGGATTCAAAATGCCGCAGTACAAAGACTACATCACCGGCTTGCTCAACGAAGGATTTAACTGTATTCCCATTCTCGACAACCTGAGCGAGATTGATCACTATGAAAAAAATGTGACCCAACCGTATCAAGTGGGAATACGGGTCGCTGCAGACGAAGAACCCAAGTTTGAATTTTATACTTCGCGCCTGGGTATCCGGTATGGCGATATCAATACCCTTTATAAAGAAAAAATTCAACCCAGCAACAACGCTTCATTGAAGATGCTGCACTTCTTCATCAATACCGGTATCAAAGACACAGCATACTATTGGAGTGAGCTGAGCCGGTTTATTTTCAAATATTGTGAGATGAAGAAAATCTGCGACTCGCTGGATTCGATTGATATTGGTGGTGGTTTTCCGGTGAAGCAGTCGCTTACATTTCATTACGACTATAAATACATGATCGAACAGATTGTGGAAAACATCAAATGGATTTGCGAAAAAAATAATGTGCCTGTTCCTAATATTTTTACAGAATTTGGAAGCTTTACCGTGGCGGAAAGCGGGGCGATTTTATATTCGGTGGTCGATCAGAAATTACAAAATGATAAAGAGCTGTGGTACATGATTGATGGCTCGTTCATCACTCACTTGCCGGATGTTTGGGGGCTGAATCAAAAATACATTTTGCTTTCGGTCAATAAGTGGGACGACCCGTATCACAAAGTCAACATTGGTGGTCTTACCTGCGACAGCCAGGATTACTACAACAGTGAAGCACACACTGGAGAGGTTTTCTTGCCGATGATCAATGATGAGGAGAAATTATTTATAGGATTCTTTCATACCGGTGCCTACCAGGAGTCATTGGGAGGAAACGGCGGCATTCAGCACTGTTTGATCCCCGCACCGAAACATGTGCTGATCTACCGCAATGATGATGGCGAAATTTCTACCGAGCTTTTTGCTCCAGAGCAATCCAGTGAAAGCATGATGAAGATTCTTGGCTACTACGAAGAGGAAAAAGAAGAGCCGGTGAAACTTCATGTTACACCGGCCCAAAAATAATTTCATGCGTCAAGACTTCGTCGTCCGACCACTCAAAGAGGTCCGACGACTTTAGTTTTTTATCGGGGTCCACCAAACATCCCTTGTGTCTCTTTGTAGTCAGCTGGAATGGTGAAGTCAGCGGCACTCAATGATTCTCGTTTAATTTCTGTGACCTCCATGATCATGTTGCCCTCCCTGGTCATTGATTCAATCCGCAAGGGCACACCCTCCATATTTTCAGAAAACATGGATTGACCACGGCCAGTACGTTGCTTGGCCAAGGCTTTAAGGTCTATGTCCTTGATTTCTGTGGTGGTCCAGAGATTGCTGGTCACCACGTGATCTCCTTCGGTCATGGTGGAAACATACTTCGTGCAATTGTATCCAAGTATCTTCATCATCTCTGAAGTTTTGGTGATCGTAGGCTGTGGTCTTGTTTGGCCAGGTACCTCACCGGTTGGCATCACCGAATAAGTCTTGTTTTGCCTGTCGAGACGAACGCTCTTATCTTTTGTATGAAGAATGTCGCCAGCCATCATTCCGCCCTCCATCGTTACCAGCGAGTTTCCGTCCTTTAATTTTATGGTCATTCCTTTCGGCATGAAGCTGCTCGGGTCACCCCCGCCCTGCTGCATCTTCATCATGTTTTCCATTTGCGCCTTCATGGCCGGGTTAGCATCCATCATGGCCTTCATTTTAGGGTCATTCATTTGCTCCTGCATTTTTTTTATTTTTTCCTGCTGAACCGGGTCATTCATTCTTTTCTGACCCTCCTCCATTTTTGCCTTCATGGCAGGGTCAGTGATTTCCATTTTCATCGACCATTTAATGGTGCCTTCAAAGGTTTGTCCCCAGGCCGAAGACAAGGTGAGTACGAGCACGACAGTCAATAATTTCTTCATAATAAGTTTGTTGTTTGTGTAGTTAAAGATAGCCAAAGAATTTTTTATATTCATAATCGTTATCCGTTAATAGTTATTCGTTATTTGCACTGCACCAGGCAGCAAACCTTTAAGGGATAACAATTAACTTTACTCCATGCATTTCAAAATCACCAGTACCCAAAATCCTAAAGTTAAAAGTCTGATGGCGCTGGAGAAACCGCGAGAGCGGAGGAAGCAGCAATTGTTTATCATCGAAGGAAAAAAAGAAATTGCATTGGCGGTGGAGGCTGGATATAAAATAGGGAACATTTTTTACTGTGATGAGATCACGAGTCTGGATGAAATTCCTCAACCGCTAAAAGAAGATAAACTGATTATACCAGTTTCAAGAGATGTATTTGATAAAATCGCTGTTCGGGAAAGTACCGGGGGAATTATTGCTGTGGCTGAGCAGAAGGCTCATCTCCTATCCCAAATTAAACTTCGGAAAAATCCGCTGGTCCTCATTCTCGAATCGGTGGAGAAGCCAGGAAATCTCGGGGCCATCCTGCGAACGGCAGATGCGGCAGCTGTGGATGCCGTAATTATTTGCGACCCTCAGACGGATTTTTATAATCCGAATGTAATCCGTTCCAGTGTGGGTTGTGTATTCACCAATCAGCTGGCTGCTGTTACTTCTGAGGATGCCATCAAATGGTTAGAGAAAAACCAAATCAAACTCTTTTGTGCTTCGTTGCAGGCATCCAAGCCCTATCATCAGATTGACTTCACGCAACCATGCGCCATCGTGATGGGCACAGAAGCTACGGGACTATCAGAAACGTGGACAAAAATTTCAGCGGCCAACATTATCATTCCTATGAAAGGGAAAATCGACAGCATGAATGTTTCCAATGCCACGGCTGTGGTCGTATTTGAGGCAATGAGGCAGAGGGGGTTTAGAGTTTAGAGGTTAGAGGTTGGAGGTTGGAGATTGAAAGTTTAAGGTATGGAGAAGAAAATAATTCTGGTAACCGGATCAAACAAGGGAATTGGCTTGGAGATGGCAAGGCAACTTTCCAAACTTGGCCATCAGGTGATTCTCACAGCGCGGGATGAAGCGAAAGGATTAGAGGCGCAAGGAAAATTGAAAGCTCAAAATCTTTCAGTTCATTTCTTAGTGCTGGACATTACCAAAGAAGAAAGTAACCTTCAGGCTGCGAGTAGAGTAAAAAGCGAATTTGGAAAATTAGATGTGCTGATTAACAATGCAGGCATTTCTCTGCGAGGCGATCATTCGCTTTTGCAAAATGACCCGGCAATTACCCAGCAAATAATCAACACCAATTCTTTCGCGCAACTGGCGGTGACAAAGGCATTTCAATCACTCATTCCGCATGGAGGCAGAATCATTATGATCTCCAGTGGCGGGGGAAGCATGAGCGATCCCGTGGGCGGATGGTCACCGGCGTATTGTGTTTCCAAATCCTTCCTTGCCGCCATCACCCGTCATCTCGCCTACGAATTGACTGGTAGAAAAATTTCAGTGAATGCAGTTGATCCAGGTTGGGTAAAAACCGACATGGGTGGGCGATCTGCACCAGGAAGTGTGGAGGATGGTGCTAACACCGCGGTGTGGTTGGCTACTGGTGACAAGATTGCTACAGGAAAATTTTTCAGAAACAGGAAAGAAATTCCCTGGTAAGATGGAAAAAATGAAACGAAACCAAACTTCAGACCATAACAGCATAGAAGAAGGTAATCAATCCATAGCTAAGTTTGTTTACCAAGGAGAAGAAAAAACAATGGTCCAATTGCATTTTACTCCAGGAAAATCGAGTTATTTCGTCTGAGAATTCATCCATTTTGTCATTTTATCCCACATGTCAGGGGTATAAACATGCCCCGTATGGGGATAGATGATGCTCTGAAAGTTCTCACTTACTTTATTAAGGTCATACACTTTTTGCACAACCTTTTCTATTTTTTTTATGCCGCTTACCGGAGAGCCATCGTCTTGATCTCCGGTCATAAAGAGGATGGAGCGAGGCGCTATTAAACTGATTATGGCCTCTGTATCGAAATATTTTAAAAGACCCGGAACAAAATAATAAATCCCATGAGCCTTCAGCTTTTGTTCTGAAATAAGCTCTTGATAACGCGTGAGGCAACCCACCGCTACACCTGTCTTAATCCTTTCGTCTAATGCCATCAGCCACCATGAACGGGTTGCGCCCATGCTGATACCTGTTACCGCGACGCGTGTGGAATCGACGTCGGCACGGGAGAATAAATAATCAAGGGCCATTAAATCATCGCGCACCATCATTGCCCACAATGATCTGCCCATCCATAGTTCATACTTCGAAGCTGATAATTCTTCTGCTGCGTCCATTTCCTGAGGACCAGCAGGGCCTTTGCCATTTCTTTCTCCAAAACCATAGGCATCAATGGCCATTACTGCGTAACCGAGACTCGTCAGAGCTTGTGCCGGAATTTGCGGGGTATGGTGTGTTGTGAAAATTTCCTGTTTACCTAAATCATAGTTCCCGCCATGCCAGTGACAATAGTAGATAGCGGGGTGTTTTGTTTTTCCATTTTTCGGAATCAGAAAATAGCCAGGCACGACTGCCCCTGCGCCGTTGTCAAATTCAAATTTCTCGACTTCATAGGTTCCCTTGTCTTCGCGGGTCAAGATTCGAACAGAAATGATTTTTGGGCGTGGAGGCATATCACCCATAACTTTTATAAGCGTTTCCCGGATAGACTCCCGCTGCATTTGCCATTGACCGATCGTGCCTGGAACATTTAGTTCGGGGATAGAAATAGCCGGGCCCTGTGCAGCAGAGAGCATCGGAAATAAAAATATTAGGCAGAATATATTCTTCATACCCCTGCTTTTATTCTCATGGAGTTTCAAGGTGTAACGGCTCGACATGAGATTGACCAGCGTGTTTTTACTTCTTCACCATGTTCAATTTCTTAATGGCAAATTTCTCTGCTGCGTCTTCTACAGCCGGAATATCTTTCGATACCACATGGGAGCCGATCACATGGCCACCTGCACCAGGAATTGCTACCGTCTCCTTCAAGTCATCCGGCGTGCTAAGTTGTTTATTCATCTCCACCATAGCGCTCACTTTCACGATTGGGTCTTGTTCTTTTTCATTTTTGTAGTAATACAAGGTAAGGCTCGGGCATTTTATTTTCTGAAAGGTAGAGGAGTTCATTTTTTCTTCCAACAATTCTTCGAGTTGCGCTACCGCTTCCAACCGGTAAGGATTATTCCAGTATTTGTCTTTCAAAGAATCTTTAGGAGATTCATTGAACTTCCCTCCCTTCACCAGCCTGGCAATTTGCAGGCCCCATGGGTTGTTGACTAGTCCCGCATTGGGGTCGTTGATGGCAATGTTGGGCGACATGTTGATTAGTGCGAATACATCTTTTGGGTATTCAGAGGCCAGCATCAGTGCCAGGGTACCACCGGTGGAGGTGCTCATGATAATCACCTTCTCTCCTATTGCCTTGCCAATGGCTAATGCTTCCTTGCTACTCATCCACCAGTGATCCGGAGTGAAGTTGATGAGTTGATCCACCGTGTCGATTCCATGATCAGCCATGCGCGCGAGGTAAAGATTACAACCAAATTTCCTCGCAAAATTTCGATGCACAGGGTTCCCTTCTTCCTGGCTTGCTGAAAATCCATGCAGGTAAACAACACTGTATTCGGTTTTCTTTTTAGTGCTATCATTCCAAACGATTCGCGCTTCATTGTCTGGTTTGAGTTTATGTTTGCTCTCTTGAATGGCCACGTATTTTTCCAATTCATTCGGAGACTGCGGAACAGAAGGCATCGTTGGATCAAATTTCGGCTTGGCCGGTTCCGGACCTAAAAAATAAATTCCAACCAGGGCGATTATCGGAAAGGTGATAAAGATGAGTTTTCTTTTCATTGGAATGATTGATAAGTCAAAGCTAATTTATTTTATTAAAATGACAGCGTCAGGACCGTTCAAAGCGATCAGACGGCTTATCGTCGCCTCGCCACTTGAAGTAGCCGGGCGACCGGTTGTTAATTTCATTTTTCAAATCGCACCATCATCTTTCTTATCCTGTCCTCCAATTTTTCTGAGCTTAGTTTTTCCCGAGTACGATCCACCATAATCGGAAATGCAAAGGGTGTCGGCTTGTCCGGTTGTGTAATGATAATCTTCTGATGATGAATGCGTTGCAACGCCTGCCGGAGTCGTGCTTCTTCCAGTTGAAAATCCATCACCTCTTCAAACGCCTGCAACAGCAATAAATTGGTGGAGTCGTATTCATTGAAAACATTAAAAAAAAGCTGTGCGGAGGATTGTAAATGTTTTTCTTTGATGGGCTTGCCGGGAAAGCCCTTAAATACCAATCCCGAAATGGCAGCGATATCGCGAAATTTTCTTCGAGCCATTTCCGTGGAATTGATGCTGGCCTGAATCTCTTTGATTAGATTTTCTTCGCCGAGTACATTGGTTTCCACGGCTTCATAAATAGGAATCTCCTGATCGCACAGCAATTCAAAACCATAATCGTTCATGGCAATGGAAAACGTAAGCGGCTTGATTAGCGCCAGTCGATAGGCAATCAGTGCGGCCATTCCTTCGTGCACGTTCCGTCCCTCAAAGGGGTACATAACCACATGATAGCCTTCATCGGAATGAAAGTATTCAATCAAAAATTCATTTTTCTTTGGCAAATGGGAACGCTCTTTTTGGAGGCGCATCAACGGCCGCAGAAAAATCATCTCTTCGTCTTTCTCAGTACCTTTAGCGGCTTCATCAATTTTAAGGCGAATCATTTCACTCATCTGTGACGAAAGTGGCATCCGCCCACCTTGCCATGATGGAACTTTGCCCGATTTCCGTTTCGACAAACGTACATGCACTTCCATTTCTTTGATGCGAACCAATTCCAGGCTTTTGCCTGCAAACCAAAATACATCACCAATGTTCAAACGTGAAATAAAATATTCTTCAATCGAACCGAGGTATTTTCCTGAAACATATTTCACCCACAAGGTATTATCGCCTACAATGGTACCAATTGAAAGACGATGCCGATAGGCGATCCTCTTGTTCTCTACTTTCAGCAAGCCATCGTCAGAGATTACTTTTCGATATTCGTTATACGCTGTAAGTGCGGCGCCGCCGGTAGTGATAAAATTTAAAATCCAACGCCACTCCTCTTCGCTGATCGAGGAAAAACAAAATGTATTTTTTATTTCTTTAAAAATATGAGCTGGATAAAACCCATCCGACACCGCGAGGGTAACTAAATATTGAATCAACACATCAAACGAACGGATATAGGGAATGCGGTCTTCGACAATTTTCTGTTTCATAGCCTCGCGCAAAGCTGCCGCTTCGGTGAGTTCGAGTGAATTGGTCGGCAAAAAATAGATTTTGCTAACGGCATTGGGCTGATGGCCGCTTCGTCCAGCTCGTTGTAAAAAACGTGCAACGCCCTTTGGGCTTCCCACCTGAATGATCGTTTCCACCGGGCGGAAGTCAACACCTAAATCCAAACTCGACGTACACACTACTGCCTTTAATTTTCCTTCGTGTAATTGATCTTCTACCCAATTGCGAATCTCCGCGCTGATTGAGCCGTGGTGCATGGCGATAGCACCGGAAAGTTCCGGTGCTTTGTCGAGTAATTTTTGATACCAGATTTCAGCAAAGGACCGTGTATTGGTAAAGATCAAAGTGCTTTTGCCCTGAAGAATAATCGGAATGACTTTCTCAAGCAGCACAATCCCCAAATGCCCCGACCATGGCAAGCGCTCGACTTCATCAGGAAAAATGGAAATGATTTCTGTTTTCTTTTCAATGTCTGCCCGGATAATTTTGATATTCTTTTTATTTTCAAAATAATCTCCCAGCAAAACCTGCATCGACTGTTCCATGTTGCCGATCGTAGCGGAGATCCCCCAGATTTTCAAACCCGGAGCAATGGTTTTCAATCGCGAAAGGGCAAGCTCCATTAAAACCCCACGCTTGGAGCCTATCAGCTCATGCCATTCGTCGATGATGATGGATTTCAGGTCCTTGAAATAGGAAGTATATTTTTTCTGGGAGAGCAGCAGGTGCAAGCTCTCGGGTGTAGTAATCAGAAATTCCGGTGGTTTCTCGAGCTGCCTTTGTTTCTCTTTGAATGAAGAGTCTCCGCTTCGAACGCCGACCCTCCACGTTGAACCAAGACCCTCCACAGCTTCCTTCGCAGAATATTCGATTTCTTTTCCCAAGGCGCGAATGGGTGTGATCCAAATGGACTGGAGTTGCTTAGAGGTTTCATGTGCCAAGCCCTCCAGCAAAATAGGGATGAGCAATGAAAAGGTTTTCCCGCTGCCGGTGGGGGCATTCACTAACCCGTTGAAACCTTGTCTATAACTTTCCCAAGATTCCAATTGAAAAGCAAAGGGAACCCATCCCTTGGAGGCAAACCAGGCGAGGCCTTTTTTTATGCTTGGAGAGGTCATTTTGTTTCCTGGAAGTCATAGTAGTCACGCCGCTTTATAATGCACAAGCAGCGGCCTGGCGACTTCATTCTATTCAAAGCAAACATTTTTATCGTCAGCTTGTTTATCTTTCGGCAAGAATTTGATGGAAGAAGACCTTTAAAGCGTTAGTAGGTGAAATGGAGCATGTAATTTTGGTTGATCAGGATGACAACGCCATCGGCACGATGGAAAAATTGGAAGCTCATCAAAGAGGGCTCTTACACCGCGCATTTTCCGTTGTTATCTTTAATTCGATCGGAGAAATCCTTCTTCAAAAAAGAGCCCGTTCAAAATACCACAGTGGTGGGTTGTGGACCAATGCGTGTTGTAGTCATCCATTGCCTGATGAATCCATGGAAAATGCCATACGAAGAAAATTAAAACAAGAAATGGGAATCGATCTTAAAACGGAATATGCGTACAAGTTCATTTACCGCACCCATCTTGATGGCGGATTGATTGAGCACGAATACGATCATGTGTATACCGGAATATTTGACGGTGAACCATTGATAAATACGGATGAGGTAGAGGGATGGAAATCTATAGCTCCCGATCAACTACGCATTGATGCAAAGCGGAATCCTCAAAATTATACGTACTGGTTTAAACTGATATTGGATCATTTTATTGAAATAAGAAAATGATTACAAGGCTTTAAAAAGAGACATGGTATTGCACCACCCACTCTCCTAACCTCGAATTCTGCACCAAATCTCCATTTGCATTCGGGGTAAAGTAAGGTCGGTTTTGATAATTAAGTGTGATCTTCGAGTTATTTCCATAAATCAGCCAATTCACACCGATATCAAAAACATACATGGCATCTTTAAGCCTGTCGTATCGTGAATATTGCAAATCAACAAAAGGTTGCAGGGTTCCCTGGTCGCCAAGCAATTTGTCTCTGAATTTATAGGCAGTTTGCAAATAGCCCACATTTCCCGTTCCTAAATAAGGAAATGCGTTTCCGTAATTTGATTTTTCAAAAGACGTTGCTGTTTTTGAAGAGCCGTTGGCTGGATTATCGGGTCCGGTTACTTTAATAAAGTTCGTTCCGTAATTATAACTTGAGAAGCAGGAATACAAACTTAACGCTGTGCCTTTCTCCTTATTCAAAGGAGCATCGTAGAATACATCCAGTGCAAATAATTTCAGATCTTGATTAATAGTATCTTTTGCAGCGATACTGCCATAATGGAACATCGCGTTTTTTTGTGAGTAAAATCCTGCGCCGATATTGAAGACTCTTTTCTTGCCTAAATAACTTCCCACTGTCCCTGGACCGAAATTACTTTCCTGATCAAAGAATTGGTACATGATATAACCCTGATAAACCAAATTAGGAGGAAGTGTTGAAAATGACGAGTTTGCATTGATTGCTTCGGTGCCTGATCCTGATGTTGTTTGGATCACGAAAGGCTTTCCCACTGAAACACGATAATCAACTTTTCCGAGTTTTCCTTTCGCATACACCCCGAGCCTTCTTACGAATTGGTCATATGTGTCGTTAGTAACTTCTTGATATCCGGGAGGATCTAATACCAAAATACTGGCCACCGATGAATTTGAAAACCGCGAAGGACCGTTCCATCCGTTAAGACCAACTCCAATTGACAATTTCTTTTTTATCACTGCGTAATCGGCTGTTACATCATGAAAAAAACTTCCTGCTTTACGAGCCGATAAATAATTAAGGTTATTTTGCCCGAATTGTACGTAAAAATTAACCCGGTCAGTAAGTGAGCCGCTCAATACAAAACGGATTCGTCTTATGCTCATGTCCGTGGTATTAGCCTCAGTGGTGCTATTAATGGTTGTATAAGGATTATTTTCAGTGGTTCTGATCCAGAATTGTCCAACCATATTTAACGTGATGAAACGAGCACTGTCGTTTTTGTCAAGATAATAACGAAGACCATTTTTTAATTTGTCTGGAAATTGAGCCTTTGATTGGGTGGTGATAAATAAAGTGATCGTAAGGAGAAAAAGAGACGTTCGCGAAAAAGATGGCATAAATACACGTTTATCCTGGTTGTTACTTAAATATAAATTCAATGTTACGGAATTTACATTAAGTTAACATCGTGGATAAATAAAAAAATGACGCCAGTCCATTACTTCACCCTTTCTTCCAATTCTTGAATTTTTCTTACATATTCACCTTCTTTTCTACTCATTTCCTCCTGGGTAGCACTTAACTCTTCCATATTTTGGCGCATTTCCTCTTCCTGAGCGCGCATTTCCTCGGTCTGCTGTTGCGTCTGTGTAAGCAGAATTTTGGTTTTGTGGTTGATGCGCACCGTGCTGATCGCAGAAGACAAATTCTCAGAGAGTTTGATGATAAACTCGCGCTCGAAGTCTTCATATATTTTTAATGAAGCAATTTCGAGTACTCCATAAATGACCGCGTTAACCTTCAACGGAAGTATGAAAATATTGCGAGGATTGGCAAACCCCAGGCCGCTGGATATATGGATATAGTTCTCGGGGACTTCGGTCATGTAAATGGGTTCACCTTCACGCCAGCACTGCCCGGCAAGCCCTTCACCAAATTCAATTCGCTGTTCCAAAAATTTCTTTTTGTCCCACGCATAACTGGAGATCAATTGAAGAAACTTATCGTCTGTATCATCATTTATAATGAATAGACGGCCCTGGTTGGATCCAGTATATTTCACAGTAAATGACAATACCTGATCACCAAATTTAGCAACGTCCTGATCCTGGTTGCGGAGGAGTTCACCGAAGTTAGCCTGCCCCTGTGTGACCCAATTTCGTTTTTCATCTTCCTCAGCGGCATACTTTAGTTTTACATGCATGGCCATCAAAGCTTTGGCCAGAACATCGTTGCTATATCTTTCGTCATAACGGGCATTAAGCTCCCCATTACCAACCTTTTCAGCAAAGCTGGCGGCAGTCTTAACGCGCTCAATGAGATTGTTAAGAGCGGATTGACTCTCTCCAAATTCATCGATACTGGTTACTTCCGTCTCTTTGGGGTACTTTCCATCAGACAGCTGAACGATGTTGTCACGAATCCTTGTGGTGTTCTTCGTAAATTCTTTAGAGAAAGTAATGGCCAAGCCAATGCCCAGGACCAACTGAGCCAAGACCGCGATGATGATCCCCAGGATCGTTCTATTTACTACTCCGCTGATTTTCGTTTCTGTGATGGTGCCTAGTTTTATGGCAACAGGGTCAAGCTTGTCACAGGCGTTTTGCAACTTGGCCGAGAGCCCTTCTTTTTCGTTCAGTCCTATCGCTTTTTCGGCGTCGGCAATTTGATGAAACTTTTCCTTGTAGAGATCAAGATTTCTAGCTGCATCTTCAACGGCTTTGTTGCTCCGGTTTCCGGCGATCGAGCTTTTCAATTCATCAATGCCTGCATCAAATTTATCTATGTATTGAACGTCTTTTCGAAGAAAAAAATCTTTCTCATTTTTTCTCAGGTCAAGGATCATCGTCTTATCAACAACATTATCCTTTTCCACGGTGTGTATCGCATTCCGCAATTCACCCTCATCTCCCCAGTCCTTGAACCCTCTCTTTTTAACTTTTTCGGCCAGCAGATAAAACGCATCCGTATATTCTAAAAGTCGGGCTTTCGTTTCAGCCAGTTCACTTGAAATGCCCAGGGATTCGATGTAGTTGTTTTTGCCAAGGCTATCTACTGTAGACATCAATTTACCTTCGATTTTCCTAAAGGTTGTCAGGTAGGGGCTTACTCCTTTTTCAAATAAACTAGGTTTAGTGACGTCACGTAAAAGAAAATTCTTCTCCGCCCTTCTCAGTTCGAGTCGACTGATATTTATGTGGTCAATGACAGAGACCAGTGACTCATAATCGATGATTTTGTAAATAGAGAAAACGCTCCAGACAGACAACATGAGCGACACAAAAAGTACTCCCCCAAAAGCGAGTAAAAGCTTTGTTTTGATTTTCCTGATTCTAAGCACTGTTTTTCCTTTTAACCAGCCAAGGCAATGAATTTACGCTATTTTTCTTGAACGAAAACGGAAATCAATCGCTGAAAATTCAAAATTGGATTTCCTGTCCCATGTTCATCGAAGGCAAATTGGAGCTAGTAGATGGAAATTTCTAATGACAGCGATTTTAGAAAAATGGAAATATGCGGTGGCACCAATCAGGAAACCTTTTTGAAGTAATAACGAATCACGCTATTTTAATTCGTAGACTAAATTAGAGGATTAAAACCACCGCAAATATTTTCCGCAGGGATTCAGTGCTGACCTCATGGGTGATCTGGCACCAATAAGAATGAAAACAAAAAGCTGTTTCGTAGTATTTTTATTTTATTTTCTAAGGTAAACATCGTTTTGACCCACGTGACGCGATGAAAAATCTTATTGT
>Ga0210403_10002719_pt1 | contig 15797 bp, 22 predicted proteins | sample IncBWC19MmetaG_FD_150863 | JGI IMG/M metagenome (GOLD analysis project Ga0210403, IMG submission 150863) | Forest soil microbial communities from Barre Woods Harvard Forest LTER site, Petersham, Massachusetts, United States - Inc-BW-C-19-M | ecosystem: Environmental > Terrestrial > Soil >... | reverse complement strand
TCAAAAGACGGATCTGCTTGGCGCTAAAGTCCGCGAGCTCATCGCTCTCGCGGTGGCCGTCACCTTGCGTTGCGACGGTTGTATTGCGGTGCATACCGAGGCCGCAATCAAACGCGGCGCGACCAAGGAAGAGATTGCGGAAGCTCTGGGAGTCGCCACGACCGTCAACGCCGGGGCTGCGCTCGTCTACTCCGCACGCGTGATGGATGCATTCAGCGAATATCCGAGCGCTGCCTCGCCCCGCGAGCCGGATACCCGCGCCACTCTGCGTGGGTAAACCCGGATGCTCGGCCGCATGCTCAAGTCTTGGTGCACGCTGCATCGCCCTGATATGCTCGGCTGCCTCTGGATGGCCGTGCTGCTCGGCTCTTTGACCTGGCTCGATTTCCGAGATGGCGGGCTCTTCCTGATCCCACCTTTTGCGGCGACACTGACGATTCTGGTCTATCAGCCGAATGTCCCAATCGCCCAACCCATCGCAGTGGTGTGCGGCTCGCTACTTGGCGCAGCGATCGGTACCGTACTCAGCGCGCTCCTAGGCTTCGGCCCCGGCATAGCGTTGCTGGCGGCGCTCACCGCGATGATCATCCTGCCCTTGCTGCGAGTCTTTCATCCGCCGGGCGTTGCCCTGGCGATGTGTCCTGCTCTGTTGCATTCCGGAACATGGTTCGCGATTCTGGTCGTGTTGCCATTCACGCTTGCCGCGGTGATCTCTCGCGCGGTGCTGGGCCGCATGGTCAGCAACTGGTCGCGATACCCTGCGCCGTTTTGAGCTGCGTCTCCGGTAGCCGAGGTGCCTGGTGCCAACCGTCGCCGGCTGACAAGCGGCCCCCTACCATAAGAAGTGACGCATACGTCACGCGTCCTGTTTGGGAGTGTATTTACCCAAGACACACTTGTAACCTTCCAACTTCCACTCCTGATACGGACCATGCGCAAGCCAGTCGGCGATGCCAATTTGCGCGTTTACCTGGCAGCCAGTCATGGTGATGCCCGACTGCTCACTGTTGGTAACAACTTTCTCGAGGCAAAGCTGGCCGTTGCAGAGAATGGCGACAAGTGTGACAAGCATTTCGATAGCTCCGAGTTTTCAGTCTTCCATTTGGCGGTGGGCCGCATTGATGCGATCTAGCCGGAATATCGACGGCCGACGCGACTCGATCTTTCGAGAATTGGTCATTCCTTTCTGAACCGCACGTTATTCTCAGAGCCGACGATGTGTCCGGTTTCGCCCGAGCCGTCGCTCGTTGGTACCAGCGCAAACTCCGAGAACTTCGCGCTCCGGGCAAAAGCGCTCGCCGCCGTTGGCTTCTGCCTCTGCCCGATCACAATCAGTGGAGGGTCATCCGAAGGTGACCATGGTCGGGCGTCCGGATATCCGTTTGCAACAGGGAGCAATGTGTCGAGGAGGCCAACCGGCACCCAAATCAAACCATACACACCGGGTTGTCCCGATCGTATCCTTGCCTCATCTTCCTTCACAACGCGTCATGCATTGCGGGTTTTTTACGTCGGGCCTGGTGTCGCCGACGAAGTCGTTGCGGTTCGGCATCTTGATCGCGGAAAGCGTCTTCGCGTCGAGCGTCGAGTCCGCCGGCAACAGACCATTGAGGTTGAGAATATAGGCCGAGACGGCATAAACGTCGTCGTTGCTCAAGGACTCCGGCGCATTCTGCGGCATCGCGCGGCGGATGTAATCGAACAGGGTCGGTGCGTACGGCCAATAACTGCCGACGGTGCGCACCGGCTTTTCCGTCGCGAGCGTCCCCTGCCCGCCAGCGAGCCTGTCGCCAATACCGCCCTCGCCCTTGTTGCCATGGCAAGCCGCGCATTGCTGAGCGAATACTTCGCGTCCATGACTGACGCTGCCGCTTCCCGGCGGCAGGTTGCTGCCATCGCCGCCAACATCGATATTCCAGCCCGCGATCTCCGCAGGCGTCGCGACACGGCCGATGCCGTACGGACTTTGCGCATAAGCCTGTGTTGTGCAGATGAGCGCGACGACGGAGAGTGCCGCGACTTCAAGCCTGCGCATTGGTCACCTCACCATCGGCCGCGACACGCCACGGCCAGATCGCGTTATTGTGATAATAGTAATTGTCGCCGCGCACCGCGAGCAATTCGGCCAGCGTCGGCTGGACGTAGCCGGTCTCGTCGATGGCACGGCTTTGGATGACTGCAGGTTTGCCGTCCCAGTGCCACGGCAATCTGAAACGGGTCAGCGCCCGCGTCAGCACCGGCTCTTGCAGCTGCGCTTCTTGCCAGTTCTCGCCATCGTCGACGGATACATCGACACGCCTGATCTTGCCGTGGCCGCTCCAGGCGATGCCGCTGATCTCATGGAAGCCGGGCGTCGTCAGCCGCTGGCCGCCGGACGGGCGCGTGATGATCGATTTGGCTTCCATATAGAATGTGAACTTGCGCGCCTCGCCATCAGGCATCAGGTCGCTGTATTTGGACGTTTCTTCGCGTGAATAAGCCGGCTCCGCTGTCACATGGAGCCGGCGCAGCCACTTCACGTTCATATTGCCCTCGAAGCCCGGCACCAGCAGGCGAAGCGGATAGCCCTGCTGCGGACGCAGCCGTTCTCCGTTCTGACTGTAGGCCAGCATCGCATCGTCGAGGCACTTCTCGATCGGGATGCTGCGCGTCATCGCAGCCGCATCGGCGCCTTCGGCGACGACCCATTTTGCACCTGCCTGTAAGCCAGCTTCCTGGAGCACAAGCTTCAGGCTAACGCCGGTCCACTCGGCACAACTCAGGAGACCGACGAGGTCAGAGGCCGTCTCGCCGTAAGGCTTTTTGTAGCTTGGGTTTCCGGAGCATTCGAGGAAATAGATGTGGGACTCTGAGGGAAAGCGCCGGATGTCCTCCATGGTGAAGATCAAGGGCTTGTCGACCAGGCCATTAAGCATCAGCCGATGTTGCGCCGGATCGATGGTGGGGACGCCGGCGTGATGGCGTTCATAAAACAGTCCGTTCGGCGTGATGATGCCGTCGAGATCCTGCAGCGGCGTTCGCCCGGACGCCGATAGATATTGCGGCAGGTTCTCTGCGATGTTCTTGACGACAGCCTTCTCGAATGGCGAAGGCGTCCCGTAAGGCTGGCTTCCCATGGGAGCGCCAGGGGTCTTCATCCATTCCGGGACGTTGGGTGGGAGATTCTCCGAGTTCTCCGTTGCTGCCGACAGCTTGCCGCCGCCGAGGCCACCGGCAACGACGGCTCCGCCGAGTACAGCACCACCTTCACGCAAAAACCGCCGGCGCGATGTCGCAGCAGGAGCCTCACTGTTCGCGGTTGGCTTGGTCATCGTACGTCCTCCCCGCGCATTTGGCGGCCTCCAATAACCCGATGAGGGCTAGCCTTGTTCCTGGAGCACGGCGGTGTTGATCTAATTCGCCGGACAAACGCCGCTTGGCGCGGATTGCTGCGCTTGGCTCACCCTGCTGATCAGTGTTGACTGGAACCTCCGCCACGGTCCTTGTCTGGGCCGCATCGTTGCCGATGCGGCCTCATTGCTCTGTCGCTCCCACCCCAGACCTGTGGGCGACTCTAAAAGCCAATTTAATGGCGACAGCAGCTGGACAGACCTACTCCCCACAAACGTGCTGTTGCTTGGCGCAAGCCTCGTCAAGCTCATGTCTGGAGTTAAAAATGTCCGACCGAATCGCACCCAAGCTCCTTGTGGAATTCATCGGCACCTTCTCCCTTATATTCATCGGCGCTGGCGCCGCGGCCGTGCTTGGCAACGGTGTCGGCCTGCCCGGCATCGCCGCGATTGCGTTCGCCCACGGTTGGACCGTCACGGTGTTTGCCTTTGCCTACGGCCCGGTGTCGGGGGGCCATTTTAACCCCTCGGTCACGACCGCGGTGCTCGCCGCCGGCGCCATGCGTGCCGGCGAGGCGGCGGCCTACATCGCCAGCCAGCTTATTGGCGGTCTCCTTGGTGCCCTGTTGTTGCGGACTGTGCTAGGCGGTGCCGCGACCGGCCTCGGCACGCCGATGCTGGCGCACGACCTTGCCCTCGGTAGCACGACGCTCACGGTCACCCCTTGGGCCGGATTCGTGATCGAGGCGGCGCTTGCTTTTTTCCTGTGCACCGTCGTGCTCAGTACCGCGGTCGCAGGCCGCGCCGGCAATTTCGCGCCGCTTGCAATCGGCATGACACTGACCCTCAACATCATCATGGGTGGGCCGCTCACGGGCGCCGCCTTCAACCCGGCGCGGGCGCTTGGCCCGATGGTTGCGACCGGCAATTTCAACGATGCCTGGCTCTACCTGGTTGCCCCGATCGTCGGCGCTATCATCGCTGCGCTTCTGCACATGGGCCTCGCCCGGCTCATCCAGGAGCGGGTTGCGGCGGCCGCAGCCCGGACGCCCGCCGAATGAGATTGGCATCCCGACTCAATCGGCTGCTGTCGCCACGAGGAACATCATGGCGATGCCGGTCCGCTCAAGTCAATTCGATTTTAATGAAGCCGCCGGGACGCCGTCGCGCGCGAGTTGACGCGAGGAAGGCCTTGAGACCAGGGGCTGATGCCACAGAGAATTGACGCAAGACCGCGCCAATCGCAGCAAGACGAGCAAAGTCATTTACTCGCATGATCCATATGTCCGGCCCAAGCGAGTTGCTGTCAGCTTGGTCGACCTCCCAAGATTCAATGCGAGACCTGAAGGAGATTGAAGATGCCCTCCAATTCCAATCGTGGCGTGGTCTACCTCAAACCCGGCACCGTCGAAGTTCAGAAGATCGACTTTCCGACCTTCCGCAATCCAGCCGGAAAGACGATCGATCACGGCGTCATCCTCAAGGTCGTAACAACGAATATCTGCGGCTCCGACCAGCACATGGTCCGCGGCCGCACGACGGCGCCGGCCGGCATGGTGCTGGGACACGAGATCACCGGCGAGGTGATCGAGAAGGGCCGCGACGTCGAGTATCTCGACATCGGCGACCTCGTATCAGTCCCTTTCAACGTTGCATGCGGCCGCTGCCGGACGTGTCGAGAGGGCGACACCGGGGTCTGCCTTCACGTCAATTCCGATCGCGCCGGAGGCGCGTATGGATATGTCGATATGGGCGGGTGGATCGGCGGACAGGCCGACTACGTGATGGTGCCCTACGCCGATTTCAACCTGCTGAAGTTCCCGGACAAGGCGCAGGCGATGGAAAAGATCCGTGATCTGACCTGCCTCTCCGATATTCTGCCGACAGGATTCCACGGAGCCGTCACCGCCAAGGTCGGGGTCGGATCGACCGTCTACGTCGCCGGTGCGGGGCCAGTCGGCCTTGCAGCCGCAGCATCTGCGCGCATCCTCGGCGCGGCAGCCGTGCTGATCGGAGACATGAACAAGGAGCGGCTCGCTCACGCCAAGAAAGTCGGCTTCGAGCCGATCGATCTCACCAGGCACGATCGTCTTGGCGAACTCGTCGCCGATGTCCTCGGCGTTCCAGAGGTCGACTGCGCAATCGACTGCGTCGGCTTCGAGGCCAAGGCGCAAGGTGCAGACGGTCAGGTCGTCGAAGCGCCTGCTGTCGTGCTCAACAGCCTGATGGAGATCACGCGGGCAGCCGGCGCAATAGGCATTCCCGGTCTCTATGTGACCGACGATCCGGGTGCGAAGGAGCAGGCAGCCAAACTTGGCAATCTCAGCCTGCGTCTCGGTCTCGGTTGGGCAAAATCCCATTCCCTCCACACCGGCCAGACACCGGTGCTGAAATACAATCGGCAGCTCATGCAGGCGATACTCTGGGACAGACTGCCCATCGCCAAGATCGTCAATGTCAAGGTGATCGGCCTTGAGCAGGCGCCGGAAGGCTACAAAAACTTCGACGCCGGGGTCGCGAACAAGTTCGTCATCGATCCGCACGGACAACTCCCCAAGGCGGCCTGAGAAGTCGGCTTTAATCGCAAGCTCATGAACGATGCTGTCGACAATCCGGCTATCCACGTCCTGAGGCAAAAGCTCAGCCGTCATGGCATCGCCGCGTCCCGTTTGGTGATGCTTGGCGGCCTCGCTCAAAGCATCATGACACAACAGAACGACGAGATATCGACGATGCGTTCCGCTGTTGGAGGAGATGTGCCGACACAGCACGGCAACACACCGGTTTTGGCCCATCCATCTAGCAGCAGCCATGCTCGGCTTGGTCGGAGACGACCGCCACCAACGAACCGGAATAACCTCCCAATGACGAAACTTGGAACTAGCGTTGGATTGCTGGCATTGATCCTGTCCTTGTCAGCTCGCGCGCAGACCGTAGAAATAATGACCCTGGATCAGGTCGGAGCTGAGAAGGTCTTGCAAGCAGCAGAGCAAAACGCGGAGCGGCGCAATGCGCCCTCGGCAATCGCGGTGGTGGATCCCGCCGGGGATCTGCTCGCTTTCCAGCGAATGGATCATGTCCGCCCAGCAAGCGCCGACCTCGCCATTGAGAAGGCGCGAACGGCTGCGCGGCTGCGACGGCCGACAGAGGAGGTCGAGGACAACATCAATCGAGGCCGAACCGCATTTGTCACTGCCGGCATCGCAGCCCTGCGCGGCGGCGTGCCAATAAGCGTAAACGGCCAAGTCGTGGGCGCTGTCGGCGTTGCCGGTTTGAGCAAGGAGACAGACACCGGAATCGCGAACACCGCTGCGGCAGCTCTGAGTCAGCCACCGACGGCGGTTCCGCGCAAGTGACGGAGTTGCTGTTGCTGCGGTCCTTGTACGCCCAATTGTTGGCCGCACTACCGCCGCAACTGCGCACTAGCTCTCCAAACATGGATACGCTGGACAGGAGTGGTTCCTGCCACCCCGGAGGCAGGAACTTGGACTCAAGAATGGTGGCGCCGCTCTATCGGCGGTTTGGCGAGGTGATCACAACCGAGTCAGAGTTGCGGAACATTGTCGGGCCTGCCAACAGGTGGTTCACCAGCACGATCCTCGATAGGCTCGATCGTCGGTGTCAGGACTTTGTCGCTGCATCGCCATTCGTGGTGGTGGGCTCAGTCGATCCGTCTGGCTTCGTTGATTTGTCGCCAAAGGGAGATCGCGCGGGATTCGTTAAGTGCCTTGACGATCTTACCCTTGCCATTCCGGATCGGCGCGGCAACGGCCGCGTCGATACCTTCCACAACGTACTGCAGCATCCCGGCGTCGGCTTGATCTTCGTTGTTCCGGGTCGACGCGAAACGCTTCGCGTGACCGGTCGGGCCATTATTGTCCGGGACCAGCATATTAGAGGTGCGATGGCGGACCGAGGTCGGACACCCGATCTCGCGACGATCGTCGGCGTTGAAAAGGCATTCTTCCACTGCGGCAGGTGCATCACGCGCTCAGGTCTCTGGGATGACGGGGGATATCGAGCACAAGCGGCCGAATCTTAAGCCGCACGATCGCGGAAAGTTGCTTCCTTTCCCGGTAGCGACATTGCACGCCCATTGACGAAAACGCAGACTGCAAGTCCCCGCTAAAGCCCGCCGGCGCGATTCACCTCGAGGCTGGTCGTTCTAATTTCGCACGATTTTTTTTGTAGAGCGCCCGAGGTCTCCGGCAAGCGGCGCCTACTATCGCCGCGACGTATCGATCATACCTCGGTATGGCTCTCCCGAAGCGTTTCTATGTCTGGCTCTCACCCGCGTATGATTGAGAGAGCTGTCCGATCCTCTTAGTCTCACTGCTATCGACGATCCAATTGCAGCGTCTGCCAGATGTGACGCCCATGGCGACCGAAAGACCTCTTCCCTCGCAAACACCACAGGAGGCAAGCATGCGTAGTATTGCCCAATATCACTGGAACGGCACAGCCCGGCGTTGCGCGATCTGTGACGGACGGTTTGGTCTTGCCCGCCACTATGTCTGCCGAACAGCCCTCTGCTCAAGGAAGTGCGCTGACCGCTTCAGGGTCCGTCTAGATGACGACCGTAGATGGCTGCATCTGACCCAGGCCGCCTGACGACCGGAACCAACTCCACGCCGGCTGACGGAAGACGAATCCGCACGGCCCAGGAAAAGGACGTTGCGATGAGAGCGTACAAAACTAACCGTGACAGTCTCGATCGGACGAAGTCCGCATCCGTCGCCACCGACACACGGATTTCGGATCCGAGACCGGTACGCTTGCTGAACGCCTCAAGCAGGCTTGGACAGCATCGCTGCTTTGCCCGGGGCACGCAGGCGCCGCCGATGCCGCGGAATGAAGCCGCTGAACTTTTGAGCAGCATCGAGGGTTTACCCAACCCAGTGCGTCATCTCGTCCAGGATGTGCTCGCGGAGTTGCGGACAGATGTGTTTTCGGAAGATGCCGACATTCGTTCGCTGTTGCCGAGCACACTTGAGAGGATAGCTGACCGAATGCGCGGATCGTCTTTCCGGCGCGAGGCCGGGTCGGAACGACATCTCGGATCGGTCGAGGTGCCGTCCAGCGAAAACCCGCCGCCGGTTGCGGGCGCGGAGACGACGCTGCGCGTGGGAGCTCTCGAACTCGATCTCATCGACCGAACCGCCAGGCGCGGCGAGCGTCGAATTGATCTCCGGCCACGTGAGTTCTTGCTGCTCAAATACATGATGCAGCGGAGCGACGAGGTGCTGACTCGAGCCACCCTCCTGAAAGAGGTGTGGAATTATAAATTTGTGCCCGAAACGAACCTTGTCGATGTTCATCTCGGGCGATTGCGCCGCAAGGTGGACGCGGCGGATGAAGCTCCCATGATCCGCAACATTCGCGGCCTCGGGTTCGTTCTAAGTGCCAATCCACTCTCGCTGGCTTCGCCGCCAAGGTGCGCCGACCGACCAACAACCTTACGGTCGGAGACAAACCCCCGTCTCGTGTCTAACGGAACTGCAATGTCTGCTGACAACGCCGGCTCCATTTCTCCTGGCTAAATGACCGGGCCAATGACAGGCGCCGCCCTGGCCGACAAAAGTTGATCGCGTCGTCACAGTGCGGAGCAAGCGCTGACGACGCGCTCGGCCATTCGAGCTATTTTCCTCGATCACCACCAGTCAGGTTCAGTTTGAACTATTACGGCGCACGAGATCGCCAGGGCTCCCATGAATCCAAATAGGTTCATTGCATTGCGTTGGGCCATTGTCGGTCATACAGTCCGCGCTCGAAGGGGAAGCAATGATCTCGCGGCCTTCGTTTCCGAACGACTGCAGCGGAATATTTTGGTCTTGCGTTGATGCATGAACCAGCGTTGCCCAAAAAATTGACTGGACCATCAGCAAAAGTCGAAAAGCGAAGGCGCGCCTCATCGTATTCCGGGTAGTCATGGACCTGCTCGTCACTGAGCCGATGCCCTTAGCATTCGGGAGATTTCAGTCGGGCACTACAGCGTGGGGATACTGAAATAAAATAGCGGCCCTCTACGTCGTTGCGATTAAATTGCAGGTTAAGGTCCAACATTCTCGTCTTTGAATGATGTCGACGGTCCGCCAAAGCCTTAAATGGCTGACTCTTGGACATCGGGCCTGAGAAGCGACAGTCTTGCGAACGCCTTGTGCACATCTCGAACGAGTGCGCGCTCAGCCCAAACAAAAGTATGAGCAACGTAGACCAATAGGACATTCGAACAAACCTCCGTTGGATTGATCGGCCGTCTCGATCGGCCTTTGATTGACGGCATAGCGCCGTGGAGGTTCGAATGACCGCGAATCGTGCTCCTCATCACATAGTTACACGACGGCAACTGCTTGGCGCGGCAGGCGTCGGAGCGTTGGCTCTCTCGGGACCGTCCTGGGCCCAATCGACGATCGATCTTCCGCTACCCGGTGGGCCCGATACGCGGCAGATAACCACTGCCTTCCCGCAGAAAGGGCCGATGATCCTGCAGCGGACCCGTCCACCGTTGCTGGAAACGCCGTTTGAAGTTTTCGACAAAGGTGTATTCACCCCCAACGATCAGTTTTACGTGCGCTGGCATTGGGCAGTGATCCCGACCGATATCGATCCCAACAAATTCAGCCTGAACGTACACGGCCACGTGAATCAATCCTTGTCGCTATCTTTGAACGATATCTTGCATGGATTGCCGAGTGTCGAGCTCGCCGCAGTGAATCAGTGCTCGGGCAACTCGCGAGGCTTCTTCCTGCCTCGCGTTCCGGGCGGCCAATGGGCCAACGGCGCCATGGGCAATGCGCTTTGGACGGGAGTCCGTCTCAAGGACGTGCTGGATAAGGCCGGGGTGAAGCCAGGCGCCGTGCAGGTGCGATTTAAAGGGCTGGAAGAGCCGGTTGTAGCGGATGCGCCGCATTTCATGAAGTCGCTGGATATCGATCACGCGCGCGATGGTGAAGTGATGATTGCCTACGCCATGAACGGCGAGCAATTGCCATTGGTGAATGGATTTCCACTGCGGCTGGTGGTGCCCGGCTGGTATGCGACCTATTGGGTCAAAATGTTGAACGATATCGAAGTGCTCGATCAACCCGACACGAACTATTGGACAAAAGTCGCCTACACCATTCCCGACACACCGCATGCCAACATCAAACCGGGCGAAACCAACGTGAAAATGATTCCGATCAATCGGATGGTGCCGAGATCTTTTGTTACAAATATCGCCTCGGGTCAGCAGGTGAAGTCTGGTGCGCCGACGACATTGCGCGGCATTGCGTTCGGCGGCGATAGCGGCGTGGCAAGGGTGGACTACTCTGTCGATCACGGCCGAAGCTGGCGCGAGGCGCAGCTTGGAAAGGACGAAGGCAAATACGGATTCCGGCAGTGGCAGACGCAACTCACGCTGCCTTCGCCGGGAACCTACAGTTTGTTGACCCGCTGCACCAACAGCACGGGCGTGGCGCAACCCGACACACCCAATTGGAATCCCGCCGGCTTCATGCGCAATGTCCTGGAAGCAGTCGATGTGACCGCAGTCTGAGGGAGTATCCTCCGATGTTTCGCAATCTCGTATCCGCGACCATTTTTCTGTTGAGCGTAGCGTCAATCCCAGCGGTCGCACGCGCCGCCGCGCCGTTTGAACTCAAGCCGGTGAAAATCGACCTGCCGGACAGCGACAAGATGTTCCCCGACGGTCCCGGTGCGGACGCGATCAACAACAACTGCCTGGCATGTCACTCCGCCGGCATGGTGTTGAACCAGCCGGCGCTGTCGAAGCAGGCATGGGCGGCGGAAGTCCACAAAATGATCAACAACTATAGGGCTCCGATAGCACCGGAGGATGTCGATGCAATCGTTGATTATTTGAGTGCACTCAAGGGAGCGAAATAGGTCGAACCCGACAAATACTCTCCAACCGCCTCGATCACCCGGGAGTCCGCTGATGCATATCCTCACCACGATCCGCGCTGCAGCCTGCACAATCATGCTAGCGTTTGTCGGGACGCTTTCCGTTCCCCTTACGGCGAACGCGGCGGGCGATGCTGCGGCTGGCGAAAAGATATTCACCCATTGCGCCCCCTGCCATTCGACCAAGCCGGGTGAAAACAAATTCGGACCATCATTGGCCGGTGTCTTTGGCCGCAAGAGCGGGACGGAGCCCGGCTATACCTACTCGTCGGCACTGAAGGGACAGAACGTGACCTGGGATGAAGCGAACCTGGACGCATGGCTCCAGGGCCCCAGCAAATTCGTCCGCGGCACGAAGATGATCTACTCTGTGCCGGACGAGAAAGACCGGCAGGACGTTATCGCCTATCTGAGGACGCTGTCGAAATAACCGGCCGGAGCCGACGCTCGCACATCGTCTAATCGCCTACCGCACAAGTCCTCGCATTCACGTAACGAGTGAGACCTGCGTGTGTCTGTCGGGTACGCAATCCATTCGCCGGCAGCGCTTCTTCCGCGCCTCTCCGGGTGCCGCCATGTTGTCAGCGCGCTCGCGCCACCGGATCCCGGAAAGGGGTGACACCCAACAGCGATGCTTGTTCAAGCGTCGATGGCACACAAACTTTCTTGCGGGGCAGATTCCGCATCGATCCCGTCACCTTCAGCACCATTCCCGCTCCACAGGATGCGTCACCTACGTAAGCAGCTTCGTAGGGCGCGAGGTACAGAGGCTCATACTTGAGAATCGTTTGGGCAAAGCCGGGCTTGGCGATCGAGCCCACAAACAACACTGCTAAGACGCGCCGCATGGCTCAAATCCCGCTACCGAATTCAAATCCTTTTATGCCCAGTTTCGATCGCCTGAATTCCGCATGCCAGAAAGACAGCCTTTATCCCGTCGACCGCCGCAGATTCAGATTGGACCAGGAGCAGAAGCTTCGGCGTCGAAGGCAGCAACAACCTGGCGGCTTCGCTTTCCGTCAACGGTTGCGCATGGCGTGGTAATGGGGCCACCGAGCTTCCGAGAACGCTTTGGCGTTCTGCCAGTCCTTTCGATAATAGCCACCACCGGTGTACGGATTGCCGGGTCCCATGTCTTCGCAATTTGCGTTCGGGTAGAACTGCTCACACATGCCGGGGTTGTCGATCACGGCCTGCGCCAGAGCAGGAGTTGTGTAGGCGGCTGCGACAAGAGTCGCGGCGGCAATTAGAGTGGATTTCATGGCTGTCTCCTCGTTGATCTTCGGCTGTGACAACATAAACTAACCGACACGGCCTCGCTTCGGACTTGCCGCCGACAGCTTGCACGTTTCCGGCTGGGGCGCAGCGAAAACGGGGCGAACCAGCCCTCCCGAAAACAACGCGATCTCGACCCGCGATGAGATGACTTCCGAATCCGGGCTTGGTCCGGCTTGGATCAGACCATCATGGCGTATCGAGATCTCCGAAAACGGAGAGACGGCCGCACGCTCAAGTAACGCCCGGAGTTTCGGATGCAGGCCCTCGCTGCGCGATACCGCGAAAATGCCGAATTGATGCAAATCGGTCAATACTAGGCTCCTATACTGACAATCACTAGCAAGGTGATCATCGCCGGCCTGCTAGGCCGTTTCTCACGCCGTAGCTCGCATTTGCAGCGAAGGGATTCGCTTCGCAGTAACCCAGTCCGCCCGAAGCGGTCGCCTGGCATTGTTGCATGCTAGAATAATCGCAACGCGGCGAGTCGCCGGAGCCTTCATGCAGGCACACCGACTGCGCACTAGCGGGCGTTGCGCAAACAGCGGCTGTCCCTAAAGCCAGCAGGACCACCGAAAAGAACAAGTTAGGCCGCATACCATTTTTCATTTTCATATTCCTTATGTTTTCCCGGTCCGTTGCAACCGCGCGTTCGGGACGCGCGGTTTAACGTCATAGCTCCAATGCTTGAACCGGTCAGAGCGGAAGGCTGCACCGGCCCGGTTCGGTTACCACTCAAGAGTGTCACCTTCCTTGCCATAAATATTGCGGTAGCACTCGGCCTCCCGGCCGGAGGCCGACGCGTCGCACTGCGCCTTGCTGGTAAAACTGCAGTCGGTGGCGCCTTGGTCGTACGACATGCAGTAGTTGACAGCGGCACGATGCGGCGCGGCCGATGCGGGCCCAGCCATCACGAGTAACGTCGCTGCCGAAACGGCAATCGCCGCGGCCGCCGTCTTGTAGATCTTGCTCATTTTCTTCTCCTAGATTTCAGTCGCCCCTCTGTTGACATAGGCGGCAGGCCGGCGGAATCGATTATAATCGTTGTTAATCTGGCGAGCGGTGATTGCCCGCTGCGAGCTCCCGCATGAATTGGGGCACAGCGGAGCAAGGACGAACACGGCACATGGAGATGGCCGCATCGTTGCCGATGCGGCCATCTCCATCCCAGCCCAGTTTCAGAAGCCCGCGTCGCGGCGGCTCAACCGCATCAGTGTCCTTGCGTCCAGGCCCGCCGCGGGCGTGGGCCTGCCGCCGTTCAGGACGTCATTGTTGGGATGGTAAAAAGCGTACATGCCGGGCTCCTGGATAGCTGCCTGCGCGAATACCGGCGTTGCGAACGTGAGCGACACGATGGCTGCCGCGCTGAAGAGCTTGAATTTGGTCATGGCTTGTCTTCCGTGAATCGATTGGTGCGACTTCTCGCCTTCTCCGCCTTGAATGCTCAGAGGCGTTATCACGGAGATAATTCAAAGCTCTGCTCAACCCACTAAATTGAGCTTCAGGAAGCTAAATTAATTTTTCTACTGACCGCTTGGAATGCGTGGCAGTACGCCGAGAAGCTCTTCGCGTGTGCCCATTCTAAAATTCAATTTAATGGCGCCGGCAGCTGCACAGACTAGATCGCATTCAGTTACGCAGATCTCGAGTCACGGAGTTTCCTTATGTCCAACACCCCAGCGAAAATTGTACTCGCATTCCTCCTTCTGGCGGCGCCTGCCGCTTCATTTGCCCAGATGGCCGGCGCGGCGGGCGCGGGCAATCTTCCAATCAGCGGCGTGCCCTTGGGGCCTGCCAATCCCGGTGGACTGAATAACGTGGGGGCCGATCCGAGCGGTATCGAAAACTCCTCCAAGATGGCTCCGTTGCCGTCGCCGCCCACCACCGTCCCGGTAGTTCCGCAGTTCAAGTGAGAACAGGATTTTGCGATTCCACGCGGCTTTGCCGGCGGACTTCAGCAAAATGTGACCAGCTCATGAGGAGGACCAACGCATGAAGCATGCCGTGATCACGGAAGCAACTTTCAATGCCGATTTGAGCTCCACAGCGAAGCCTCGTCGAGGACCGATCCACAAAATGCTGGTGTCGTTCTCGGCCGCCTATTTCACGGGCGCCCTCGTCACCGATCTTGTTTATTGGCACGTCCCTGATGTGCTGTGGGAGAGGTTCTCGATCTGGCTGATCACCGCGGGTCTGATCATGGCGGGCCTGGCCGCCATCGCCTGCATGTTCGACCTTGCAAGCGGCAGACAAATTGATGAGCCCGCTTGGCCGCGCGTGGCTGGCTACGCCATAGCCGTCCTGCTCTCGCTGGCAAATGCCTTCGTTCATAGCCGCGACGGCTACACCGCAGTCGTACCCCTGGGCCTGACGCTTTCCGCGCTCGTTGTCATCGTTCTCCTGTTGACGGCCTGGGTCGGAATGGCCCTGTCAAATCGCCATCGTGTTGGAGGATAATCATGATGCACGGCCTTAGGAATGCACGGCCGAGGAAACTCGCGCGCGGTCTCGTTGTTCTGTCTGTCGCCGCCACCAGCCTGGCGCTTGCGGGCTGCGATGATCGCGGCGGCGATCCAAGAAAGCAGATCGGCGCCAATCCACCGTTGCCCTCACTGCAGCAATATCTGGTCCCGCCGATCCGGATCGCAAAGGCCGTCGGATGGGGCGACGAAACGCCCACGGTGCCGCAGGGATTAAAGGTCCAGGCATTGGCGAGCGGCCTTCAACATCCGCGCTCCCTCTATGCCCTCCCCAACGGAGATGTGCTCGTCGTCGAGAGTAATGGTCCGAAGGCGCCGATTTTCCGACCCAAGGACATCATAACGGGCTGGGTACAGTGGTTCGCCGGTGCCAAGGCAAAAGACGCCAATCGCATCACGCTGCTTCGCGATACCAATGGCGACGGCGTTCCGGAGCTGCGTACTGTGTTCCTGGACCACCTGAACTCGCCCTTTGGCGTCGCCCTGGTTGGCCACGATCTCTATGTCGCGAACACCGACGCCATCGTCCGTTATCCCTATCAGGATGGACAGACCAGCATCACCGCGCCAGGCACCAAGCTCACCGATCTTCCTGGCGGGCCGATCGATCATCACTGGACCAAGGCGCTGTTGGCCAGTCCGGACGGCTCCAAGCTCTATGTCGGCGTCGGCTCGAACAGCAACATCGGCGAAAATGGAATTGGGGCCGAATATGAGCGAGCCGCGATCTGGGAGGTCGATCGGGCCTCAGGCGCGCACCGAATCTTCGCCAGCGGAGTTCGCAATCCTACCGGGCTTCAATGGGAGC
>Ga0210403_10002718_pt1 | contig 15798 bp, 15 predicted proteins | sample IncBWC19MmetaG_FD_150863 | JGI IMG/M metagenome (GOLD analysis project Ga0210403, IMG submission 150863) | Forest soil microbial communities from Barre Woods Harvard Forest LTER site, Petersham, Massachusetts, United States - Inc-BW-C-19-M | ecosystem: Environmental > Terrestrial > Soil >... | reverse complement strand
CCTGCTGGCGACCTGCCCTTATGCGAGGGCCCTCGATCCGGCGCTAGACGTCAGTCAGTACGCGCATACGGCCTGGAAGATCCGGGACGGCTTTGCCAAGGGCTCCATTCTCTCAATCGCCCAGACGCCCGACGGGTACCTTTGGCTGGGGACAGCATTCGGCTTGTCTCGCTTCGATGACGTCCGGATCGTCCCCTGGCAGCCACCGCCGGATCAGCATCTTCCCTCAAACACCGTCTCGAGGCTTGTCGCAGCGCGCGACGGGACTCTTTGGATCGGCACATGGAATGGGCTGGCAAGCTGGAAGAACGGTAAGCTCACTCAGTACGCGGAGCTGGCTGGATTGGTTGTCTTTGCTCTAGTTGAAGACGATGAGGGCTCGATATGGGTTGGCGCGAGCGGGCCCCTCGATGGAAAACTCTGCGAAATTCGCAATGGCGGTGTCCGATGCCACCCGGAGATGGGCGGTGTTAGCCACGGGGTTTTCGGGATGCATAAGGACGGCAAGGGGAACCTCTGGGTCGGATTGGATACGGGGGTGTGGCGATGGAGACCCGGACCGCCGGAATTCTATGCGGTGCCAGGCCTGCTAAACGGAAGAGCGCAGGGCATGGCGGACGGCGAAGACGGCGCTCTCTTGATCGCTACAACGGGCGCGGTCATGCGGCTAACTGATGGGAAAGCGGAGTTGGTATATCCGTTCCCCGCTGCGAGGCGCGGGTTCCGTCGCTTAGGAATGCTCCGAGATCGCGACGGCGGTCTGTGGGTGGCACCTGCGAGCCGGGGCATTGTGCATATACACCAGGGACGGACCGATGTGTTTTCAGAATTGGACGGCCTGTCAGGTGACGACATTTACGATTTGTTTGAGGATCGTGAGGGCGATATTTGGGTCGCCACCGTCAACGGACTCGACCGCTTTCGCGAGCTTCCCGTGGTCACGTATTCCCGGAACCAAGGTTTGTCGGACATCCCCTGGGGAGCCGTCTTAGCGGCGAGGGATGGAAGCGTTTGGTTCGGTACCCTCAATGGGTTAAACCACCTGAATGAAGGCCAGGTTACGGTGTACCGCCAGCACAGGGCCAGGGCCGACGTGCGAGAGATTGTTGGCAGCGGACTGCCGGATGAGGGGGTGGGGTCCCTTTTTCAGGACTCTCGCGGGCGAATCTGGGTTTCCACGCTGACCGGGATCGGCAACATGGAGAATGACCGGTTTATTCCTACGGCGGCTCCCGGTGGGTTGGTGGATTCTCTCACCGACGACCCTTCGGGGAATCTGTGGATCGCCAACCGCGGCCTCGGTCTCTTCCGATTGTCGCCGCGTAATGAGTTCCTACAGATTCCCTGGGCCGCATTCGGACGTAAGGATCCTGCATTTGTTCTGGCTCCGGATCCTTTGCACGGCGGCCTATGGCTCGGATTTTCTCGGGGTGGCGTCAGCTGGTTTCATGACGACCATGTCCAGTTATCTTACTCAGGCAGCGATGGGCTGGGTGAGGGCCGTGTATATCAGCTTAGGTTCGACGGTGAAGGCGCGCTTTGGATCGCCACGGAGGGCGGACTCAGCCGATTAAAAAAAGGCCGCATTGCCACGCTGACGAGCAACAGCGGATTGCCTTGCGATGCGGTGCAATGGACGATGGAAGACGACGCCCAATCGGTCTGGCTAATGATGCCCTGCGGCTTAGTGCGGGTTGCGCGCTCCGAGTTGGAGGCGCGGGCTAGTGCTGTGGACAAGACCGCCGGCAGGATCCACGCCACAGTTTTCGATAGTTCGGACGGGCTAAGAAGTCTCGCTGTTGTTGGCGATTATACGCCGCGCGTCGGCAAGTCAGCAGATGGGAAACTCTGGTTCAGTGTTCCCGACGGCATCAGCGTCGTGGATCCGCACCACCTTCCCTTCAATAAGCTCCCGCCACCGGTGCATATTGAGAAGGTCACCGCCGACCGCAGGGCGTACGAGCCGACTTCCCCAGCAGGCGGGCCCTTGCGCCTGCCTGCGCTGATTCGCGATTTGCAGATCGATTACACCGCGCTCAGCCTGGTTGCGCCCGAGAAGGTGCGCTTTCGCTACAAGCTGGAAGGACGGGACGCCGATTGGCGGGACGCCGACACTCGTCGGCAAGCCTTCTATAGCGATCTTCCTCCTCGCAGCTATCGTTTCCGCGTGGCGGCGTGCAACAACAGCGGTGTGTGGAACGAAGCCGGCACTTTCCTGGATTTCTCCATCGCGCCGACGTATTACCAAACCACATGGTTCCGTTTGTCGTGCGTGGCAACTTTCCTGGCACTGCTCTGGGCGTTCTATCAATCCCGCGTCCATCAACTGGCGCGGCAGTTCAACGTGGGGCTGGAAGCACGCGTCAACGAGCGCACACGCATCGCGCGGGAACTGCATGACACTCTTCTACAAAACCTGCACGGTCTTCTTTTTCGTTTTCAGGCCGCCCGGAATATGCTCCCGAGGCGCACAGAAGAGGCGATGGAAGCGCTTGACGGCGCGATCATGAGGACCGAACAGGCGATCGCCGAGAGCCGGGATACTATTAAGGACTTGCGCTCCGAAAGGGTCACTTCGACTGATCTCGCAGAATTGCTGACGCAAACCGGTAGAGAACATGAGACCGCTGCGGATGCCAAGGGCAAGCCTCCAATCTTTCGCGTTATCGTCGAGGGCGAGCGACGAACTTTGTCTCCCGCTCTTCAGGACGAAGTGTACCGAATTGCCCGTGAATTGCTGCGAAATGCCTTTCAGCACGCGGGTGCACATCACATTGAGGCTGAGATTCGATACGACAATCACCTCCTTCGGGTGCTTGTCCGCGACGATGGAAAAGGTATGGACCCCAAGGTCCTGAAAGAAGGCGGACAACCCGGACATTGGGGATTGCCGGGTGTCCGTGAACGTGCGAAGCAAATTGGCGCTCGATTGGATTTTTGGAGCGAGGCCGGAGCAGGCACGGAAGTTCAACTTACTGTTCCCGTATCCATTGGCTCCGAAAGACCGCGTGATGGCTCAAGATTCCGGCTATTCGGCAAGAGCAAAAGTCATGAGCAGCAATCCTAAGCCGATTCGGATCCTTAGCGTCGACGACCATCCGCTCCTGCGCGAGGGGATCGCAGCACTGGTCAACGCGGAAGCTGATATGAAGCTGGTTGCGGAAGCGTCCAACGGACAGGAAGCTATCGAACAGTTCCGATTGCACCGGCCGGATGTGACCCTAATGGATCTGCAGATGCCGGGATTCAATGGCATCGAGGCCATCATCGACATCCACAACGAATTTCCTAACGCCCGGATCATTGTTCTGACCACGTACACAGGCGACGTTCAAGTGTTGCGGGCCCTGCGAGCGGGTGCGCAGGGCTACATATTGAAGGGCCACGTGCATAGAGAACTTCTGGAGACCATCCGTGTCGTGCATGCCGGCAAGAAGCGCATACCGCCGGAAGTCGCCGCCGAGCTAGCTGACCATGCCGCAGAGGACGCCCTGAGCCCACGTGAGATTGATGTGCTGCAACTGATCGCGACTGGTAATGCGAACAAAGTGATCGCTGACCAACTCGCCATCACGGAACAGACGGTCAAGAGCCACGTCACGAATATACTCTCCAAGCTTGGCGCTAACGACCGGACCCATGCTGTCACGATCGCACTAAAGCGTGGGATTATCGAACTATAAATCCCCCGAAAGAGGGATAGCCCGATCCAACTATCACGTGTTTCGAGCGTATTGCGAGCCTCTTATCCTACAGATGGACTATAAGGAACTGTTTTGCAACGTCTATTCTCGACCTTTGCGCATGGTTGGCCTGGCAATGGCCTTCTGCTCCTCCGGATGCTCACCGGCGTAGCTCTAATTCACTATGGGATCGTCGATCTACGTGATGCACATCAATCTGCATCCATAGCCCCGCAAATCATTGCAGCCGGTGCGGGGATACTTCTTCTCGTCGGCTTGTGGACCCCAGTGACCGGAGTTGTGGTAGCCCTCGCTGAGGTGTGGATCGCTTTCTCGCGTCCCGGTGATCCATGGATTCGGATCATGTTGGCCACCCTTGGCGCCACTCTGGCAATGGTCGGACCGGGTGCCTGGTCCATCGATGCCCGGCTCTTTGGTAGGAAGCACATCGATCTTTCGGAATCCTAGAGGCATTTTTATCTCCCCCTAAAGTCGTAGCACTTCCTCTCACCATCTAGCGAACCCGTCCTCTGACTATCTGGGGTTGTCCGCAGACGGGGCAGACTCCACAATGCGTGCAATGAACAAAAGGGCCAAACAAGAATGCAAAGTTCCTAGATTAGGGGGCAAGTTATGGCAAGCGCCGTTACGGTCATCGCGGACCCAAAACCGTCCGAAGAGAAACTGAAACACGAGAACATCGCTCTGCGCGAAGAAATCAATGAGGCGGCGCCGTTCGATGAGATCGTCGGAACTTCTTCCGCGCTGCAAAGGGTACTTTCCCTCGTGGCCAAAGTCGCTCCTACTGACGCCAGCGTTCTCGTCACCGGCGAAACCGGAACAGGCAAGGAGCTTATTGCGCGCGCGATCCATCGACAGTCGCGGCGCTGCTCACGCGCTTTTGTAAGCGTAAATTGCGCAGCCATCCCGCGCGACTTGATTGCCTCTGAATTGTTTGGCCATGAGAAGGGCTCTTTCACTGGAGCGTTGCAGCGGCGCCTGGGCCGGTTCGAACTAGCGGAGGGAGGCACGATCTTTCTCGACGAAGTCGGAGAGCTTCCTCCCGAAACCCAAATCGTTCTGTTACGGGTCTTGCAGGAACGCGAATTTGAGCGTCTCGGAGGAACCCGCTCCATCCGTACCAACGTACGGGTGATTGCTGCCACAAACGGCAACTTGCACGCGGCCATCCAGGCGGGCACGTTTCGCAGCGATCTCTATTATCGTCTCAACGTCTTTCCCATTGAAATGCCTCCCCTGCGACAACGACGAGAAGACATTCCTGCGCTGATTGAATACTTCATTGATCGCTGTGCGAGAGAGTTGGGAAAGAACATACGGGGGATAGACCAAAGAACACTTGCCTTACTTCAGGCCTACCCGTGGCCGGGTAACATTCGCGAATTGCAAAACGTGATTGGACGATCTGTCATCATGTGCGAAACAGAGAATTTCTCGGTTGACGAGCCCTGGCTTTCCCCCCCGTCTCGTGCAACCGAGCCGAACAGCGCGCTGGGCCTCCCCGAAAAACTCGCCGCTCAGGAAAAAGAAATGATTGAGGCTGCCCTTCGAGAAAGTGCAGGGCGGGTCTTCGGACCGTCAGGCGCGGCTACCAAACTGGGCATGCCCAGGTCTACCCTGGAGTCGAAGATTCGGTCACTGAAGATAAGTAAGAACAGTTTCAGAACCTTCGCTGAAACGCTATCTCGCCGATCTTGTTTGGAATCGGTTCAATAGCCCCCAATGCGAATGTGCTAGAAATTGCGGGAGCTCCGGCGACCGCGGCGATGGGTGCAGAAACGAGGAAGCGGTGAAATTTCTCGCCAGCTGCGGGGCGGATACCATCAAGCTCGAAAATCGTCCTCTCTACATCCGGGAGTGGATCGAGCAAGCAAAAGGTCGAAACAGACGCCGGCGAAGACGACGAAGAGGTTCAGATTTGGCCACGAGTGGAGACTGTAGGCGGGGGTGGCCGACCCGTGAGTCGGGCATGCGGTCTTCGAGCGAGGGTCTGATCACGAAGCCGTTGATCTCAGTTCTCTCGCTCGAAAACTTGATGTCCAGATCGTCTTTGAAGGAACGGTACGGGTCTTGCGTTCAGGGGCAGCATCATCAACACCGAAGAATTTCAGATCTGGTCAAACCCTCTCCAAGGGGAATCAGATACGCAAGGTCATTTCAATGTCATTAAAGAAATCCGCGGAGGGTTGCTCAAAATCGTCGCGCTCGAAGCCGTCAGCGACTTCTTGAAGGAGATGAACGACCCGAATCGGCTGGTGCCAAACGTAACATTTACGTCCGAGAAGACGATCAAACTTGGTGGCAAAACAGTGGAGCTCAGGGACCATCACTATCATTCGCCAGAAGGCGACCTTTTTATCTACGTTCCCGAAGCCAAATTTCTGATGGTCATTGATTCGGTTACGTCCGGCTGTGCACCGTTCCAGGGATTTGATCTCTCGACAGATTTCCATCAGTACCTGAAAGTGTTCGATGAGATCCTCGCGTACAAGTTCGACACCTTCGTAGGCGGCCACCTCACGGATATAGGCAGACGTGGAGATCACCAGGGAATTTACCCTTGACGTCTACAACACCGTCAAGCGCATTCATAACAACATGGACGCAGCTGCTGCTACATCGGAAGCCGTCAAAGCCGTTGGGCCGGACAACGAGTTCCTACTGTTCAAGGTGTTTTTGGACAAGGTCACGGACGAGTCGGTGAAGGAGCTTAAACCTCGCTGGATCAATCGCCTTGCTGGTGTGGACGTTTGGCTTGAAAGTCATGTGCGCACGGCCATAATTTATGTTCGATGGGACGATAAGGAATAAACGGCGGGGGTTAGGCATGACGCGGTATGCTGGTTTTTCAGCGCAGTCGCAGAGCGGCGGATAAACTCTGACGCCTTCTCTCGGTTCCAGCAAGTGTAAACACTGTCCGGCAATTGATTGGAGAGAATGCGATGAAGAAAAATCATCCAGGAATTAACACTGCTTCGAAGCCAAGTGGGGATGGCTGTGTGGAATGTCTGGCAGCAGGGGGCTGGTGGCTTCACCTCCGTCGATGCGCGCAGTGTGGGCACATCGGGTGCTGCGACAGTTCTCCAAGTCAACATGCCTCAAAGCATTTTGCATCAACGGGGCATCCCGTAGTCGTCAGCTTTGAACCAGGTGAAGATTGGTTCTTCGACTACGAAAAGCAGCGGATGATCAAGGGCGTGGAGTTGCTGCCACCTCATTCGCACCCAGCAACTCAGCCGGCACCAGGCCCAGCGGGAAGAGTCCCAGCGAATTGGGAAGCTCTCCTGCACTGATCATGCCTGAAAAACTCAATGGCAACTTGTCCTGGAACCTTGACATTGGCTGCTCGCTCTTGACTCTCAAAAAAAGGAGTAGGAAGGATGACCAAGGGCCGCATGGAGGCTTTTAGTGACGGGGTATTCGCCGTCATCATCACTATCATGGTGCTGGAAATGAAGTCTCCACAAGGAACCGGCCTTGCGGCTTTGCAGCCACTCCTTCCTGTTTTCTTCAGCTATGTCCTGAGTTTCGTTTACGTCGGCATTTACTGGAACAACCATCATCACCTCCTGCAGGCGGCGAAGCATGTTACGGGAGGCATCCTGTGGGCGAATCTGCATTTGTTGTTTTGGCTCTCGTTGACCCCGTTCGTTACCGCCTGGATGGGGGAGAACCATTTTGCGCCTTGGCCGGTGGCGTTATACGGCGTGGTGTTGCTGTTCGCCGGAACCGCTTATTTCCTTCTGACGAAGACACTGATCGCCCACCACGGAAAAGATTCAACCCTGGCGGCATCGATCGGAAATGACAAGAAGGGCGCGCTGTCTATCGTGGTCTACGCTGCTGCAATTCCCCTGTCGTTTGTGCAGCCATGGATCGCCTTCGCCTGCTACGTTATGGTCGCCGTCATGTGGCTGCTCCCCGACCCGCGCATCGAAAAAACAATAGGACAGTAAACGGAGGACGGCGGCCCTCTGACGCAGCGTTAATGTACTCCAACCTTGGTCGTCTTCCTTGGAACAAATTCTGGGAGGTATTGAGCCGTCCCCCTCTGGAGCGCTGCTAGATCAGCACGACGATCTTTCCGCCCGCCTTGTTCTCCTTCGGCAACCGTTCGGCAATTTCCGCGTGAGAACAGCGCCTAGACTCAACAACCTCGGCACCGCTGCCGCGCCAATTTGTGAAGAACGACCGCACATCATGCAGCTTGCTGCTTTGCAGAAGAGTTCCGCGCTTCGATGGCTTTCAGTGAGTTTACAAACGCCTTTTCCAAAATCTGCGTGCCGATAGTCCTGAGCACTAACCCGAGAACCCATCCCTTCAGGTTTTTGCCTTCACGCACGACGACAACGTCGATCTCTGTCGTCCCGTCGGAATTCCGCGTAAAGGTATACGTGTGGCCGGACGCGCCACCCCAAATATTTGAGTCCGTCGTCGTGAGGACAACATGGTTGGGATCGGACCAGTCATAGTGCAGGCGCTCCCAAATGCCGCCCGAGCCTTCCGTAACGTCTGCATCTGTCCGACCGAGCCAATGCACCCGTAGATATTCGTCGGCGCTATTGCCAAAGAGTCTTGAGCGGCCAAGTCCGAAATCGGTGAGTCCGGCGATGTATTGCTCCGGGGTCAAAGTGGTTGTTTGATGGAAATGGATTCCTCTAAGCGTCATGGTCGTTCTCCTTTCGTTTGAAGACTGACGCAGGGAATGAGTGCAGCTAGCATTCCATCCATAAATCAATGAAAAGAAAAGGAATACGACCATCGTTGTGCCGCGTGTTCGGCAAAATGACGAACAATCAGCACAACTCCAGGGGCTGTGGTGCTAGCGAGAAGGCGCCCGCTTTTTGCCGTATCGATCGATGCCGAGCCGCCTGATCTTCGATTCTAGTGTCTGCCGAGGTATGCCGAGTTTCGCCGCCGCTCCGGAAGGGCCGGCTATCCGCCCATGACTTTCGGCCAGCGCAGCTTCGATCATCTCCACTTCACGATCGGCTAGCGCCGAAAGCTCGTGCGGCCCTGAGGAATCTCCCGATTCGCGTTTCAGCCAGCTCTCATCGACAACGAGGGTGTCGGTTTCACAAAGGATGACAGCACGTTCCACCACGTTCTGCAATTCGCGGATATTGCCGGGCCAAGGATAAGCTCTTAGGATCTCCAGCGAGTCCTTGTTGATATTTCGGATGTTCTTGCCGGCACCTTTGGAGAATCGTGCGACAAAATACTCGACGAGCAATGGAATGTCTTCTCCCCGCTCGCGCAATGGCGGAACGGCGATCGGAAAGACGTTCAATCGGTAGAAAAGATCCTGGCGGAACGTTCCGGCCGCTACCGCTGCCGGCAGGTCACGATTTGTTGCCGTTATTAGCCGAACATCGACTGAAATCGGCTGATTGCTCCCCACCCGCTCAAATTCCCTCTCTTGCAATACGCGCAGCAGCGCGATCTGCGTTTCCACAGGGAGGTCGCCGATTTCATCCAGGAAGAGCGTGCCGCCGTCGGCGGCTTCAAACCTTCCCAGCCGCCGCTGCAACGCCCCCGTGAATGCTCCCTTTTCATGACCAAAGAGCTCGGAAGCAATCAATGATTGAGGTATGGCCGCACAGTTGACGCGAACGAAGGCCCGGGTCGCACGTTTCGACCTGCGGTGCAGAGCACGAGCGATCAGCTCTTTGCCGGTCCCGGTTTCTCCCAGAATGAGAACGGTCGAATCCGATGGCGCAACTTTCTCAACCTGCTTCAACACTTGCCGCATGGGTTTGCACGAACCCACGATTTCCTCGAACATCGAGGAGCGATCGATTTCCTCTCGCAATACGAGATTCTCGTTGCGGAGCTGTTCTTCCGTCTTCTTGCGATCGTCGATGTCGGTTGCGGTCGCGTACCAGCGGATCACCTGGCCGTGTTCGTTCTTCAGTGGGTTGTACTGAATGAGTTGCCAGCGATATTGCCCGTGCTTGAACAAGGACCGCATTTCCAGTTCGAACGGTTCACCCCTCATGAGTCCTTCCAGGCGCTCCTCACGCACGCGATCGATATCGTCGGGATGGAAGGCTCGTGCAAAGAAACCCTGGTTGTTCACCTCGCCGGGCGTCAGTCCTGTGTCCTCCAACGCTACCCGATTCGCGTAGAGAGTCGTTCCGTCAGGCGCTAGAACCACGATAGATTGGCGAATCGCATCAGTGATCGTGCGAAGGTCCGCTTCGTCTTCGCCGCGCTTTTGCTCAGAGCGTTTAAGGTCGTCAATGTCGGTATTGATTCCGTACCAAAAGACAAGCTTCCCATGGTCATCGTGGACGGGCGATGCCGCTATCTGGAACCAGCGATATTTGCCGTCGAATCGGCGAAGTCTTACTGTCTTTGTGCTCTCTTCCTGAGACTGCCTGAGTTCCCCCCACCAGACTTCGACTTGCTGGATGTCGTCGCCATGAACGATCGATTGCCAGCGCAATCCGCGCAACTGGTCCGGAGTAAGTCCCGTGTAGTCCTGAAATCGCTGATTCAAGAAATCGAGCGAGCCATCCGGCAGCGCCGACCAGGCAAGCGCGGGAACACGATCGATGCAAGAGCGCAGCTCCGACGAAACAGGACTTTGGCGCTCATTCGTATTCATCAGGGAATCCGCCGATTCGGCAAGCCTTAGGTTCACACGTTACGGGTTCCCAAGCGATCCTGTCAATTCAATCGGTACACGAAGACTCAGACTGAACGGATTCAGCCCGCTCGCGAAGAATCCATTGGCGCACGTAAGGAGGGCATTGAGCCAACTCAACGCCCGTGTCTTCGCATTCGATCAAGAATCGAACTGCATCAAGGTCTATCAACGTGACCTCACTCAGATCCAGAGTTTTTGGCGCACAGCCATCACTTATTGCCGACCGGACGCAGGCGATGTGACTCGCCTGAATCCGGCCGCTGAGTAACAGCTTAGTGATGCATCCATCGGACTTCTTCTGAATCCTCAGCATTTGAGGCTCACGCTGCTGCGCGAACGGTCCCATACCTGGCCGCTGGCTCCGAGCGAGACAAATTGGGCATCATCGCCCGGCGTGCCGCCTCGTACGCCTGCCACTGCCCGGCGTCCGCTAGCGCAGGGAGGGTGACGAACTCCCCTTGATCGAGACCGGCCAGAGCTGCGTTCACCATGTCATCCGCCGTCATGACAATTTCCTGGGGCAGGTGTTCGACCGGGGTGCCAGCCTTATTCCAGAGATCGGTGGCCGTCGCTCCGGGCAACACGACCTGGATTGTGACACCCTTGTTGGCCAACTCGTGGCGCAGTGATTGACTGAATGCGAGAACAAAGGCTTTAGTGCCGCCGTACACGCCGTTGAGAAGCTCAGGGGCAACTCCGACAGCCGAGCCGATGTTGATGATTGTGCCGGAACCGCGCTTCACGAAGGCCGGCACTACTGCGTAGGTAAGACGTGTCAGCGCCTCTACGTTCAGCGAGATGATCTTGCTCATGTCGGCGACATCCGAATTCAGTAACGGAGCAGTGGAGGCCATACCCGCATTGTTTACCAGCAAGGTGATCCTCGAGTCTTCGCGGAGGGTTCGCTCTACTCCAGCCAAATCTTTGGAATCGGTTAGATCGGCGGCCAGGATCTCAACCTTGTGTCCCGTTTCAGCGGCAAGTTTCTTGGCGAGATCTTCCATGCGTTCCCGGTTCCGGGCAACCAGAAGCAAGTCGTAACCGCGACGCGCCAGGCGATCGGCATAAACGGCGCCAATTCCTGAGGAAGCCCCGGTGATTACAGCAAGTCCCTTCAATCGTGTTTTCATTTTCTAGTTCCTTTCTGTGTCCAGCGTGTGACCGGATTTCTGATTCGTATTGTCCGGCTGCGATTGAAATTGCATTTCGCACGCCGTTCCTAACGCCTTTGCCCTCAATGGTTAGGGCGCTGGCCCCATGCCTCATGTTCAGCAGAATGCCGAACATGCAGCAGCCTCGCGCTTCGAGCGTTAAGATCATCTGATGCACAGAAGGCGGAGAGACTCGAAAATAGTGCTGCAGCGCGGCCTCCGCCGGCGAGCATCCGTGGATTTTGCTGTGGCAATAAGTGAAAGTCAGGTACTGGCCCTGTTTGTCCGTACGCCAACTCAAGTTTGGCATTCCAAAGGGCATTCCTATCCTCGATAATCAAGACAGTGACCAACTCCATTGGAAAGAAAATCCGCGTCAACGCGATTGGCAACAAGACCAATCTGCATGGTCGAATTGCTGAACATTTGGGCGTGAGTATTTTGAGCGGCAAAATTCGTCCCGGCGAAATCCTTCCAACAGAAGCCGCGTTGGGCGTCTCCCTCAATGTAAGCAGGACAGCTATTCGCGAGGCGATTAAAGTCCTGACGTCTAAGGGACTCGTTGAAGTTCGACGAAAAACAGGAACGCGTATACGACCAAAAAAGGATTGGAACGCACTCGACCCCGATGTGCTTGCCTGGCAATTCTCTGGCGGAAGTTTGCCAAACGCGATCATCGATCTACTGGAGCTCCGAGAGGTCATCGAACCCGCTTCGGCACGGATCGCTGCAGAGCGAGCTACCACTGAAGATGTGGCAGAGATCGAAAAAGCATTAAGCGAAATGGAGAACTCAGTTGGCAAGACCGCGGCCTCTGTGGAGGCCGATCTGCGTTTCCACCTCGCGATTCTCGAATCGACACACAATTCGTTCATGCGGCCCTTCGGCGCTCTAATTCAGGCAGCGTTGCGCGCCAGTTTCCGCCTAACAAACAAAGACGCCGCCGCATATCAACATTCGCTCCAGAAACATCGATCGGTTCTGAACGCCATCAAGGCAAAGCACGAGCGTTCAGCGGAGAATTCCATGCGCGCTGTTCTTGTCGGAACTCGTTACGATATCCGGCAAGCAATGGACGCCAAGACTCAAAAGAAAAGAGATCTAGACGAAAAGGTCAAGAACACCAGACTACGGCGCCGCGAATAGTTCAGATAAAAATTGCATTAATCTTCGCAGGCAAACCGAGTTCGAGCTGGAATCGAACAAGCTTTCTTACTACATCGCGCGGCCGGTCCGAATCCTTGCTTCTCTATCGTGCGTTTCTAGCAAATATCCCAATGCTCTGCGAATCATGGTGCTCGATTCTGGAGGTTCATCCCCGAATTGGCACTCGGCAGGTGCACACGGCATACGCAAGACCAGCAACCCTTTGATCAACAGTTGCGGCGTTCATTTTGCGACCACGCGTAATGACTTGCATCTCGTTGAATCCCCGCGCTTGTCAGGCGATTTCGTTCTCGCTTAATTGCAAACAAGGCAACAAGGCGACCTGGTTCGAGGTGGAGGCACAAATTGGCACAACGGGCTGGACCCATGCTGGCTTTAGTTAAACTGGGAAAAAACTCGGCTCGATCAAGCCAAGAAATTGAAGGGCACGACGGTCTGGGCCTGTTCTCCAAGTCCCTCAATACCAAGCCTGATTTTGTTGCCTGCACGAAGATACACGGGCGGTTTTTGGCCCAAACCTACACCTGGAGGCGTTCCCGTGGAGATAATGTCTCCCGGCTGGAGACTCATGAATCGACTCAGATAGCTCAGTAGGTGGGCGACACCAAACACCATTGTTCTTGTTGTCCCGTCCTGATATCTATGTCCATCTACCTCAAGCCACAGGTTCAGATTCTGAGGGTCAGGAATTTCATCCGAGGTTACAAGCCAAGGCCCGATCGGCCCGAAAGTATCCGCACTCTTGCCTTTCACCCACTGGCCAGTACCTTCGAGTTGAAACGCACGTTCGGACAGATCGTTGACTACACAATATCCGGCAACATAGGAGAGAGCCTCGGACTCTTCGACGTACCTTGCTTCTTTGCCAAGTACCACGCCGAGTTCCACTTCCCAGTCTGTTTTGAGAGCGTTCTTCGGGATCATCACATCATCATTGGGTCCGATGATGGCCGAGGTTGCCTTCATGAAAATTACTGGCTCCTTTGGTACGGCCATTCCCGACTCAGCTGCGTGATCCGAGTAGTTGAGACCGATGCAAATGAACTTACCCACTGAGCCGACGCAAGGGCCGATGCGGTGAGAATCACTGACTTCCGGAAGAGCTTCCGGATTAAGACCCCGCAGCTTGGCCAGCGAATCAGACGAGAGCGCGGCACCAGACAAATCGGAAATCACGCCGGACAGGTTGCGGAGCTTTCCTTCTTTGTCCAAAAGTGCTGGACGTTCTGAACCTTTTGGTCCGTAACGAAGTAGTTTCATTTTTCTTTCCTTCTTTTAGTATGTTGCTCGTCCACCGCTAAGATCGAAAACAGCACCGGTTGTGAATGAATTTTCTTCAGATACCAGCCACGCGACCATGGAGCTCACTTCATCAACTTCCAGAAAGCGTCCGCGCGGAATGCGGGACAACATGAAGTCGATGTGTTCCTGACTCATTTGATCGAATAGGCGAGTACGCGCCGCCGCGGGAGTAATGCAGTTGACTGCGATGTTCTTGTTCGCAGTTTCTTTTCCTAGCGATTTCGTGAACGCTATCACTCCGGCCTTTGAGGCGCTGTAGGCCGACGCGTTGGCATTCCCCTCCTTGCCGGCAATGGAAGCCACGTTCACAATGCGGCCGTAGCCCTGCTCCAACAAATAAGGAACGATGGCGCTGCAACACAGAAAAACACCCGTCAAATTTATGTCGATCACCTGTTTCCATGCGTCCAGTGGATACTCCCAAGACTTGAAGTTGGGGCCTGCGATACCCGCGTTTGCGACCAGGATGTCGATTCGGCCATGTTTTTTCAAAGCGGACGTTGTGGCCTTTCTAACACTTTCAGCCGAAGCGACGTCCACAACCTCGATAGACACTTCGCCCGTATTGCTGAGCTGCGTTTGAGCTTGCTTCAACAGAACCTCATCGCGATCCCAGAGCGACAGGGTCGCACCCGAAGCGATCAAACGGGATGCGATGGAGAAGCCAATGCCTTGCGCTCCTCCGGTGATGACTGCTTTACGTCCCTTTAGATCAATCTGATTCATGATTCCTCGCTGGTGCTATCGATTGGGCGTACGGACATTTGAACAAAATTGAGGTACTCCGTGCGCCTGGTTCCTTATGCGAAACAGTGCACCGGCCAGTTCACCATCTTCATTTCTAGTGTTGCCACCTGCCGTTGTTACGTAAAGATCCCGATAGTCCTGACCAGCAAACGTGAGGCTCGATGTCTTGGGAGTTGGCAAACCAATCCGGCGATCGACCTCGCCGTTCGAACGCAGCCGAACAATTCCTCGTCCGCCCCAGAGCGCCGTCCACAGACCACCGTCCGCGTCCATTGTCAGGCCATCCGGCATGCCATCCGCTTCAGTGAATCGCGCAAACACCTTTTGATTTTGAATGCCACCGGAGTCGATATCGTAGTCAAAGACGTAAATCTCATGCGCGAACGAATCCGTGTGGTAGAAACTCTTGCAGTCAGAGGCGAACGCCATTCCATTCGAACAGCCCACCTCCTCGAGAAGTACATTGCAAGAACCGTCTGGATCAACTCTGTATAGCCTTCCTTTTCGTTCCGGAGTCGACATGGTGCCGCAGAATACTCGGCCTCGAGGGTCAGCAATCACGTCGTTGAACCTCGATGTCCGTTCGGCCGGTAGCTCCGGAATAACCTCTTTCAGCAATCCATCATTCCAGATAGCCACGGTCCCACGATCCATAAAAAGGAGCAGAGACCCGTCCTCCTGGATCGTAAAGCCCCCTACCGGCCTTCCCTGGTAACATTGCTCATGCTTTTCGGTCTTCGGGTCGTAACGAAAAAGCCGTCCTCTTGGAATATCCGTCCAGTACAGCCGTTGTTCCTGCTCATGCCAAAGTGGATTTTCACCGGTCTCGCAAGCATAGTCCGCGACGACCTCGAACTGATCGGATCCAGCGTCGGCATCTCTAATTTGGTGCAACTATCCCTCGCTCTTCGGGTCAGCGCTGGTCAACAATTGCCAGCCAGCCAATACTTCGGAAAGATGAAAGGCATTTCTCGGTGTATTCTGTTTGATCTGCTCGCGACAACTGCAACGTTACAGCACGGACCTGCAAGGCCTGCGCCGCCGCCGGGCGAAAGCACCGGCGCTCCGCACTCGC
>Ga0210403_10002716_pt1 | contig 15806 bp, 20 predicted proteins | sample IncBWC19MmetaG_FD_150863 | JGI IMG/M metagenome (GOLD analysis project Ga0210403, IMG submission 150863) | Forest soil microbial communities from Barre Woods Harvard Forest LTER site, Petersham, Massachusetts, United States - Inc-BW-C-19-M | ecosystem: Environmental > Terrestrial > Soil >... | reverse complement strand
CGCGACCGGTGCGAAAATACTGGCGCTTCAATGAAATGCATTCGCGTTGATGCCGAGAATTGTGCCTTTTTTGTGCCTATATAAAGGAGGAGAGGAAGCCGTAAGTTGCTGAAAAGATTTGGCGTCCTCGACGGGATTTGAACCCGTGTAACGAATGGTGAAACGGCATCAATACATCGTAAGTTATTGAAACAGCGCAACGCGGATGGCTACCAAAAGCGGCTTACGTGAGAGTTCAGAAGCGACTCATAGATCACAAATGGATCAAGCAACCCTCGCCTCATGGGTGTAATCACTTCCCAGCACCGACAACGCCTAGGAACAACCGAGAGGCTTTCAAAAAGCATTGGCCCATAGTCGGCCCACGTTTTCTGCCTATGCATGCTCAACGCCGGCAGATTTCGTACGCTTGCTGTCGCGGATTTGCTCAGTGGTGAACTCGCCTCCACAAACGCTGCAGCGCCAGCTAGGAGATGCGGCTTGTGCGATTAGTTGCATCGGTTGCTGATCGGCGCGCCTGGCTCTCACCAGTTCGCTATTGCAGTGGGGACACTGTCGTTGAATCATAAACTCCTGCACCAGAGGCGTTGCCTCACGCACTGGAGACCTAGTTGCCAGTGTGAATTGTGCGAGCCTCCTCAACCGTGAGCCGGGAAGGATCGCAATAACCGTACCCTTTCAGGCAAGCCGCGTAATTCCGCTTGTGTTCGGCGTCATACAACGTCTTGGCTTCAGGGGCACTCAGTTTTGCGTAGTCACAAGTGACCTGCCCGTCCTTGCAAGCAGAGAAGTTGCGCTGGTGTTCTGAGTAGGCTGTCTGTTTCGCCTGCTGCTGAGTTAATTTGGAGTGCTCGCACTGATCCCACCCATTCGCACAATTTTGCGCGTTGCGCTGGAGTTCGGCAGCGGTTGTATCCCTGGTTTGCGAAGGAGTCAACTGAGCATGGTCACATAATCCAGCGCCATTCTCACAGTCGGATGCATTGAGCTGGCGCCTGGCGATGTTCACGTCTTCGGTTTCCGACGGGCTCAGTTTAGTGCGATCGCAGGCACCCCACCCTTCCTTGCAAGCGGTGAGATTTCGTTGTCGCTCCGCCGCGACCATCGCATGGGCTTCAGATGAGGTCAGTTTCGAGGGGTTGCACGACTGCATCCCGTCGGTGCAGTCGGAGACATTCCGCTGGTGATCGGCCACGGCCAACGCAATCGTTTCCGGTTCCGTGAGTTTTGAACGGTCACAGCGGTCGTAGCCGTTCCGGCAGTTGACAACGTTTCGCAGATGCGCAGCGAGAGCGACGTCCGTCGCTTCCGAAGGGGTCAACCTAGAGCGATCACAAATATCGCGACCAGCCTTGCACGCGTCCAGGTTTTCAGCAGGATCGGAGGACTGGGCAAAGGCCAAAATCGGCAACAGGCTGAGACAAGGTGCTAGCGCGCCAAAACACTTCTTTAAGTTGAATTTCACGTTCTTGCCGCCTTTCGAGCGATAGATAAAGATTAACTGCGATGGACCAGCACGCCCGGTTGTTCCCAAGAGCTGCGCAATGCGTGCCTCCTCGTGACACGGATCCATACCAACAACAACCGTCTCATCATCAAAAAACCCAAGCGGCCGAAACCAATAGGCGGTCCCGGCTGGCCCGGAAACTACTTCTTATCTTCTCTGGCCTCGGCAATCTTGGCCTGTTGGCCCGCCTCGGACACAGCTTTCAGGAACGCATCTGCGCTTCGTGGAGTGGTCGCTTTTCCCGAAAGAATGTTGCGGAACATCATCTGCTTGCCATAGATAGCGTGAGTGGAGTCATTGTCCTGCTCTACAACTGCCCCTTCCAACGTCAGGCCTGCGAAGACACCCTTCGAACGCGAATAAGTCAGCACCTCGGTGTTCATCTTCCAATCCGTCCCGGCGGAAGCATGACGGCCAACGGGGCCTGCTGCGACTGATCCTTCCCCAGTGAGTTCAAATTTGCTGGAAAGCAGGTGCTGGAAACCTTGATCGTTCATGACCAGCATGACCAGGTCTACACCTTCGAGGCCGATCTGCAATCCGGCACTCCCACCGCCAACTGAGACAAAGGCGGGGGCGCTCCAACCTCCAACTGTACGGCAAGTTGCCACACCCCGTCCGTGCTTGCCACCAATGATGAAGCCGCCTTTGATCAAGTTCGGCACCACCAGGATGCATTTTGCATTGCTCAAAACCTCTTCGGGGATCCCTTTGTCTGGAGTCGCCATTATCGCGTGCACCACTTCGACGGCTGAGTCCAACCGTGCGACGGAGTCTTGCCGGGCCGAACCCGCCCACGCGTACGTTACAACCATCCCTACGACGCTCATCAACAGCAATGACGTTATTTTTTTCATGAACTTTTCCTTTAGGTCCTGCGGAACTAAGAGGAGACAACTTCAGATAGCTGACTTAGCTCAGAGGACCTGAAAGAGAGAGAGGAGGAGCTCGTCTCAAGGATCATGATGGGCGCAATCTAAACGAATAGCTGGTCTGAATTGCTCAGTTCATAACATCGTAGATAGACCCCTCAGCAATGGCTGACTAAAGAATGAGTGGCGATGTGAGCAATTCGGCACAGAATTGCAGGCCTTGCCGCTGTCATTGTTATATTGCCGGAATTGAACTCAATCAGCGGAACCCGGCAAAGGTGAAATTGATGGAACAGTATCGTCCTTCCCTCCGTCGGCGGCTGGCGTCGGTACGGGAATCGCTTCAAAGGTTGCTATCGAGACTTAGACCGCAGATCCACGAAGTTCGATTACAAAGGATGTGTCCATTTTGCGGGCTGATCACGCCGCGAGCCACGCGCGTTTGTCTGGAGTGCGGAAAGTCGATCAGCGCCGTTTCGCTTGAGCGAAAAGAAGCACAGCAAGGATAGACATCGGAATTCGATATGCTCTGGGACAAATCCCAGTCCAAAATCGCTCCCGCCGTTCCTGAGGCCCTTCCAAAGTCGCAGCGGAAAACGAACATCCTTTAATCAGACGGTTAATTGGAGGCGTCAGCTTTCTGCTCTTTTCCGTCTTCCCTGGACCTACGGGTACGGCGGAGTTGAGCGGCCCTTTGCGCCAGCAGCGTTCCGTCCTTACGTTGCGTCGGCTTCACATTCAAGACAAAGTGGACGGTAGCCCATAGAAAATGAGCTCCGTCGGACTTGATTACGAGAGCATCAACGGACTTAAGCGCTCCGTCCGGCAAATCCAGATGATCGGCAAGCATTACGATTGGGAGCTGTGGCTTGACCTTTTTGATGTCTGCTGCAACGACTGCACCATCCATCAGACCCAGATGGTACTCAAGCACAATTGCATCGATGGGCCGCGACGACAAAAGCTGTAGGCCCTCCGAGCCACTGGTCGCTGTAATTAGCTCGTATCCGTTTTCTCGCAGGAGGGCCAATTGACCCGGGTCTCGGTGAATGCAGAGGAGAGTGCTGTTGGCAGCCATTCCATTCAGGTATAGCTGCGGCAGTCCCAAGAGTCTGCCCAGAATTGCTCACATCGCAGTTCACTGAGAACAGAGCAATTGTGACCAGACCTCTGGGGAATGGTGAGCTTAGCATCGTGTCGTATCTTTTCTTTTGAAGGACTCCCTATGAGAAGACAGTATCTTCATCTCTCCACTTACCATTGCGACGCGTGCGACGGCCCCGTCGTCGCTGGGTCGCTGGCGGTTCGCGAGAACGAGATATCGAAAGAAACCGATATCCGACAGGTGGGAGCAGTCTGCCTATCGTGCGGCCATCGGCAGTATGCAGCGACCGCGCCGGCGTGCGCCCGTCATTTGTTGCCTATGGAGTGGGCTGCTACCGATACGATCAAGGTTTCTTCCCTGACCACCGCTTTCGTGGAAGCACTCAATCGCGCCGACCTGCATTAAACAGCTTGGGCAGCAGAGCGAGAAGCCGCAGTAACGAAATCGTTTCAGGGTTTTAGTTTATTCTGGGCACCCTCAGATTTTAGAGGGTGCCATTTTTGCTATGAGAGCAGTTCTAGTCGTGCAGAACGACGTTGAGCAGCGAGCTATGGACCTGCAGAGCGCCTTCCGAGCCGCCGGCGTAGTGAATGAAACCCAGCTTCCGGAATCGATTCATGAAGAAGCTAACACGCGATCGAGTGGTCCCAACCATTTCGGCCAGCGTCTCCTGGCTGATCTTGGGGACAACAGTTTCGGGAATGCCGTCCTTGCCAAAGTGGGCGAGCAACAGCAGGACGCGCGCCAACCGCTTCTCACTGGAGTTGAACAGCTGGTCGACAAGATCCTCTTCATAGCGGATGTTCCGCGCCAGCAAATAAGCCACGAACATTTCAGAAAGCGCGGGTTCACGATGAAGAGCATCCATCATCGTCTTCCTCTCCACCCGCAGAATCTCGCAATCGGTCATGGCCGCCGCGGAGCCCATTCGTAACAGTTGGCCTGCTAGTGACCCTTCCCCGAAGAAGTTCCCCTGGCTGACGATCGCAATCGTTGCCTCTTTGCCGATCTTGGATACAACGGTGAGCCTCACTTTGCCTCGTTGCACATAGAAAACGGCGTCCGCTTCATCCCCCTGCGCAAATATCGATTGCTTTTTCGGGACTGTCAGGATCTTCCTCCCCTCGCCGATAGTGGCGAGAAAAGTGTCAGGGTTGAATCCGCCGTTCTTCTTTGAAACCACTGAAGATCTCATCTCCGACAATTGTAGTCGGATATCACAGCAATCCCGCAAAAATAAAGCGCGCCAATATCTATGGGCAGTGAGCAATTCTGAACAGTATTTCAGGAGGGCCTGGGTGACAGTGATCATTTATTTTGGTGTTTTAGCGATTTTCCGTTGCTCGCAAGTGTCTAGTAATTCTTCGCGGCAGATTCCTAGCAATAGTGGTCACAATTGCACAGCCATCTTCCGGCGACCAGTCCAATATTGGTACTGCAAACGAACAGAGACCGACGAACTGATTCGTTGCGCGTCACGAAACCGATCTCCCAAGTTCTCGTGATTCCTCAGGAGAATCTACGAATGATGAACAGAGTTTTGTTGCTCACTGCTCTCGTGCTGGTCCTTCCGTTCGCGGCCTTTGCCGGCAGCAGCGTCGACTTTACCAACAGCGGCGGTACTCTCTCAGGCACCAATAGCGGCCTGACCCTGACAGGATCGACGCTGATCGCCGCGAATGGTCTAGGCGGAGGGCTCATCACTGGAAGTAATCTCGGAACGGTCAGTTTTAGCACAGGCGTGCTAAGCGGTGGCACGCTGCAGATGGGCGGCACGTTTGCCGCGGGTGGTGCGTTTAGCATCTCGGGAAATGGTACCGGCGGTATTCCTAACGGCGTCATCTTCAACGGCTCGTTCACGGGACCGGTAACCTGGACTCTGGTAACTCTGGGGAACGGGACCCACAACTACACACTGACTGGTTCTCTGACCGGAACCTGGTACGCCGGAGGAACGGTCAATGGAGCGACCGTCCAATTGACCATCAACACAGGTCGCGGTTTTTTCAACGGGCAGACTACCGTTTCGAGCGGTGATACCAACTTCACGACTGTCCCAGAGCCCGGCACTCTTAGCCTTCTGGGCACAGGCTTGATTGCTGTTGGCGGGATCGTGCGACGCAAATTGCAGACGTTGCGCAGTTAGCATCCTGCAAGTTTCGAGCTTTTGACCAAGTCCGCGCGGCGAACACTGCCGCCGGACCTTTAGGGAGACCACGAATGCCATCCACCGTTGAAGTCGGCACGATCCTGATGAGAGAGTGGCCCGGAATGCCGACCCTCATTGGAGTTGAAACCGAGCCCCTTTTTGAGGGGTGGAGCACGGTTAAAGTGCCGTATATATCCTCTCTTGATCGCAAGATACGCTCTGCTGGATGGAACTTCTTTTTTATGGCTACAGAAGTCAAGGCGATGTTCTTCGGATCTCTCAGTGCGACGAAGATCCAGAGTGCGTTGAAGCGGATTTTGGCCAAAGTGAAGCTCCAGCGCTTCAACGGCCTTGAGGTCACTGAAATTGTTGCCCGGCATTTCCTCGGAGTGCCCTATGTCACCATGTCCGCGCATTCCCGCCATTTGCAACGGAGCTGCAATCTGGACAGCGCGGAAGCACGCCAGACGTCCCAAGACAACGAAGAATGGGCCAGAGGTTGAGTTGCTTTTCAATCACTCGCCAGATCGGTAAGCAGGAGCCTTCGTTTGAATGAACAGATGGATCTGTACGTTGGCATAGCTGTGACCTTGATTTTCCTGGTCGGGTGCTTCCTCGTCGCCGTAAGTCTACGTCAACGATTCGAAGAACGCAGACGCCAGCGAGGGTGGAGCGCGGCCCGGACCCGGCCACCCGCAGAAAGCAAACCACTATGAATCCGAATGGAAACCTCGAGCGAATTCTTGAATCAGCCGTTGTCAACCATTGGGCGGATTTGACGCGCGGCACTCCCGCCGGCTTGATTCACATTGAATACGGCTTTGCCGACGGAGGAACTCTGGACTATCTCAAGGTCTGGTCATCCCTCAGTCGAGGTCATTGGCTTCTGGCATGTGAGTATTGGATGTCGGCGAACACGTTTCACGCCGCCGGTATTGGCTTTGAGAATGGATATCAATCCGAAGGTCTGGCAGACGTTCTGGAAGTTGCGATGCAACATCAGAGCTCTTTCGTGCTGCCCTCGAACCTCGGCCGGCAGGGACTGCTCCAGATCTCAACGCCGACTGCAGAAGAATGCGCAGCGGCCGCGACACTGATAAGCGAAGTCTTCGACCGCCTCGCATCACCACTCGCGCAGCCCGCGGTCGCCTGAAGGATTCCGCATTCACTCACTTTTCCGCGGCCGCTAGACGGCGGTCTCGATGCGGTTCTGTTCGGGGCAGACCCGTGCTGAGTTCGCACTTTTCGCCTCGCTTCGCGCCACAGGTGGGACACCGAACCGCCAGCGCTTCCTTCTCCGTGACTTTCATGCCTACACAATGCGCGGTAATTTGCCAATAAGATGGTCAATTCTGACCATCGCGCGGTTTTACTCGAGGCGCATCATTGATATCAAGAAAGCCGCGTCGTAGCTTCATCCTTATTTCTAGGAGGATCTCATGTTCACAAAGTTGGCTACGCAAGCAAACAAAGTCCCTGAACCACCGCCGACTCATGCACGAGCGCCGTCCGATTCGGCTAGCACCGAACAGCCACCGGCGCCTGGGACCCCATATAAGCCTTACTCCCAAAAGCCAACGGTGTCCGAACCTCCATATGAGCCTTACGGCGAAAAGCCTGCTCTGGATGAACTTCCGTACGAGCCTTACAAAGGCATCTAGTTGTGGGCTGATTATCCGTCGAGGAGGGGCGCGCACCGTCTGAACAATTGGGCGAAAGAGGAGAAAACATGAAGAACATCAAATTCGTTGTAAAAGTGAACCGGAGTGGTACTCGTGCCCCTGAATATGTGCAGCGGGTTGATCCGACACCAATCCACATGACGACCAACCGAAAGCTGGCACTCGTTATGGGGAAATTCACGGCCGAGGATGCGGCTAAATCCCTCCAAACTTCCCAGTGCATCCCGGAGTTGGTGCCTGTGGAGGTCACTGCCTAGCACTCTGGTATTCTGCCCAACGCGGCGAAAGCTGAAGATCTGAGTCACAAACGGTTTCTCCGCGGGCCGCCCCTATTTGCACATGTGCTTCGTTATTTGCAGTAAGCGAGCAATTCTGCACAGTCAAATCATGGCTAGAGCTTTACCATCTCCCAACTGTGGTTTGGGGCTCTCCTAGTATTGGTGTTTCCCTGAGGTCGTTCCCAAGCAGATCCAAGGATCCGCATGGCCTCTCGGGGCAAGATGAGGAATGGCCATGAAATCTCCCTACGGTCTCAATATCCTCGACAACTGCACGACGTGCCCCGTGCGGGAGCAGCACCTTTTCTGCAATCTTTCTCCGTCCGCGTTGCAGCGACTGAATGGCATCACATCCGCCGGTTTATCCGCGCGCCGCGATGCTGTTCGTTGAGGGCCAGCAGGGACGTGGGGTGTTTGTGCTTTGCACCGGGAAGGCAAAACTGTCTACCACTTCGCGCGAAGGCAGGACCATCATCACTAAGATCCTCAGAGCATGGAGACGTGCTGGGGCTCAACGCGACGATTTCCAACCGTCCCTATGAGGTGACGGCCGAAATGGTCGAGCCGGGTCAGGCTAATTTCATCCCCTCCGATGCCCTGCTGCAATTTCTGCACGACTATGAGGAAGTAGCGCTGCGGGTGGCACAGCAACTCAGCCGCAGCTACTATTCGGCCCATGAAGAAATTTGCACCCTGGGATTAGCCAACTCCCCGCAGCAAAAGCTTGCCAAACTCCTGCTGGGCTGGTCCGCTGAGCGGGGAGACTCAAGCCATTCTCCTCAGCTGCATTTAGTGCTGACCCACGAGGAAATCGGGGAGAGATCGGCATCACCCGCGAGACCGTCAGCCGTTTGTTTTCCAACTTCAAGACGAAGCAATTCATCCAGTCGAAGGGTGCCCGTTTGGTAATCCTTAACAGGCCTGCAGTCGAACGAATGGTACAGATGTGAATCGGTCGAAATGTCCTGGCGGAAATCACAGACGCCAAGGATCGGCTCGTAGGCTTCCGCCGCGGGAGCATCGGCCCGGAGCAATATACCCGATCGGTATCAGCAGCAACCGCACTCCGCCATGGACATACTGTCTCCACTGATCTTGCTTCACCAAAACGGATACAAGGCTTTTACAGAGATCGCCGGTGGCGAGGATTTGGGACTTGCTACGGTGGAAGTTCAAGGCAACTCCAAAGAAAGCTTCGCGAAGACTGCAGTAAATGCGGTGGCAGAGGGAGCAAAGACTGTTCGGAGTATGAAGTAGGCGCCAGTGGCGGAATTCGAGATGGAACTCGACTGCTAGAACATAGCCCAACACCGCAGCACAACAACGATTTACTTTAACTTAGAACAATCGTCGTGCCGCAGGTGGAAAGCGGACAATGAGTTTTTTAGCCCTGCACATTAGCCTATGTAGATCCGCGCTGTACTGAGACTGCCAACTTCCAATTGGTGTGATCGCTTCTCATTTCCTGAGCCGTGATGTTGTAGGTATGCACAACGGTCCATGAACGTGGATCGCCGTCGCAGTGCAGAACCATACCGGGCTTCGGCTTCAGGGCAGCGTCGAGCCATGTCAGTGTATGCGTTGTGTCAGTTCTCAATTCGACTTGGATGACATGCCCCATTGCGCTCCTCCCCCCGAGAGTGGCTCGCCAGGCAAACAAGATCCAGATCAAGGTTGCAGGTGAGCTCTCGACCTGCGGCAACAGAGAGTCACGCAGGTGTGGTTCTGTCGACTCGAACTTCACGCCAGAGGAGATGTAGCACTGAACCTCGACGCGCGACTGATCAATTTTGAACAGTCCGCAAGTCCACTCGCAGTGAATACTGATAGAAGATAATCCACGTGTGAATGCCAAGCCAAAGGCGAGAGTGTCTAAACAGCCAGGTTGCTTCAAAGCGCCAGCATTCGCACGAGAGATCGGAAGAAGGTTTAGGAACTGATGTCGCTGCTAAAAACCGCGTTCTCCGAAAAGACCCTGGAATTGGTCGGCCCCCGCCCTGCATTACGTGACGGGCCTGCAGCCGTACGCGCACAATTGCATGCGAAGCCACTACTGCCCAGCCGAATCGCCGTGATCGGCAATTATCTTCCGCGACATTGTGGTATCGCTACCTTTACTACAGATCTGTGCGCAGCCATATCGGGGGAGTGCGGGTCAGCTCGATTGTTGGCGCTCCCGGTTAACGACACCGAGGAAGGATACGACTATCCCGATCGTGTGAGATGGTCACTCACGCAAGACTGTGTGAAGTCGTATCAGGAAGCCGCCGAATTTTTGAACTTCAACAACATCGACATGGTGTGCCTGCAGCACGAATATGGAATTTTTGGCGGGCCGGCGGGTAGCCATATCTTGCATCTGCTACGCGGTCTGAAGATGCCGGTGGTAACCACGCTGCACACCGTTTTGCGCGAGCCGAATCCTGACCAAATGCTGGTCATGCAGGAGATTGCGGAACTCTCTGACCGACTCATTGTCATGAGCCAGCTGTCGTCCCAGTTCCTGCAGGAAATCTTCAAGGTGCCTGGCAGCAAGATCGACATGGTGCCGCATGGAGTTCCAGACCTGCCTTTCCTGGATCCGAATTTCTACAAGGACCGGTTTGGCGTAGAAGGCAAGGCGGTACTGCTCACGTTCGGCCTGCTCTCACCGAATAAAGGCATCGAAAACGTTATCAGGGCACTGCCGCAGATTCTGTCCAAACACAAGAACGTTGCTTACATCGTCGCAGGCGCCACTCATCCTCACATCCTGCGCCGCGAGGGGGATAAGTACCGAGCCAGTTTGCAGGCCTTGGCGAAGGAAGTTGGGGTAGAAGCGCAAGTCATCTTCCACAACCGTTTTGTCAGTCCAGAAGAGATGGTCGAATTCATCGGCGCCGCGGACATCTACATTACGCCTTACCAGCACGAAGCGCAGGTGGTATCGGGAACGCTTGCCTATGCGTTAGGGGCGGGGAAAGCGATCATTTCCACACCGTATTGGCACGCGATCGAGTTGTTGGATGACCGCAGGGGCGCGCTGGTCCCATTTCAGAATCCCGATGCGATCGCGCAGAAGACGATCGAACTCCTGGACACTCCCGCGATTCGTCACTCTATGCGCAAACGTGCTTACCTGTTCGCGAGGGAGATGGTATGGAAACGAGTGGCGCAAGGTTACATGGAAAGTTTTGCGCGGGTTCGCAGCGATCGCATGGAATTTCCAAAAGTGCAGTTCGCGTCCCGAGTGATTCCTAAGTGTTTAGATCAGTTGCCGGAATTGAAGCTGAATCAGTTGAATCGGATGACCGACGACACCGGGATACTACAGCACGCGATCTTTACAATTCCGAACCGCACAGAGGGATATACCACCGACGACAATGCCCGAGCTCTCATACTCGCCGTACTGCTCGAAGAACTGGACGTAAGGCAACCAGAAAAGAATCAGCAGTTGCAAGTTGATCCAGCCACCGTAGATTCCGCTTCCCTGTATTTGTCTTTTCTAGAGCATGCCTTTAATTCCACGAAGGGCAGATTCAAGAACTTTCTCCACTATGATCGGCGTTGGAACGAGCCTGTCGGATCCGAAGATTGTCATGGGCGGGCCTTATGGGGATTGGCAACAGTTCTTGGCCGATCCCAAGATCAGGGACTGAGGGGTGCTGCCGGCCGTTTGTTCGAGTTCTCCCTCCCTGTGGCGATCGAATTCAGCAGTCCGCGAGCGTGGGCGTACACGCTGCTGGGAATTCAGGAATACCTCAATTCGTATCCCGGAGATCGCGATGCGCAGAAAGTAAGATCAGCCCTTAGTCGGCGACTGCTTGAAATGTATGAGTCGATACGACGGCCGGATTGGAAGTGGTTCGAGAACGTTCTGGCCTACGGAAACGCGAGATTGCCCCAAGCCCTTCTTCTAGTAGGTTCAGCATGCTCGGATGACCGAATGGTTTCCGCTGGCCTCGAATCGCTGGATTGGCTGTCACAAACTCAGCACTGCGAAACCAACGGCCACTTTGTGCCGATTGGTTCGCAAGGCTTCTATCGCCAGGATGGTGCAAAGGCACGTTTCGATCAGCAACCGCTTGAGGCCGCGGGTGCGGTCTCTGCTTGTTTGCAAGCGTACCGTGTCACTGATGACAGCCGCTGGCGCAACGAAGCCTGGTCGGCTTTCAACTGGTTCCTTGGCGACAACGATCTGCAACTTCCTCTTTATGACTCCGCCACCGGCGGCTGCCGGGACGGCCTGCATCCCGACCGCGCGAATGAAAACCAGGGAGCAGAATCAACGCTATCGTTCTTGATGGCGCTTCTCGAAATGCGATCTCTGCAAGAGCCAAAACAAGAGGAAATCTTTTCATGACCGTACCCGTAGAAAAGCAAGTAAGCCTTCCGGGCACTCGCTTCGAGCCGCTGCTTCTTCGACACCCTGCCAACCCGATTCTAACGAGCAAGCATTGGCCATATCCGATCAATAGCGTGTTCAATGCTGGTGCGACCATGCTCGCGGATGGCATGACTCTACTACTTTGTCGTGTGGAAGACCGCCGCGGCTTGTCGCATCTTTGCGCTGCGCGCTCTCGTAACGGCGTCGATGGATGGCAGATCGATACCGAGCCCACATTGATGTCCGACCCGAAGAACCATCCGGAAGAAATCTGGGGAATCGAAGATCCTCGCATCACGTTCGTCCCCGAATTGCAGCAATACGTGATCACGTACACGTCCTATTCGCGCGGCGGTCCCGGCGTATCGCTGGCGCTCACCAAAGACTTCCGCACCTTCGAGCGATACGGCGTAATTATGCCGCCCGACGACAAAGACTCCGCACTTCTGCCTCGGAGAATCGACGGATGCTGGGCGCTAATTCATCGTCCCATGACGACGCTTGGTTCCCACATGTGGATTTCCTACTCGCCCGACCTGCGCTATTGGGGCAGGCACAGGCTCATGCTGGAAGCTCGCCGTGGCGCCTGGTGGGATGCAAACAAAATCGGATTGTCTCCGCCACCCATCGAGACTTCCAGAGGATGGCTCGTCTTCTACCACGGCGTACGGCATACACCCTCCGGCTGTTTGTACCGATTGGGCTTAGCGCTCTTCGATCTGGAGAACCCGGCGAAGTGCTTGCTCCGGGGAGATTCGTGGATCTTTGGACCCGAAGCGTCGTACGAGCGCCAAGGAGACGTTGACGACGTCGTTTTTCCGTGCGGGTACACGATGGACGCCGATGGCGACACGCTCAACATCTATTACGGAGCCGCGGACTGCGCGATCGCCCTGGCTCGTGCCAGCGTTCGCTCTCTACTCGACTGGCTGGACGCCAATGGAAGTTGCGAACGCCGCCAGCGCGCGCAGGATTTATGAAATTCTTGCTGAACGTTTTCCAGTTTATGTTTGGCTGCCGCCACCGTCACCTCAGCCGTGTGTTCACCATCAAACACCGCACGTACAAGGTTTGCTTCGACTGTGGACGTGAATTCGATTTGCCGCGTTCACACGTGCCTGTACGGTCCGCTGGCTCTCGGACGGCTGCTTAAAGGCACGGATCCCAATCCTGCACAGGAAGCGCCCGCGCGCCCGCGTTGATGGATCATTCTTCACTTGTGAGCTATCTTGCTCAGACGCTCCCGGCTAGACCTGTCATTCTTAATTATCTTCTGAGTGTGCAGACGGAGCCGCGATGCTGAATCGCAGTTCCTACCTTTAGGTCGCTGGGGTCGTGTCCTGATCAGGTCACGCGCGGCGACCACATCCAGCGAATCAGTGCTCTTCATCCGTGTGCGCCGCCAAACCTTGCGGCCGGGTACGATTCGACTTTACAGACTCTCGAACATCGCTACCGGCAACCCCTTCAGGCGGATGAGAGGGTTAGCCCTGAAACAAAGGAAGGTCAAAGATCATGCCTTTACTTCAAATTCTGGAAGTTCTCATCGTAGTGGGTGTCCTGCTGTGGCTGGTGAATCGCTTCATTCCCATGCAGGGATCCATCAAGTCCATTCTCAACGGCGTGGTGATCATTGCCGTAGTGTTGTGGCTTCTGAACGTATTCGGACTCTTTCACTCGCTGTCCCGGATCCACGTCGGAACTCTGCTGATCCCGTAAGCGTAGGCAGGTCAGCCATAACGCTGAGCGCGGTCACACATATCTATTAGCCAAGTGCGGCAGGCATCTGCCTCCAGGAGTCAACCGTGAAATCGAAACTGTTACTAGCAGTCGGAATCACCCTCAGTTTGAGTGCGTTTGCTCAAACCAATTCTCAATCGACCGCGACCATCGAGCACCTAAACCCGACTCCCACGTTCCGGGTCACCGTTACCAGTCGAAGCGTGCAAGCGGTCAATTACAAACATCGCAGCGGAGCTTCGAAGGTCGACTTCGCGGGAACGGACTTAATGCCATCAGCGAATGGCCAAGCCAAAGTTGAAAGTAAGAAGGGCTACATCGAAATCGAAGTGGAATTTGGAAATCTGCAAAAGCCCACAACATTCGGCAATGAATATCTGACATACGTCCTGTGGGCGATTTCTCCCGAAGGACGCGCCGTAAACCTGGGTGAGGTCCTGCTCGGCAGCAACCATCGCAGCAAACTTAACGTGACCACGGACCTTCAGGCATTCGCGCTGATCGTTACCGCGGAACCCTATTACGCGGTCCGCCAGCCCAGCAATGTGGTGATTCTCGAGAATGTGATTCGCGAGGAAATCAAGGGAACTACCGAAGCCGTCAACGCTAAGTATGAACTGATGGAGCGCGGTGGCTACATTCCCACCGGCTATAAATTCGACCCGGTGGTCCTGAATGCCAAGTTGCCATTGGAATTCTTCGAGGCGCGGAACGCTCTGCGCATCGCTCAATCCGAGGGCGCCGAGCAGTACGCACCGGACAGTTATCAGCATGCCGTTAAGCTGATGGATAGTGCGGACGGCCAAGCCACTAACAAGCATATCGACAAAAAGTCCCTGATCGCGATCTCCCGCGAGGCGGTGCAGACTGCCGAGGATGCACGCGCAATCGCAGTCAAGAAAATGGACGACGTCCGTCTGGCAAGTGAACGCCAGGAGTCAGTCGACGCACAGGCACGAACTCAAGGACAAGCGGATGAAGCGATGCGACGCAAGGTACAAGCTGAATCCGACACAGCAAAAGCTCAAGCTGCCACGGCCCAGGCGGAATCTGACACACTGAATGCTCAAGCTGCCAAAGCTCAAGCCCAGTCTGATGCAGCCAAGGCACGCAATGACGCTGAGAATGCACAAGCTGCAACCGCGAAGGCCCAGTCCGATATGGCTGCCAACCAAGCTTCCTCTGCGACTGCGCTCTCAGCTGCTCAAGCTGACGCCGACCAATCGCGGGCGGATACGCTAAAGGCTCAGCAAGCCGCGCAACTGGCAGAGACCGACAAGGCGGCTATGCGGGCGAAGTTATCCGAGCAACTGAATTCCATTCTTCAGACTCGCGATAGCGCTCGCGGCCTCATCGTCAGCATGTCCGATGTTCTGTTTGACACCGGGAAGTATTCGCTGAAGCCCGGAGCTCGAGAGAAGCTAGCGAAAGTCGCAGGCATCTTGCTGGCCTACCCCGGGCTCAACATTGAAGTCGGCGGCTACACCGACAATGTGGGCGGCGATGCCATGAATCAAACACTGTCCGAAAGCCGCGCCGGCTCAGTCCGCGATTACCTGGTGCAACAAGGCGTAGCGTCAAATTCAGTTTCAGCCAGAGGCTTCGGTAACACCTTGCCCGTGACCTCCAACGAAAGCTCCGCGGGCCGGCAACAGAACCGGAGAGTAGAACTTCTCGTGTCTGGCGAAGCCATCGGCAGCCCGGTAAACGCAACAACTGGAAGCCTACGCTAGCAAGCACAGGCCATCCTTGGAAAGAACAGAGGACATATGAACGCAATTAAGATCACTAGCACAGCCATTCTCTCTTTACTTCTCGGAATTGGTGCTCCTGCTTACGCACAGCACGAGCAGCAGGACCAAAAGCAAGACCACCCCGAGCAGAAACAGAGTGAGCACGAGCAAGCCAAACCACAACAAGAACACGGTCAGCAGCAACAGCAACAGCAGGACCAGAAGCAACAGCATGCCCAGCAACAGCAGCAGCAGGACCGGCACCAACAGCGTGCCCAGCAAGAACAGCAGCAGGACCAGAGGCAACAGCACGCTCAGCAACAGCAGCAACAAGACCAGAACAAGCAGCAAGAGCACGCCCAGCAACAGCA
>Ga0210403_10002711_pt1 | contig 15822 bp, 21 predicted proteins | sample IncBWC19MmetaG_FD_150863 | JGI IMG/M metagenome (GOLD analysis project Ga0210403, IMG submission 150863) | Forest soil microbial communities from Barre Woods Harvard Forest LTER site, Petersham, Massachusetts, United States - Inc-BW-C-19-M | ecosystem: Environmental > Terrestrial > Soil >... | reverse complement strand
ATCGGGCTCCTCGAGATGAGCGACGAGCGAGCGGAAGAAGGCGCCCTTGCGTTTGGCGACGTAGGCATAAGCCCGCTGAACCCAGCGGCCGACACTGCTCCTTGCCTTGCTCCATTTGCGGTCTTGGTGGGCTGCCGGCACCTTATCGAAGGCAGCGATCAGATTACTTTCGGTGTCGGCTTGCGGAATGCCCTGATAAGCCCAGCGCCGCGCCAACTCGCCGGCTGGGCCGTGATAGTGTTCACCGGTTTGGACTAAATCGAGCAGCTCGGATTCGGAGAGCGCGGCGTAATCGGGCCGAGATTTGCCGCTCCTGCCCATCTTCGGGGCCGTGCTTTGCCCCGCGGTCGGCTGATAAGGCAACCCGGGTTCGAGCTCGTCGGCTTCGTCGATGCATTCGTCGCCAGATCCGATCGCGAGTTCGAAATCAACCCCATTAACCTGGCCGAAGTAAAAGGCCTGACTCAGGGTCCAACTCTCCCGATGGAGCACGCCGCCGAGTACGCCATTTAGCCGGTTGACCATAGCAGCACGCATTGCTGGCGGCTGCTCCGTCGCAAAGGGGCAGAACACCCGCCAGTGTGGAGCCGCAGGGGTGTAGGAAGGTGAGGTGTGGGCCAGAAAGGCTATTCCGGCCCCTTCAAGGCGCGCGACGGCCTCGGCAAACGGCATGGTTTCGCCGTCATAATCGCCCTCGACGCCGCTCGTCATCGTGACGTTTGCGTCGTGCCGGAGTGACCCACCGCCGCCGGCGGGCGTCGTCGGCGTACGCAGCGGCCCGAAGCGGGCGAATTTAAGAAGCGGTAAGTCACTCTTCTTGGGCGCTCGCGTGTTCTTAATCAGCTCGGCCAATTCATTGACCGTCATATCCTCGCCGCGACAAGACCTGGCAAAGACGTCGTCAAAGATCGTGACCCAACTGTTCATCCCCCTCTCTCCTACGCTGGCGGCGTCATGCCGATATGAGCAGCAATGCGATCAATCACGCGCTGGAGGATGGGCGCTTGCTTTGGGGTCAAACGCCCATCCCATTGCGTGCACGTCCTGAGAAAGCCGACCTCGAAGTCGCTTAGCCACACGCGCCCGTGGCTATGGAGATCGAGGGCCCACTGTGCGGCGCGCTGCGTGTCAGCAATCACCGCACCGACCTCCGACCAGATCGCGACCGCGGTGCCGGTCGTCCGCAGCTGCTTGAGCTCGGCCTTCAACGCGGTGTTCTCGGCGAGCAGGACGGCGGCGGCCTCGGTGGCGATCTCGAGTTCATGAGCCGGCGAGAGCAGATCCTCCCACCGCTTTTCGGCATTCCGGAGCATGCGGTCGGCCAGGCGTAAGGCGGTGAGCGCCTCGCCCTCGTGGCTGCTGCCGACCATGGCGATGACCCGGCCAAGCTTCTTGAGGTCGAACTCGCTCACGGCGCTGGGCCCCGCTTGGCCAGCTTCCGCACCGCCCGCAATAACGCTCCGCGAAACGCGCGCTCGATGGGCATCGACGCGAAGTTGACGACCGCCGCAAACCGCTCCTCGCCCTCCGGTGTCGTCCACCGATATCGCGGCGGCCGTGCCCGTTCTCACTGCCGTTGCGATCGCGCCCAGCGGCAAAAGCCAATCCGCGAGTCCCTGGCCGGAGCCCGGGCGGCGAAATGCAGGTGCAGGCCGCCGTCTTTTGGCGTCGCCAGGCGCTTCAGACCATGCGCCACAACAAGTTGACTTCGTCCGGCGCATTTCGTATCTGACATATAGGGTATTCCCTCTGAGTACTCGGGCGAGGCCGCCCCGTGGTTCCAATCCCTTGGGGGCGGCCTCTCGTTTTTCTAGATTAAGCGGTTGCTTCGGCGGGCCGGTGGCGCTGTGCCTCACGCGCTGTTGGCATTTGGAGCCCTCACCGTCGTGGCGGCCGCCGGCTGGGCTCTAGTTCGAGCGTTCTCGCCGCTGCCGCATCCATGACCGAATTGCCGGCAACCACCAGTAATTCCGCCCGTCATCACCGAGTTTGACCGGGGAAGGGAAGGCGACCTTCGGGTTACGCTGCCAGCGCCAGAGCGTCATGTCCGACGCCGGGATCAGCGCTCGCAGTTGCTCGCGGTTGATATAGCGGTCTTCCGGCGGCGGTGTTGAAACCGCGGCGGCCCGCCGGGTCATCGTCTTGATAGCGCTTCGGCTCATGTTCCTTCGCTCCGCGTCGCGGTGCGCGAAGGTTAGGACGTGTTATTGCGAGTGGTCGCGCGGTAACCGGAAGCTTCCGGAAGCAACCGGAAGCTTCCGGTTGCTTCCGGGCCGGTCCTCATGCGAGGCCCATAGCCTCAGCGATGGGCTTGAGAAACTGTCGAATAGCCCTTTCCGTCGGCTGTTGGGGCCACTGTGCAATAAAATCGTTAGCGAACTTAAGGAGCTCGATACGGGTGTCAAAGCGATTAAGGTTCGCATGTACGAGGATCGCAAGCCGAACGGTATCCCAAGAGTATTGCGGAGGGTGACCGCCCCTGTTCTTTTGATTAGTGCTTTGATCAGGCGCGCTGCGGCGAATCAACTCGCGCAACTCGGCTTGCCCGGCCCGCAGCTCGGCTTGCCCGGCCTCGATTCTTTCTAGCTTCCCGATGATGATCTGGAGCTGCTCCTCGCCGCGGTCCTCGGCGACGACCGGCTCCGGTTGCTGTGCGGCAGGCATAGTCAATCTGACGAACGACGCGGCGGCCACGGCCCGCGCAAACGCCGCGTCCTATAATCTCAAAAACCACAGCAACTCGCGGCGTAGGACAAGGCCCACCCTTTGCATGCGCAGCAATGTTGTTGTCGCGGTGTTCGGGGTGAGTTGAACGCCGTAGTCGCGGCGGACGGCGGCGATGATCTCCGACCGAGGAAGCCCGGTATTCCCCGCGGCTCGCAGCACCGCGGCGATCATGGCGCGGGTGGGCGGTAGTCGCTCGGTCCGGTTGGTGTCGATCTGATCGACGGCGTCCTGTACGACAGCTCGAGCCGCGCGAGCGCTTTGTTCCATCTGCTCCAGATGTTCCAATAGCCGCGCCAGCGCTATGCGGAGCTCAGGGTCGCCGTACACGGCACCCCTATTAGTGCTAAGCTACTCAGGTGTCAATTCCGGATCGGAACATATATCCTAAGGCATTATAAAATAATGATCTCGGTGTCGTCCTTGTTGGTAACTCGCGGCCGCCGAGCGCTCAGCCTTGGCCGTCGAGCGCGACGATCTGGATGACAGGCGGACCGATCAAGCGCTCGAGATGCCCTGCCCAGGTTTCGAGGGCATGGCGTTTTTCAGGCCCGTAGCCGAATCGGTTGTAGACCCCTGCGACCCCGGCGAGCGAGCCGGAAGTGTGGTTGAGGACCTTTTCGATGACGTGCGGAGAAATCCCGAGCTGCGCCATGCGGCTGGCCGCCGTACGCCTCAGGTCGTGCAGGCGCCACGCCGGCATTGCTGGCTGGCCCGTCCGGGCGAGCGCGGTCGCGATCTCCCTGTCCAGCCGCGCCTTTGCTCTGCTGAAACCTGAAACGGGGTTGCGAGAGCCGTTGAGCGCCGGAAAGACAAAGCCCCCCCGGCCGAGCGGTGGCAGCCCGTTCAGGATTGCGAGGGCAGCCGCCGATAGCGGGACCTCGTTCGCCACCCCGTTCTTGGCGATTGCCGCCGACACGGTCCACGCGCCCTTGTCGAGATCGACGTCTCGCCATTGCATGTTCGACACTTCCCCGAGCCGTTGCGCGGTCAGGATCAGCAACCGGATCAAATCGCCAAACGGCCAGCCCGCAGCCTCGCACCCCCGCCATACCTGCAGCAGCTCATCGTCCGACAGCACCCGGTCGCGCGAGACCTCTTTGGCCAACGGCTTGATGTTGGCCGCCGGCGACGGTTCGAGGTAGCTGCGTTCCGCGCACCAATTGAACAGCTTCTTGAGCAGCGCGAGATACCGGTTGGCGCGCCGCGGCGAGGCGCGGGCAGCTATCTTGTCGAGCGCCGCGAGGATTTCGCGCTTGGCGATGCCGCTGATCGGGCGATCGCGCCAGAGCGACACGAATTCCCGTTTCAGATCGCGGTCCTGCCGCTGCCACGTCCGGTTATTTGGCTTGGCATGCCGTTCGATGAACTCGGCAGCAACCACCTGGAACAGGTCGGCCTCAGCCCGGCGCTTCTCGGCCTTCGCTGTCGCCGGATCCATGCCTTTTTCGACCTCGCGCAGCACTTCGCGGGCGCGGTCGCGCGCCTCCGCCAAGGGCAGAGTGGGATATCTGCCCAAGGTTGCCCGGCGCAGCCGGCCGTGCGCACGGTACAGCACTGTCCAGCTCTTGGCGCCCTTGTCTGTGACGCGCAGCCCGAAGCCGGGAAGCGCCGCATCCCAATATTCGATCCGGCCGAATGCCGGCGGCTTGGCGTTCTCGACGGTCCTCGCGGTCAGCTTCAGCGACGGCATTCTCCTGCTCCGGTATTGACAGCCGCGGGATGACTCGCCCGCGCGACTCATCCCGTAGTCCGAGATCGACACCCCGGGACCCGTCCTCAGCTCGGTTCGGGGTAGCTATGGGGTAGCAAATTACTGTGATAGGCGACGTTACGCAATGATCGTCGACGATCACCTTCTGTCCACTTCATGACGCATTATCAATGGCTTGTGTGGAGATTCGCGAGACGCGGTGTGAGGCGGTGTTAGGCCTCAACAGGGGAATCATAATCCCAAGGTCGGGGGTTCAAATCCCTCTCCCGCTACCAATTACTCCAATAGGTTAGGCGCTTCTGAGGCCATCGCACCCTGTTATATCGTATCATCGTCTAACGATAGTCTAACGACCCCTCCGTTACTGCCGCGATTCTACTGACGCTTTGCTGACGGCGGATGCGCGACCCTGGAAAGCATGTCAAAAACCGCGCCCGCGGCGATCGCGATGCTAGCTGTCATAACAGCCTGCGTATATCAGCAGCACGGCAACCGGTTCGACGTGGCCGCAATAAACCAACTGCGGCCGGGCGCTTCAACCGAGCAAGATGCTGTTGCGCTGCTCGGCAAGCCAACAGCGACGAGCGCTCCGGAGAACGGAGGCCACGTGCTGCAATGGTACTTCGTCTATGGCACGGCGCTCGGGACGGGCGGCGGAGCGCACGCAGCCATATTGTTCGGCCCAGACGGAAAGATGGTTCGGGTAACTCACCTGTTTCAGCAGTAGGCTTTAACTCCGCTGCGGCGTTACGTCCGCGTGGACGTTGGTGCTGTTGTCGTTGCGGTTCACTGAGCCGATCATGTCCTGTGCGCCGTCCCCCCTGCCCTACGGCCGTCTCCTCCGCCGCCGGCCGTCCGACGGTAGCGGCGGAACCGCCCGAGCCGGCTGAGAGCCGCTCTCCGCGGCCCTCGCCGCGGTTTAGGCCGGATCGGCGCGCTACGGCGCCCCGCCCATGACCGCGAGCGCGCAGTTCAGCGAGGATTCGCTCGTAAAGGTCGACGGTGGTGCCGATGGGGTCGGCTGCCGTGTCCTCGAGCAGTATTATCCGAGCGCGCAGAATCGCGGCGATTAATTTGGTCTCGTCAACGGCCGGCGGCTGTCTTGTTAGGCTGTGCAAAGGGAATATTCGGCGCGCCGATTGTTCCAACCGATCATCTTCCTCGGCTCCCTGTGCGCGGCGGGTTTCCGAGCGTCCGGGCGCCTTGGCGAACCCATGGGAAATGTAGTTGACCGCGTCGAAGCGGGTCATGTCCTGCTCTTGCAGAAAAAATAAGGCGTGGCTTTCGCGCTCCGCGAACATGGCGACGAGAACGTTGGCGCCGGTTACCTCCTCGCGGCCTGAAGATTGGACGTGGATCGCAGCGCGCTGCAACACGCGCTGGAAGCTTGCCGTTGGCTTGGCATCCTCGCTGTGGGCGGCGACGAGGTGGGCGAGCTCGTCGTCAACGTAGCTCAGAACTTCCCGACGCAGCCGCTCGAGCTCGACACCGCAGGCGCGCAGCACGGCGACAGCGTCCTGATCCTCGGTCGGCGGAAGCAGCAGGTGCTCGAGCGTGGCATATTCGTGCCGGCGCTCGTTGGCGCAGGCGAGAGCCCGATGAAGGGACTTTTCGAGATTGCGCGACAACACGTTCCGCCTCACGAAGCTCTGCGATCTCGCAACCGCAGCAGATGACCCCGGACCTGTCGCGGCCGACCGGCTGGATCTCGCCGTGATTGATCACCTCGCGCCGCCGTTGCCCTCGACCCCCGCTCTGAACTCCATATAACCACTGTTCGGTAAAGGTGGTATCGCTCTCCCGCTACCAACCCGAATCTCTGGCTGTCGGCGGGGTCAAAGTTGGGGCCGACCGCGACGGCGAAGCGGGCTTCTTTCGTGTCGCAGGGTCCGACCGGGCCTGCTGCGGCCGGCGGGCGGCCGGGGCGGGTCCGCCGGGGTCGCCGGGTGACGATTGCACCCCGCTCGAGCCCGCCTGAGCTCCGAGCGTGGTTGTCGACGCGCCGCCGCTGAACCCCTCCACGGCCACGGCCAGATCCACACCTGGCAGCGATGCGTCCGGCAGGGGGAGCCGGTTGACGCTGTAGGTCGGAGAGGGGGCGGCATCCGTGCTCGGGCGCGTCGCGGGGGCTGCGCTGACGCTTCGGCTCGCGGCGGCGGCACCGGTCGCTAAACGCGGTAACAGCTCGGCCGAGAGGGGCCAGCACACGATACCCATGATCACCGCGAATTCGACCACGGTCACCGCGAGCCACAGAACCTCGCCGACAGGTTTTGGGCCGATGGCTTTGACGGTAGGGGAGGGTTCGATGGCCATGATTTCACCCCTCGCGTGGTTAGCCCCGCCAGCAAACGCCAGCGGACGTAATTGGTTGCCTGGGCGGCGGCGCCAGCAGTCGTGGTAAAATCCTGTCATTTTTGATCTGACCCGCGATGTCGAAGAGGTGGATGGCGCCGCCGATATCCGATGCGGGGTTGCCGATCCTGCGACTTGTGGTCTCCCTGCTGTGAGGGAGAATTCCGAAAAATCTCCCGAATGGACGTCCTGGGTTCGTCATAAAGCACTCTATATCAGCTACTTACGGTCCAGTTGGCGGTCGACCCTCAGGGAGCCCGGCAGGGAGGCGGAGCGGCCCGCTGAGGGAGGCAGCAGGGAGAGGCGGCAAGGTGCCAGATGGGGTCATATGACGGCCCCACACCGGCCCGCTGCTCCTGCACCGGGTCTGCGACGGGAGCTCCTCTTCAGGTTGAGCGGCTCGAATGTCGCCAGACCACCACTCCTTGGGAACGGCCGCCTGCGCACCTGCTCCGGCGGCTTCTCCTTGATCGTTTTGACCATCTGCGCCTCCCGCGGGTTGGCGCCGCCCGCCGGGGCGCCACCATCGATCTTGAGATATTACACTAATAAGGCAATTTTATGGATGACAATTCAATTAACAATGATCTTAGGCAGCCTGCGGTGGCGATCTTGCACAGACCCTGTGTTCGCTTGTGCTATAGTGTGCCCGGGAGAATCAGGGGAGCTTCTGGCATGGCAAAAAGCATCACGATGACCGTAAGGCTCAAGCCTGAGGTCAGCGAGAGACTCGAAATGCTGGCTCGCGATACCAAACGCAGCAAAGCGTACCTGGCGAGCGAGGCAATCGAGGCCTATGTCGAGCTGAACTCCTGGCAGGTGGCCCACATCAAGAGGGCGCTCGAAGAGGACGAATCGAGCGATCCCGGAGTACCGCATGAGGAGGTTGTTTCGTGGATGGAATCGTGGGGAACCGATCGCGAACTCCCCGCGCCCAAGCCCAAGGGATCCTAGCCCCAAGGGATCATAGCAACGGGTGGAGATCATTTGGCGCCGCGTCGCGCTGAACGATCTCAAAGGAATTCGCCGGTATATAGCGCATGAAAACCCGGCGGCGGGCGCTCGTATTCGAGCGGCGATCCGGAATGCCGTGGAACAGCTTGCCGATCATCCTCATCTTGGGCAACCGGGGCGAGTGGAGGGAACACGCGAGCTTGTCATCGCTGGCACGCCCTTTATCGTGGTCTACCGCGTCCTCGGTAACCGCTTGAGGATTCTGTCGGTGATCCACGGCGCGCGACGGTGGCCGCAGCGCTTTTGAGGGCTATCGGAACGAGAAATACCCGATTTTCTGAGTGCTATCCCCTTCGAGCTTGGGGATGAAGAACACCTCGCACCCCGGGCGGATCGGCTGGAAATAGGCGGTCTCGTGGAGGGCACCGTCGATCGCGACGGTGGTTTCTTCTTCGAGGTGGTGGCCGAGACCCGGGTAGAGCTGGTCCATCGCCTTGATGACGCCGCGCAGGTTCTTGGCCTCGACCTCAAATTCACGCACCCCACCGGTGTAACGGCGGCTGAACCCGGTGGTAAAGACGACGCGCGCGGCCGTTCTTTCAGTCCCTGCGATGACCTGGTGCCGAAGTCCTTAATAAGCGCCCGTCATTGCGAGGAGCCCACAGGGCGACGCGGCAATCTCCAACCAGCTCGGTGCGTGCCGACGAGATTGCTTCGCTGCGCTCGCAATGACGGACCCTTTTTGGATCGCAAGCGTTTCGCGTTCCCCCTAATCGTCCGCGCCGGCGCGGTCGAGGGCGGCGCGCACCTTGGGGGGCGACATCGGCATTTCGGTCAGGCGGCGGTGGATGGCGCTGTCGATCGCGTTGGCGATCGCGGCCATCGGCGGCACGATGTTGACCTCACCGACCCCCTTGGCGCCGAAGGGATGGGCCGGGTTCGGCACCTCGACGAGGATCGGCTCGATCATCGGCATGTCGGAGGCGACCGGCACCCGGTAGTCGAGGAAGCCGGCATTATCGAGGCGGCCGTTCTTGTCGTAGATGTACTCCTCGTTGAGCGCCCAGCCGATGCCTTGCGCGACCCCGCCCTGGATCTGCCCTTCGACATAGGAGGGGTGGATCGCGCAGCCGACGTCTTGGGCCGCGACAAAGCGCAGGATCGTCACCTTGCCGGTCTCGGGATCGACCCGACATCGCAGAACTGGGTCGAGAAGCCCGGCGCCATGCCGCCGGCATTGACCGAAGCGGCGGCCAAGATCAAATCGTCGCTCGCGCTGCGATAAGCTGCGTGCGCCCCAAAAGGTCGCCGACTTCGGTGACCAGGCCATCGTCAGGCCGCAATCGTGGGCGATGTTCTTAACGGTATATAGCCGCAAGGTTCCGCGATGGCCACGCTGATCGACTTCAGTCAACTCCATACGCGCGTCAACGCGTACAAGAGCTTCTATGATTGTGACACGCTCTCAGAGGCGTTCGCCTATGTGGTGCTCGAGGCCCTGTTGAATCTGGCTCCGGAAGATATCGAGGATGCGATAACGGATGGGAGCCGTGATCGCGGTATCGACGCCGTCTATGTGGACGATCGGGACGGAAAAAACATCATACATATGTTTCAGTTCAAATATGTAAACGAATTCGGCAAGGTGAAGAACAATTTTCCCAGCAACGAAATCGATAAAGTCCTCAGTGTTTTGGCCGACATTCTGTCGAAGAAGGACACGCTCCAGAGTGAAGTTAATCCCCTCCTGTGGAACAAGATCACAGAAATCTGGGCAGCCTTTGAGAAGCCGACGACGCCTACCATCGAAGTCCATTTTTGCGGCAACATGGCGCCGCTGGTTCGCGGTGAGCAAGAACGCCTGGTCGGGGCGCTGCGCCCATATCGATACATCGATTTCCATGAGCACACGATCGACACGATTCCCGCGCGTCTGATCGAACGGAAGACAAGACGCGTAGATCGAACGATTAGGTTTGTTGATAATCAATACTTTGAGCGAGTCGACGGTAACATTCGAGGCGTAATCGCGACAATTGAAGCGGCAGAACTCGTGAGAATGATCGAGGACCCGGATAGTCCAGGTAGCGTCCTGCCGGACATTTTTGATGATAATGTCAGAATTTACCTCGGATCAAAGAACCGTATCAACCGTTCTATCATGGACTCAGCGCTTTCCGAGTCGAACGCACTGTTCTGGTATCTCAACAACGTGCTCACGATCACATGCGAGACCCTCGATTACATGCCAAGGGCGCGTAGTCCAAACATCAATCTTCAAAACGTTCAGATTGTGAACGGCGGGCAGACCTCGAATGCTCTGTTCGAGGCATGGAAGCAAGACCCGGAAAGAGTGAAGGACGTCCTGCTGCTAGCGCGGATCTACGAAACTCGTCAGCAAAACATTACCTCCGAGGTCGCTGAATCGACCAATAGCCAGACGCCAGTGAAGAGCCGTGATCTCCGTTCTAATGATATTGTGCAGAAGAAGCTGGAAGAATCCCTTGCTGATCTGGGATTCTTTTATGAGCGGAAGGCCCGGCAGCACGCTAACCAGCCTGGCGAGCGTCGGATTGATGCGCTAGCGGCGGGTCAGGCTTATTTGGCCTTCTATGACAATCAGCCAGAGGTGGCGAAAAAGGATCGAGCCCGGGTCTTCGGAGATCTGTACGATAACATTTTTAATGACGAGATCACAGCCCACAGGATACTTACGCCATTCCTAACGCTTCGCCAAATCGAGATTCGAAAACATAACGTCCAGCGATGTGTAAGAACTCAAGAGCCATATGATCTGCACGAATTTTACTGCGTGGAGGGTACGCATCATGTCCTTAACATCGTGAGCGTGCTTTGTGATCAGTTAGAACTTAACGAGATTACGTTTGAGACCTGTGCAACACTTATTGATCATGCTATCGCTGTCGTTGGCCAAACGGTCGCCGAGCAAATAAAGCAGGACACGCTGTTCTCGGCGAGCAAATATTTCAAAGATGGAAGGACTAAGGGATTTCTTCAAGCCGCGGCCCGAAAGTATGATATTCGCGCTCGGCCGGTGGAAGCTGCACCCTCGCCCACCAATCTTGATTTCGTGCATTCCGGCGTCGTGAAATAAACGCTATTGGCTCCATTGATGGTCGTGGCGCTACTCGCGCTATCCCCCTTCGAGTTTGGGGATGGAGAACACCTCGCAGCCCGGGCGGATCGGCTGGAAATAGGCGGTTTTGTGGAGGGCGCCGTCGATCGCGACGGTGGTTTCCTCCTCGAGATGGTGGCCGAGGCCCGGGTAGAGCGGTAGAGCTGGTCTATCGTCTTGATGACGCCGCGCAGGTTGCGGGCTTCGACGGTGAATTCGCGCACGCCGCCGGTGTACCGCCGGCTGAAGCCGGCGGTGAAGACGATGCGTGCGGCCATTACCTCAACCCTCCGCGCTGCCCCCTCGGCCGGGCGTGTTCCGGCCGTCCACGCCTTTATAGCGCCCGCAGGCGAAGACGTGGGTGGCCGGACCAAGTCGGACCAAGTCCGGCCACGGGGTTTATGGGTAGCGCTGCCATTTCATACCGCCCTAATCGTCCGCTCCGGCGTGATCGAGAGCGGCGCGCACCTTGGGGGGCGACATCGGCAGTTCGGTCAGGCGGCGGTGGATGGCGCTGTCGATCGCGTTGGCGATCGCCGCCATCGGCGGCACGATGTTGACTTCGCCGACCCCCTTGGCGCCGTAGGGGTGGGCAGGGTTCGGCACCTCGACGAGGATCGGCTCGATCATCGGCATGTCGGAGGAGACCGGGACCCGATAATCGAGGAAGCCGGCATTATCGAGGCGCCCGTTCTTGTCGTAGATGTACTCCTCGTTGAGCGCCCAGCCCAGCCGATGCCTTGCGCGACCCCGCCCTGGATCTGGCCCTCGACATAGGAGGGATGGATCGCGGTGCGGACATCCTGCGCGGCGACAAAGCAAGATCGTCACCTTGCCGGTTTCGGGATCGACCTCGACATCGCAGAACTGGGTCGAGAAGCCCGGGGCCATGCCGCCGGCATTGACCGAGGCCGCGGCGGTGATCGGGCCGCCGCCGGCGTCTTGTGGGCCGTGTGGTTGACCAGCGTCCCCCTCCTCGATCTCCTCTCGTTTTGGTTCAATGGAACGTCGAACTCCGATATCGTATTTCGCCGAGTGAACAAGCAGGAACTGTAGCAGGAAGAGACAGTTTGCCAGGCGGGATCCAACGCGGTATTTATCGATGGCGAGCAAATCGAGGGTAAAATCTCGTGCAAATCATGGACACGACGTTATCGGCTCTCTTCGGATCTCCAGGATTATTCTATTCCGATATCATTGAACAAATTCTACCAAGACTCAATGTACACGAATACCACTTCACTTCAGATGAATGGTTTCAAGATTGGGTCAAATCTGACAACTTTGACCTTGCCACTTCAAACGGGATACTGGCATTGGAGTTGATTGACAAAGCACATCTGGCAGCTACAACCGCGCTTTTTCGAACAAAGCGCTGGGTTACGGCTACGTGCTTAGCATATGACAACCAGAATTTGGTAGCGTGGGCGAGTTCAGTACGAGGTTTTATTGAAAATGCAGGCGATATAATGGATGGTATTCGCAATGTCTCTACCGCTCTCGCAGAAAATCACGCAAGCATTTCTAGCGCTCTGTCGGGGCAACTGTCAACCAAAGCGCTGGATTGTACCGAAATCGAGCGCATCCTAGACCACTTTGTTTTTGCCAAATGGATGCGCGCTTCGAAGGCAGATGTCCGGAAGGCAAAGGACAACATTGAGTATGTTAGAGAGCTCGATCTCGGGAAAGTGCCGAAAATAATCGAATTTTATCAAAAGCTTTGTGGTATCACTCACCCTTCTAGCTCATCTATTGACTATATATACGTACCTATTTCGGAAGGCTTTAAGTTGGATTTTAACCGGGATAAGACCGCCATCGACGAGTTGTGTCATTTGTTTCCGATGGTGTTGGCTCGTTCACTGATGTACGCCTGCAATCCGCCTCTGCTTACCCTTCGAGTCCTGCATAGATTCGGTCATCACCCTCGACTGCCAGAACTCAAAAAGCTCAATTGGAAGGAAATCCCAGAATGGGCTAAGATCGAGCCGGCTCTCAACCGCTACTTAGCCCCTCCCGGAGCACGCGTGATTCGACGCCGAACGTAAGCGGAATACCCTTATCCCCCTTCGAGCTTGGGGATGAAGAAGATCTCGCAGCCCTCGCGGACCGGCTGGAAATAGGCGGTCTCGTGGAGCGCGCCGTCGATGGCGACGGTGGTTTCTTCTTCGAGACGGTGGCCTAAGCCGGGGTAGAGCCGGTCCATTTCCTTGATGACGCCGCGCAGGTTCTTGGCCTCGACCGTGAATTCGCGCACCCCGCCGGTGTAGCGGCGGCTGAACCCGGACGTGAACTGAACCCGCGCGGCCATCGCGTTAGTCCGCCTGGCCGGCGTCGAGTGCGGCGCGGATCTTGGGGGGCGACATCGGCAGTTCGGTCAGCCGGCGGTGGATGGCGCTGTCGATCGCGTTGGCGATCGCCGCCATCGGCGGCACGATGTTGACCTCGCCGACCCCCTTGGCGCCGAAGGGGTGCGCCGGGTTCGGCACCTCTACCAGGATCGGCTCGATCATCGGCATGTCGGAGGAGACCGGGACCCGATAATCGAGGAAGCCGGCATTATCGAGCCGCCCGTTCTTGTCGTAGATGTACTCCTCGTTGAGCGCCCAGCCGATGCTTGCGCCACACCGCCCTGGATCTGCCCCTCGACATAGGAGGGGTGGATCGCACAGCCGACATCTTGGGCCGCGACAAAGCGCAGGATCGTCACCTTGCCGGTCTCGGGGTCGACCTCGACATCGCAGAACTGGGTCGAGAAGCCCGGCGCCATGCCGCCGGCATTGACCGAGGCCGCGGCGGTGATCGGCCCGCCGGTCTGCGCCTTCTTGGCGCCCAGATCACACCATCGACATCGACATCCCAGATCATCGCGGCGCGGGCGCGCATTTCGTCGACGATCTTCTTGCTGGCCTCGACGATCGCCATGCCGGTGGCGAAGGTGACGCGCGAGCCGCCGGTCACAGGGTGTGGCCGCCCCAGGACGTGTCGGCGACGATCGAGCGCCCTTGAGCGCGAAGAACGCCGATATCGACAAGCTCCAGTCTGCCGGCGATTCGATGCCGCTCGCGCGGCGGGTGGCGTCGGGTCAACTAAGCAAGCACAACCGGGTCGCCCAGCGCGGCCCGGATGTGCCGCGCCAACTCGTCACGTCGGTAGGGCTTGTGCAGGATCGGAATGTGGCGCTTCTCGGCACTGCCCGCCGGATAGCCCGACATCAGCAGGACGGGCAGGCCGGGAAGCAGCATACGGGCCCGCTCGACGAGACCGAACCCGTCGATGCCGCCGGACATCACGATGTCGCTTACCAACAGGTGGATGCCGCACTGACTGCCGATAATGGCCAACGCTTCCGGGGCATCTCCGGCCGTCAAAACGTATAGCCGAGGCTCTCGATAATGACGGCTGTCACCTCGCGAACGTCCTCGTTATCGTCGACGATCAGCACCGTTTCGTTGCCGCCCGGCGCGTTGTGCGGGCGTCCATCCTCAGTCGCGGACGGCTCGGCCGAGAGGGCGCTGCGCGGCAAGTACAGGCTGATTGCGGTACCCTCGCCGGGCGTGCTGTCAATCAGAATATGGCCGTCCGACTGCCTGAGGAAGCCGTAAACCTGGCTCAGGCCGAGGCCGCTTCCTTTGCCGACCTCCTTGGTCGTGAAGAACGGCTCGAAGACGCGCTCGAGCACCTCGGGCGCCATGCCCCGGCCCGTGTCGGACACAATGATTTGTACATAATCGCCAGCGGGAACGCCCCTTTCGGCCTCGGAGCCGGTTGCATCGACTGATACGTTCACGCTTTCGATACGCAGCTTCCCGCCTCGGGGCATCGCATCGCGGGCGTTTACCACTAGATTGAGGATGGCGGCCTCGAGCTGGATCGGATCAACATGGCAATGCCACAGGCCCGATGCGCAAGCGAAGTCGACCTCGATCGCCTCCCCCGCCGCCCGCCGAAGAAAACCCTGCGAGACCGCCAACAAATCTGCGACACCAACGCTCGTCGTCGTGAAGACCGTGCTGCGGCGGGCGAAAGCGAGAAGCTGCTGAGTGATCTTGGCGGCGTGATCGGTGGCGGCTTCGGCGGTGGCGAGCAGCTGCCGCAGCCGGGCACGTCGAGCCGAGGACAGCTTGGCCCCATCGTCGAAACCTTGATGTACCAATTCCAAATTGCCCGAGATGACCATCAGCAGATTGTTGAAATCATGGGCGATCCCACCGGTCAGCTGGCCGATCAGATCGAGCTTCTGAGTATGCCAGAGCGCGGCCTCCGCCTGGCGGCGATCGGCGATCTCGTCGGCGAGGCGCCGGTTGGCCTCGGCGAGCTCGCGCGTTCGCTCGGCCACCAGCTGTTCGAGATTACGGTTGATCCTCTCGCTTCCTGCTCTGCTCTGCGCATTCGAAGCAGCGCGTTTACTGTGGCGACGAGCTCATCCGGCTCGATCGGCTCGATCAGATAGGAATCGGCGCCGCCATCTAGCGCGTTGGTGCGGTCGGCGACGCCGGTAAAGGCGGCTGAAGTCTGTAGGACAATCATATCTGGGAACCGGGATTTTATCTCGCGGCAAACCTCGATGCCGCTCAAATCGGGCAGCTTGACGTCAAGTAATGTCAAATCGGGTTTCTCCGACGCGGCCAGGACGAGCGCATCTCGACCAAGACGCGCCTCGGAGACTGAGTAGCCTCGCCCTCGGAGCACGCGGCTCCTGACGTAGCGCATTGCCTCATCGTCATCGACGATCAGGATTCGGCTTGAATCGGCGCTCATACCGCCTTCGCGAGCGCTCCGGCAAGGACCTCCGAGATGGCGTCGCCGAGCGTCGTCGCGGACAGGTCGGATTTTGACATGATGCGTGCCGCGCGGCGCAGTTGCTGCCGCTCACCAGCAGTGAGGATCGCGGAGGTCAGCACAATCGCCGGGACGGGGTCGAGACTAGTGTCGGCGC
>Ga0210403_10002709_pt1 | contig 15827 bp, 10 predicted proteins | sample IncBWC19MmetaG_FD_150863 | JGI IMG/M metagenome (GOLD analysis project Ga0210403, IMG submission 150863) | Forest soil microbial communities from Barre Woods Harvard Forest LTER site, Petersham, Massachusetts, United States - Inc-BW-C-19-M | ecosystem: Environmental > Terrestrial > Soil >... | reverse complement strand
GCGCATCTTGCGAATCCATAGCACCTGCGGGATGAAAATGTTGCAGATCAGCAACATCCAGTAGACGCCAGCATACGGGCCGTGCAGACGATTCCAAAGCAGAGTCTGGTCGTAGCGGTTGCCGCCGTACCAGCCCGAAAAGGCTTCGATCGCATAACCGTAGGCCACGATCCAGCCGGTGGCGAGCATGACCTTGGCGGAATTCTGGAGGTGGCGATCGGTGATGAAGTCTTCAAGGTTATAGATCTTGCGGATTGGGATCGCGAGCATCAACACCATGGCGAAGCCGGAGTAAATGGCGCCCGCGACAAAGTAGGGCGGGAAGATCGTGGTGTGCCAGCCGGGGACGATGCCGACGGCGAAATCGAAGCTAACCACCGTGTGTACCGAGAGCACCAGGGGCGTGGCCAGTCCGGCCATCAGCAGGTAAGCCGACTCGTATCGCGCCCAATGGCGGGCGGAGCCGCGCCATCCCATGGCGAGCAGGCCGTAGCTCATCCGCGCGAATTTGTTCTCGGCACGGTCGCGCAGCGTGGCCAAATCCGGGATAAGTCCAATGAACCAGAACATGAGCGAGATCGTGAAATAAGTCGAGACCGCAAACACGTCCCACACCAGCGGGCTGCGGAACTGCGGCCAGTAGCTCATGGTGTTCGGGTAGGGGACCATCCAGTAGGCGAGCCACGGACGACCGGTGTGCACCAGCGGAAAGATGCCTGCGGAAGCCACCGCAAACAGCGTCATGGCCTCGGCGAACCGATTGATGGAGTTGCGCCAGGACTGCCGCAGCAAAAGAAGGATGGCGGAGATGAGCGTGCCTGCATGCCCGATACCGATCCACCATACGAAGTTGACGATCGCGAAACCCCAGCCGATGGGGATGTTGATGCCCCAAATGCCGGTTCCTTTAATAAACAGGTAGCCGAGCGCGAACAGCAACATCATGGTCACGAGGAAGCCCGCTCCGAAACCGACGACCCAACCGAGCGAGGTCGGACGCGTCAGCACGATGGAGCTGATCTTGTCGGTAATCGAGCCGAACGTATACCCAGGCTCGATGACGGGCGCCCGCTCGTTCGCTACTTTGTTCGCAATTCCGACTTCGTCCAGATGATCGGCCATCTCTTGACTTGCGCTCCGCTTACGCTTCCAGTTCAGGGTTGGGGTTGCGAATCTCCGCCAGGTAGGTGGTGCGGGGTCTGGTATTCAGGTCGGCCAGTAACCCGTAGTTACGGTCGAGCGCCTTGAGCTTCGCCACCCGGCTGTTGGGATCGTTGATGTTGCCGAAGACGATCGCGTCCGCTGGACAGGACTGCTGGCAGGCAGTCTGCAACGAGCCGTCTTCGATTTTGAACTCGCGATTCTCGCGAACCGCCGCGGTTTCAGCGTCAATGCGGTGCTGGGTAATACGCTGCACGCAGTAAGTACACTTTTCCATCACGCCGCGGCTGCGCACGCTGACGTCGGGATTGCGCATCAATTTGTACTGGGGAGTCTCCCAGTCCTGGAACAGCAGAAAGTTGAAGCGGCGCACCTTGTACGGACAGTTGTTCGAGCAATAGCGCGTGCCGACACAGCGGTTGTAAACCATGTCGTTCAGGCCTTCGCTGCTGTGGACGGTCGCCCCCACCGGACACACCAGCTCGCAGGGCGCATTCTCACACTGCATGCAGGGCACCGGCTGGAAATGGGCCCTGGGAGCATCGCGGTCGCCCTGATAGTAGGCATCGACCCGAATCCAGTGCATGTGGCGCCCTTTCACCACTTGCTCTTTGCCGACTACGGCGATGTTATTCTCCGACTGGCAGGCGACGATGCAGTTGTTGCAGCCCACGCAGGCATTGAGGTCAATGGTCATTCCCCAGGCGTCCGGCGATTTCTTATAGTCATAGCCCGGATAGAGGGTGAGAGTTGGCGGCGGCTCGTCCTCTTTGGCGAACTTCGGTTCCTTGCGGTATTCCTCGAGCGTGGCTTCCCTGACCAGCGGACGAGTCGCGCCGTCGCCCGTATCCATTGTCTGGTAGCCCTGGGTGGAAGCAAGCTGATAGTGGTCTCCCGTCTTGGTGAGCTTGCCGCCGGTCGCGAACCAGGGCGCATTCGTCGTGCGCAGCCCGTAGGCGTCGAATCCGGCGCCGGTGCCGGCGCGTCCCGCTTTGCGGCGGCCGTAGCCGAGATGCACGGTGACAGAATGATCGGGGTGGCCAGCCTGGATCCAGACTGGGCCGGTGATCTTTCTTTCGCCCAACTCAAGCGTGACTACGTCCATGGTCTTAATGCCTTCGCGGTCGGCCATCCTCGGACCCATCAGGACTGCGTTGTCCCAGGTCAGTTTCGACATGGGCCTCGGCAACTCCTGGAGCCATCCGTTGTTGGCGAATTGGCCATCGTAGACGGAGGGGTCGCGGCGCAGATTGATCTCCAGACTGTTCGCGTCGGCGATAGCTGCGGCGGCGGGCAGTGACGAGAGCTTCAGCGAAACCACCTTCGGCGCGTATGCCGAGCCCTCGACGAATCCATCATTTAGTGTTTTGCGCCACCATGACTCGAACTCCGGACGAGCGTTCTGTTTCTGCCAGTAGCCGCGAACGATATCGTAGGCCGATGCATCGGAGACGCCGACGAGAGCCGCGAGCATTTCGTGGGCGCTCTTGCCGGCATAAAGCGGCGCGATCAGCGGCTGAACCAGACTCACCGTACCGTCGTAGGCGCGACCATCGCTCCAGGCTTCGAGATAGTGCGCCTCGTTGACGTTCCAGTGGCAGAGTTCCGCCGTCTCGTTCTCGTAGAGACCGTGGTATACGCGTAGGCCGACCTTGGAATTCTTCAGACAGTCACCAAAGCCAAGATCCGCGGGCGCATCGTAAACCGGGTTGCCGCCCATGATGACGAGCAGATCCACATTGCCAGCGCGCATGTCGGAGACCAGGTCGCGGAGAGATTCCGTTTGGTTGACAGGGTTAGCGTCCACCGGGTCGGTGTAGACGACCGTCTTGCCAACGTTGCCGAGGGCGGCGTTCATGGCGTGTGCCAAGGCGTGCACTGCGGGCGGTTGATGGTCACCGGCAATGATGACGCTGGCCCCTCGATGATTCGAAAGATCTTTTCCGAGAGCAGCAGCAAATCGGAGATGTTCTTCCGGCAAGCCCGCAAGGCTGCCCGATTCCCCTGCGGGGTGAGGCGAGAACAGCAGTCTCGCGAAACTCTCGACGTCAGTAGCCCGCATCGGCAGCCGGTGATCGGCTTTCGCTCCGGTCGAGGATGGATTGCTCTCGACCACATACAGCCGGCTCATTTCCGAGTCGGGATTGCGCTTCTTTGCGAAATCGCGGATGTAGCGCACATTCCCCGGAAAGCCCGCGTAGAGAAAGTCGGCATCGAGGGAAACAATCACAGCCGCGTTCTCAAGCCGGTATTGCGTCTCCAGCGCTTCGCCAAACGCCAGCTTTGCGCCTTCAAGAACATTGTCCCGGTTCGCCGGTTCGTAAACATGCCACTTCGCCTTGGGATACATCGCCAGAAAGGCTTGCATCTGGTCTTTCAGTGTGGGCGAAGAAATGGTCTGCGTGAGAAGGCGCATGCCCGCGCCACCTAATGTCTTCTGCGCGGCGAGCGCGCCCTTGATTTCCTTCGCGAACGCCGCCCAGGAGTACACATCGCCGAGGTGAGTGATGGCCTGGGAACGGTCGGGATCGTACATCCCCAGGATCGAGGCCTGCGCGAATACGTCGGTGCCGCCCAGGCTCGCCGGATGCAGGTTGTTGCCTTCAATCTTGGTGGGACGGCCCAGATGGCTTTCGACCAGCAGCGGATTCGCATATCCGCTGAGCGTGAACGCGGTGGCGTAATACATCGCGACGCCCGGAATTAGCTGCTCGGGCTGGCGAACGTAGGGGACGATTTCCTGTACGGGCAGTTTGGTGCAGCCGGTCATGCCCGCCATGGCGAGGGAAGCGCCCATCAACCGAAGGAACCCGCGGCGGGAGACGGAATCGACCCACTCCGAGGCGCCCTTCGGAAATTCGCGGTGCAGCATGTCCTGGAATTCGGGCGACCCCGCGAGCTCTTCCAGGCTGCGCCAGTACTCTGGCCCCTTCGTCTCTGTCAGTTGCCGCTCGACATCGGCCCGCTTGAGTTTCTTGCTGGGACAGACGTCTTCGCGTTTTGATTTATCGTTTTCCATCTTCGTGGCTAGCGCCCTGACTCAATCGCAAATTGTAAGATCTCAGCGATGACAAGTGTTACAGCTCGTGATGTCCTGCACGGTACGCAACTGGTATTTCTTCACCAGTGCTGAACCGAGCGAATCCTGGTCGGTATAGCTGGTGCCGTCGATCTCTACCGGCGACGATGTGGTGGGCTGTTGGTAGCGCATGTTGAATACCTGCTCGCGCGGACGCAGAAATTTTTCCGGCGCACGGTGGCAGTTGAGGCACCACTCCATCTGCAGCGATGCCTGCTGGTACATGAGCGGCATCTGGTCCACGGGCCCGTGGCAGTCGTTGCAGCCAACGCCCTTGGTGACGTGAATGCTGTGGTTGAAATAAACGAAATCGGGCAGCTGGTTGACGCGCGTCCACTGGAGCGACTCGCCGGTTCGGTAGCTGGCGCGAACGGGCTCAAGCATCGCAGCGTTCGTCCAAATCTGCGAGTGGCAGTTCATGCATGTCTTGGTGGGCGGAATGCCCGCGAAACTCGACTGTTCCACCGACGTGTGGCAGTAGCGGCAGTCGATGCCAAGCCCGGTCACGTGGTGCTGATGGCTGAAGGGCACCGGTTGCGACTTTCTCACTCCCGCGTAGGTGATGTAGGGCGAGCGCTGGAGCGCTGCCATGACCCAGAACAGGGCTGCCACGACAAACACCGGGCCGAACAACGAAGCCCGGGAGATTGCATTTGTGCTGCGTGGAAAAATCTGCATTGAAGATCGCGTCGACTGCTCGCGGGCTCGGTCTCGGCCGCTCCCGGCTGAAAAAGATCGTCTGAATTACGTCACGGATCGCTGTGACCCACGAGACTTAAACACGTGAGTATATACCTTGAGAGGCTTTTGGAAACATTCCGGTTGCAACTTTTCTTGGTTGCGCTTAGGAAATTCTGATGGGTGGGGGAGTGGTCGAGTTCTCCGAGTCAAGACCGGAAAACCCTTAGCGCAAGTTCATGACAAGCAGCTTGGGCTCTGTCATTTCCTGAATCGCGTCGCGCAAGCCCTCCCGGCCGAGTCCGGAATCTTTAACGCCGCCATAGGGCATGTGGTCGATGCGGAAAGTGGAAACATCTCCGGCGATCAAGCCTCCAACTTCAAGTTCGTCATAAGCCTGGAAGATGAGTTTGGCGTCGCGGGTGAAAAGTCCGGCCTGCAAACCGTAGGGGGAGTTGTTGAGCTGTTTCAGCGCGGACGCGAAATCGTTGTAGGGCTCGACGGTCACGACCGGCGCAAAAATTTCCTGGCAATTCACTTTCATATTGGGCTTGGTGCCGGTCAGCACGGTCGGCTCGAATAGCGACCCTTTGCGATTACCGCCGCAGAGCAGTCGCGCACCGCCGCGTACCGCCTCCTGGACCCAGTCGGCGGCGCGGATGGCATCGCTTTCGCGGATGAGCGGGCCGAGGTCGCTTGACTCGTCGAGCGGATCTCCGACTTTCAGTGTGCTGACTCCCGCCAGCAACAGCTCGGTGAACTTTCCGTAGACGGAGTGCTCGACCAGAATGCGCTGCACGGAAATGCAGGACTGTCCGGCGTAAGCGAAGCCTCCGGTAACGCAGCGGTCGGCGGCGTAAGCGAGATCGGTGTCGCTGTGGACGATGACGCCCGAATTCCCTCCCAGCTCGAGAACGACTTTTTTCTTTCCCGCGTTGTTCTTGATGGCCCAGCCGACGGCGGCGCTGCCGGTGAAGCTGATGAGCTTGATGCGCTCATCGCTGACGAGCAGGCCCGAATCTTCGTTGGAGAGCAACACCGCGTTGAATCCGCCATCCGGCCATCCCGCTTGCTGGATCACTTCTCCGAGCAGCAGCGCGGTGAGCGGCGTCTGGGGAGCGGGCTTGAGCACCATGGAACAGCCGGCGGCGATGGCCGGGGCCACTTTGTGGGCGACCAGGTTCAAGGGGAAATTGAAAGGGGTGATGCCGGCGATGGGGCCGAGGGGAAAACGTTTGACGATGCCCCAACGCCCGGCGGTCGACTGCTGCCAGTCCAGCGGCAAATATTCGCCGTAGCCGCGAACCGTCTCTTCGGCGGCGATATTGAAAATGAAGACAGCGCGGTCAACTTCGGTGCGAGCGCTCTTGATGGGCTTGCCCGCTTCGAGCGCAATCGTGCGGGAAAATTCTTCTTTGCGATCGTGAATGCCGGCCGCAATCTGACGCAGAACTCGCTGGCGTTCGAAGGCGGGCAGTCGCCGGGTGGTTCCGAAGGCCTTGACGGCGGCGGCAATGGCGGCGGAGGCATGTTCGCGGCGTCCCTGGTACACGTGCGCGATGAGGGCGCCGTCGTAAGGCGCGCGCACATCGACGATGTCCCCCTCTTCCAGCCACTTCCCGTCCAGGAAGAAACCATGAGTTGCAACTGGAATCACCGTCATCTCGGCCATGCCTTACCTCTTTCGATCGCGCGCGGGATTCGCGTCTGACGATTCGCCTCTCACGATTATAGAACTTCGCGAGGAGCGCGTTACCGGTTCGGATCCGGGCCTGCCTTCAGGCATGCCGCAAACGTCGTCTCGCGAGAGCGCCTTCAGGCGCTACGCTTGTGGATTGGACTGACATGCCAGAAAAAGTTATTTGCTGATTTGCGGTTTGAGGCGGTCGTCGACTTCCACCTGATATCCGGCGACGAGCCGATTGGTTTCGTTCGCCATGCCAACCACGGACATCAATTCTTTGAACTGTCGGTCGGTCATGCCTTTGTGTATCGCCGAGGCGGTGTGCGAAGCGATGCAGTACTCGCACTGGTTCGTGACCGAAACGGCGACATAGATCATTTCTTTGGTGAGCGGGTCGAGCGTTCCCGGAGCCATGATCTGCTTGATGTCTTCCCAAGTGCGCTTGAGCAGGACGGGATCATGCGCGATCGCCTTCCAAAAATTGTTGATCCAGTCGGTCTTGCGCGTAGCCATGATGTCGTCGTAGATGGCGCGCACTTCAGCGCTGGCGTCGTCGTATTCGATCAGGCCAAAAATAGACATGCGGTTCTCCGGAAAAATGTCTCAGGTGCCAGGTTTCAGGTCTCAGGAAATCCAGAGGCGGCTCACTTTGTTCCTGAGACCTGACACCCGGGACCTGATACCCGCTGCTCTCACGATACCCAGTCTAGAACTTTGTAGTATGCCCCGGCGAATGGGAGAAACCACGGCTTGCCGTTATAGAGCCCGAGTGGCGCGCCGGGGAATGGAATCTCCGTGAATGGGTTGTCGGTCGTCCCCGCCGTGATCCACTCCGCCATCTTCTGCCCCTGCCAGCTCGCCATGGCAACGCCGTGTCCAGCATATCCGATCGCGAAATAGATGCCGTCGACCTGTCCGGCGTGCGGCATGATGTCGAAGCAGAAATCGAGCGTGCCGCCCCAGACGTATTCCACTCTCGTGTCGCGCAGTTGCGGATAAACGTCGATCATTCCCAAGCGCAGAATTTCGGCGCTCTTGCGGATGGTCCGATCGGTTTCCGGAAAGAACGCGGCGCGGCCGCCGAACAACATGCGGTGGTCGGGGGTGAGGCGATAGTAATAAAGATAGTTCTTGGAATCGTAGATCTGACGATTGCGCGGGCTCAATTCTCGGGCCAGCGCTTCGGGAAGAACTTCGGTGGTAATGATAAACGACCCGATCGGAATGATTTTCTTCCGCAGCGCGGGCGTCGCCGCGCCGGTGTAGCCGCTGGTTCCGACCAGCACGTTGCGCGCCCACATCGCGCCCCGAGAAGTGTTGAGCTTGAAACCAAGCGCACCGTCCCGTGATTCGCGCTGAATGTTCTGCAGTCGTGTGCGTTCGCAGATCTGGGCGCCGGCGCGCATGGCCGCGGTGCCGAGTCCGGCAACGTAGCGCGCGGGATTGAGTCCGGCTGAGATGTCGTCGACCATGCCGCCGTAATAGATGCCGGAACCGATTTCGCCGCGGAGTTGGTCGCGGGGCACCACGCGCAAATGGTGGTTGAACTCGCGGGAGATCACTTCAGCCTGGCGGGCGTAGTCATCGAAATGCGCCTGTTTGCAGGCGACTTCGAGGTGCCCGGTGCGGACGAAATCGCAGGCTATGTTTTCCTCTTTTACAATGCGCTCGACCGCGTCGATGGTCTCCAGCGTAGCGGCGTACATGCGGCGTGTCAGCTCGCGTCCATACTTCGAGAGGAGTTGGTTGACGCCAAGCTTCAGGCCGGTGAGCACCATGCCGCCGTTGCGGGAACTCGCGCCCCATCCGATGGTTTCCGATTCGAGCACGACGACCTTCGCACCGCGTTTGGCAAGTGCGAGCGCCGCGGAGAGTCCCGTGAATCCGGCGCCGATGATGGCAACCTCAGCGCGATCCGGCAATGGCTGCGCCGGCGGAGTGGGGATCTGTACGGTGGTGAGCCAGTAGTTGAGTTCCTGGGGCATGTCGTTTGAAGGCGCCGTGCAGCGGCCATGATAAATGATTCCGTTGCCAAATCGTGCCGAGGCTACAGCACTGCCGTCTCATGAATCATCCGCCCCTCAGCAAAGCGCGAGAAGTTCAGCAGGGAGGCGTCGATCAGATCGATCTTCCCCGTCAGAATCAAGTCGCTCAGAATTTTTCCGGTTGCCGGCGCGTGCATCACGCCGTGTCCGCTGAAGCCGTTGGCGAAGAAAAAGCCGGGGACCTCGGGAGATTCGCCGAGAATCGGGTGATGGTCGGGCGTCATTTCATAGAGCCCGGCCCAGGCTCGCTTGGGATTGACCGCGAGATTTTCGAAGACGGGCACGCGATCCGCCGCGCGGGTCAGTATTTTCTCGATGAAGCTCGCGTCGAAATCAGTTTTGTAGCCGGGCGTTTCTTCCGGATCGTTCCATGCCAGCAGGAATCCGCGGCCCTCGGGCCGGAAGTGGAAGCCGGTAGACATGTCGATGATCATGGGCGCGGTGTGCGGAAACTGGTCAAACGGTTCGGTGGGAACCAGCATGCGGCGCAAAGGTTCGACGGGAAGATCGATGCCCAGCATCTTCGCGATCGGCGCAGCCCATGCTCCGGCGCAGTTGACGACCGTGCGCGCGGAAACCGTGTCACGCGTGGTCGCGACTTCGAAGGTCGCGTCGTTATGAGTCGCCTTGCCAGTAAGGTTGCGCGTAATTCCGGTGACGCTCGCGTTCTTCCAGAGCGTGGCGCCGTGATCGCTGGCCCAGGTCATGAATCCGATCATGGCGCTGTAGGGATCGACAAAGCCGTCGGTGGAGCAGAAACTGCCGCCCGCGATGTCGTCGCCGCGGAGTTGAGGGAGCAAGCTGCGGATTTCATCGCCGGCAACCAGGCGCACGTTCTTCAATCCCATGGCAACCTGCTTTTTGTAGTTGCCGCGCAGGTAGGCCATGTGCTTTTCGTTGGTCGCGCAAAAAAGATACCCTTGGGGCCGATAGTCGCATGGATGGCCAAGGCGCTCTTCGAAGCTCGCATAGAACGGGATCGAGTACAGCGACATCTGGATGTTGACGGGAGTAGAAAACTGGGCACGCACGCCGCCCATGCTCTTGCCCGTGGATCCCTTGCCCAGCGCGGACTCGCGCTCAATGACGAGAACATTTTTGCATCCCGCCCGGACGAGGTGGTAGGCAATGCTGGAGCCGACAATCCCTCCGCCGATGAGGACCACGTCTGCGGTGTGCATGGGGCTTCGTGACGCGTCAGGAAAATGCCGCAGTAAAGCCAACCCCAACCAGCACCACGAAGGCGAACCAGCCGAACACCACGGCAAATGCCGTACCGGTTTTGACCTTGCTGATACAAGTAATCCCGATCGCGGCCAAGACCATGGTCCAGATGGCAAACACGTCAAACGGCGACGCGAAGCTGTACAGAACCGGATTCGCAGCCGGATCGACGAAGTACCCGGGATTGGTGGCCACGGGATTCTGAAAGGTGAAGGCATCGCCGGCAACTCCGGCCAAAAGCGATACGATCGCCAGGATGGCTTTCAAAATGCCGGGCAGACTTGAATAGATGACGAGAGCAAAGAGCGTTTTGAATTTCACTTCGGCGCTGAAGCCAAATTTGAGCGTCGCGAGCAGGACCGCTGCCACGATGACGTACCAGAGCAAAATCAGAAGAAAGAAACCGTAGGAGATTGCCTTGGTAACCTCGGTCCGCCCCTGCATGCTCTTCTCGCGCTGATCGGCGGGCAGGCGCTCGACCTGATCGGCCTGTTTGGGCTGAGCTCGAAGCTGATTCTCCGCGATCTTGCGAAAACCAACTTTCTGGTCTGCCACATACACAAAAGCAAGGGAAAGGATGGCGGAGATCAGGAAGGGCACCCACCAACTGGCGTTCCTCCGAAGGTCGGTGAAGGTCTTGCTGGGCGCGAAAAAAACATTGTTCAGGCGCTGCCCTTCGGACAGGGGCGCTGGTTCCTGCGAGAGCTGCTGGGGCGGCGCGAGCTGGGACGGTAGGGAAGGATTGGTGGCCATAGTCTTCTCCCGGAACAGGAGGAGATTGTAGTTTCCTTCCCGCGGAAGAACAACCGGAGGCGACGAAATACCTACGACACTGCCATCTCCGGTGTTGCCGCCAGCAGTTTGCGCGTGTAAGCGTGCTGAGGTCGGGCGGTGATCTGCTCCGTGGTTCCGATCTCGACGATCTTGCCCTGATACATCACCGCGATGCGGGTGGAGAGGTAGCGCACGACTGGCATGGAGTGCGAGATGAACAAATAGGTGAGGCCGAAGTCGCGCTGGAGTTGCTGGAGAAGATTCACGATCTGCGCGCCGACGCTGACATCGAGAGCCGACACCGGTTCATCGGCCACGATAAACTTCGGCCGCAGAGCGAGAGCGCGAGCGATACCAATGCGCTGGCGCTGGCCTCCGGAGAACTCGTGCGGATAACGGGACAGAGCGGATGCATCCATTCCCACCGCACCCAGAAGTTCCCGCACGCGCTGGCGGCAGGCATCACGGCCGAGGCTTTCGCCAGCGATTTTCTGATGAAGCTTCTTCTGATGAAGAATAAGCGGCTCGGCGATCACGTCCTCGACCCGGTAGCGCGGGTCGAGCGAGCCGAACGGGTCCTGGAAGATAATCTGCATGTTGCGGCGCAGACGGCGTAATTCGGAGCCGCTCGCTTCGAGCAGATCGATGCCAGCGAAACGAATGGCGCCCGCAGTCGGCTCGAGGAGGCGGAGAATGAGGCGTCCCAGCGTGCTTTTGCCAGAGCCGGATTCGCCGACCAAGCCGAGCGTTTCGCCTTCATGGATGTCGACGGAGACATCATCCACGGCGCGGATTTCACCCACGCGGCTGCCGAACGGAGATTCGGCGAGGAGGAAAACTTTAGTCAGGTTGCGAACTTCAATCAGGGGCACGTATCACCGTCTCCGGACAAAGGATTGCATGCACGTTCCAGATTCCGGAATGGAATGCGCACTGTGTTCTTACCCCGCAAGCATTGGCACAGCCGCCAAAGCCGCGACCATTCCGATGGTCCGGGCGCGGCTGAAGTGCTCGTGTAGAAAAATGCGAGCAAGCACAACGGTGACTGCGGGATAGAGCGAACTGAGCACGACCGCATCGTCCAGGCGTCCGATTTGAGCTGCGCGGATGAAGACGGCGCTGCCGGTGATGTCGAGGCTCCCGGCAACCGCGGCAATGGACAGCACCGGCGCGGGCACCGCGCGCAGGTATCCTCCGAATAAAACAATAGCTCCCGTGACCAACAGCGAACCGACGCGCGAGCAGGCCGAGGCCCACAATGCCGATGCGCCGCCCGCCTGGTGAATGCAAAGATAAAAACCAGCAAAGCCGACTCCGGCCAGCACAGCCATGCCCAAACCTTGAGGACGCCCAGTATTACCTTCGGCGCGTGAGATGAGCCAGACACCGATTCCAGCGACAACAAAACCGAGCGCGTGCCGATAGCCGGGAAAGCCCTCCGTAAAAGCGGTTACGATCGTCGGTATCGCGGCGCCCACAACGGCTGCCACGGGCGCAACCAATCCCATATTTCCGCTGGCCAAGGAACGATAGAACAAAGCCAGAGCCGTGCCCCCGACCGACCCGGCGACGAGCGACCAACCCAGGCTGGCGTTTCCCGGAAAGGGCGCGCGGGTCATCAGCGCAAGCGTGCCCATCAGGACCATGCCGCTGATGTGCACGATGGCCGTGAACAGAAACGCGTTCGCGCGGCGCGCGCCCATTCCACCCAGGAAATCACTCGCGCCCCAGACACCGACTGCGGTCAGGCTATAAGCGGCAGGGATGTATTGGGGTGCGATCGACATGGGAGTTTGAGATTAGCACGCACCGAGGGACCGCCGCCCCCGGTTGTCCCGCCGGGCGCAACTCGGCAGCTAGGCGGAAACCGCCTCCGGTTGCGCTTTCCCCGCCAGCAGTTGACGCAGCACGTACTGGAGTATGCCCCCGTTGGCGTAGTAGAGAGCTTCCTGGGGGGTGTCAATGCGAACCACCGCCTGAAATTCCTTCCCGCCCTTCGCGCGCACCGTAATTTTGCGGCCGGAGGCAAATTTCTCGACCACCTCGCGAATTCCCGCGATCTCGAACACTTCTTCGCCCGTCAACTTCAGCGTCTCGGCATTTTCTCCCGGCAGAAACTGCAGCGGCAGAATGCCCATGCCGACAAGGTTCGAGCGGTGAATGCGTTCGTAGCTTTCCGCAATCACGGCGCGAACGCCGAGCAGGCGGGGCCCCTTGGCCGCCCAGTCGCGCGAAGATCCGGAGCCGTATTCCTTGCCCGAGAGAATCAGGAGCGGCACTTTCTCGGCATGGTACCTTTCGGAGGCGTCGAAGATCGACATCTCCGTGCCATCGGGCAGGTGGCGAGTGAATCCGCCTTCGGTGTTCACCATTTTATTGCGCAGGCGGACGTTGGCGAACGTGCCGCGCACCATGACTTCGTGATTGCCGCGGCGCGATCCGTAAGAATTGAAATCCGCCGGTTGCACGCCGTGGGCAATCAGGTATTTGCCAGCGGGTCCATCTTTCTTAATCGACCCCGCGGGCGAAATGTGGTCCGTCGTTACGCTATCGCCGAGCACGGCCAGCACGCGCGCGCCCTTGATGTCCTCGACGGCGGACGGCGTCAGCGCCATGTCATCGAAGTACGGCGCCTGCCGAATGTAAGTAGAATTATTTTCCCACGCGTAAGTCTCGCCCTTCGGAACCGGCAGCCCGCGCCAGCGCTCGTCGCCCGAGTACACGTGGGCATAGCTCTTGCGGAACATCTCGGATGTAATCGCGCTCGCCATCGCCTGTTCGACTTCTTGCTGTGAGGGCCAGATGTCGGCGAGGTAGACGGGCTTGCCATCTTTGCCCTTTCCGAGTGGATCTTTGCGCAGATCAACATCGATGCGCCCGGCAAGAGCGAAGGCCACCACCAGCGGCGGCGACATTAAATAGTTGGCGCGGACTTCAGAATTGATCCGGCCCTCAAAGTTGCGGTTGCCGGAGAGCACTGAGGCAACCACCAGATTTTTCTCGTCGATTTCTTTCGAAACTTCAACCGGCAGCGGGCCCGAGTTCCCGATGCACGTCGTGCAGCCGTAGCCGACAAGATGGAACTTCAGCTTCGCCAGATATTGCATCAGACCGGCTTTCTCGAGATAGTCGAGGACGACTTTCGATCCCGGAGCGAGCGAAGTCTTAACCGTCGCGGGGACTTCGAGACCGCGTTCCACGGCCTTCTTGGCCAGCAGTCCCGCGGCCAGCATCACGGATGGGTTTGATGTGTTCGTGCAACTGGTGATCGCCGCAATCACCACACTGCCGTGCTCGAGCGCAACATTGCCATTCGTCGGAATGTGTTCGTGGACGTTCGGATCCTCGACCCCAACGGCCGTCGGACTTCCACCCTCCTGTTCCCAGCGACTGACTTGCTTGAGTTCGTTCTGCTTCTGGGCGGCGGCGGCCTCGGACGGAGCCGCGTTCGGGGCCCTAGCCTTCGGCTTGATCAAGGATGGCAGCGCCTGCCGAAACGATTCTCGTGCCTGCGACAGCACGACTCGATCCTGTGGGCGCTTCGGTCCGGCGAGACTGGATTCCACGGTAGCAAGATCAAGACTCAGCAACTCGGAGTATTCCGCTTCGGATGTGTCGGCGTCGTGAAAAAGTCCCTGCTCGCGAGCGTAGGCTTCGACCAGCGCGATCTGTTCGTCACTGCGGCCGGTGAGTTTCAGGTAGCGCAGGCTTTCTTTGTCGATCGGAAAGATGCCGCATGTGGCGCCGTACTCAGGAGCCATGTTGGCAATCGTGGCGCGATCGGCGAGTGGCAAGTCTTCGAGGCCGGGGCCGAAGTACTCAACGAACTTGCCGACAACACCGTGCTTGCGGAGAATCTCCGTGATGGTAAGAACAAGGTCGGTTGCAGTGGCGCCTTCCCTCAGGCGTCCGGTGAGCTTTACGCCGACGACGAGCGGGATCAGCATGGAAACTGGCTGTCCGAGCATGGCGGCCTCGGCTTCGATGCCGCCCACACCCCAGCCGAGCACGCCGAGTCCGTTGACCATAGTGGTGTGCGAGTCGGTGCCGACGAGTGTGTCGGGATAGGCGGTGCGCTTTCCGCCTGCTTCGTGTACAAAAACCACGCGCGCGAGATATTCGAGGTTGACCTGGTGGACGATGCCGGTATCCGGCGGCACGATGGCGAGATTGCGGAAGCCGGTCTGTCCCCAGCGCAGAAATGCGTAGCGTTCGTTGTTGCGTTGGAATTCCAGCAGCGCATTCACATCAAACGCTTTGGACGACCCGAATTCGTCGACCTGCACCGAGTGGTCGATGACCAGTTCGGCGGGCTGCAACGGATTAATCAGCTTCGGGTCGCCGCCCAGGCGCTTCATAGCGTCGCGCATGGCGGCAAGATCCACAACCGCGGGTACGCCGGTGAAATCCTGCAGGAGCACGCGGCTGGGGGTGAACGCGATTTCTTTTTCCGGCTTCGAATTCCGGTTCCACGCCGCGAGCGCGCGAATCTCTTCCTTCGTCACGTTGCGCCCATCCTCGGTGCGCAGCAGGTTCTCCAGCAGAATGCGCAGCGAAAACGGTAAGTGCCGGGTAGAGACGCCCTGCTTGTCGAGAGCGTCGAGCCGGTAGAGCTCGTATTCTTTGTTGCCGACTTTGAAAGTTGCTCGGGCGCCAAAACTATTCGATGACATGATGGCCTTCCTTCACAAGCTCCGGCAGAGGACCGGAACGCGATGCGGACTCGGAACTAATAGTGTAATTCGTTTTCCAAGGCTGGTGTGGGGGCGGGCGTCTCGCCCGTCCAAGCCGAGCGCAGCTCGGCAAGATGCGGGCGACCCTGTTTCAGTTAAAGTAAGAGCCAACCATGAAGCAGACCTTGGGCCATGTAGCGCTGGTCGTGCGCGAATACGATGAAGCGATCGCATTCTTCACTCGCACGCTGAACTTCAAGTTGATTGAAGATACCCGTTTGAGCGAAGACAAGCGCTGGGTGCTAATCGCTCCGCCGGGTTCCCAGGGGACAAGCCTGCTTCTGGCCCGGGCAGCAACACCCGAGCAAGCGAGTCGTATCGGTAACCAGACCGGCGGACGGGTCTTTCTCTTTCTGCACACCGACGACTTCTGGCGGGACTACAAAGAAATGGCCGCGCGCAAAGTAAAGTTCACGCGCCCGCCGAGCGAAGAGCCCTACGGCACCGTC